>ERZ773026.1258-NODE-1258-length-12911-cov-3.160937_pt1 | contig 12911 bp, 11 predicted proteins | sample MGYA00580838_ERZ773026 | MGnify/ENA primary metagenome ERZ773026 (study PRJEB29015, sample SAMEA2738006) | human oral metagenome | biome: human oral; feature: human-associated habitat; material: dental | place: China | collected 2055 ... | reverse complement strand
AATAATTTGTGGTAGTTCTTTTCTGAACATGTCATCAATAAGTCCTCGTATAGCTTCACTATAAAGTTCTTTGTTTCCTTTGAGTAGCCCGTCCATGGCTTTTTGTGAATATTTTTCTATGTATTCTTTTGCTTTCATTGTTCTGAATTTTTATGATAATTAATAAATTTCCAACCTTGCGTTATAAGTAATTCTATATTTTCTTTTAACATTTTTAATAATTTTTCTTTTCTTTCTTTTTCAAGAAAATCTCTAAAATTTTCCCATTTAATAGGTTCTTGGAATGCTTTTAAGGCTTTCTCTGCAAACTTGGCTAACACTTTATTTTCAGCTGTATAGACAATGCCCTCTCCTGTTTCATTAGGCTTGGCAACAATACCCCTTACAAAATCTTCGTAAGAGTAACTGGGGTGAAACTGAATCAGTTTAAACTGCTCATTCCCCTCTAAGCTATCATTGTCATTCAAACCTAATAGCTGTTTGGCAATACGCTTGGCTTCACGGGTTTTACCTGTACCTGGGGGACCTTGTAAAATAATTTGAGGTTTGTATTTTAAAAGTTTAATAACGAGGTTGTCCTCTTGAGCTTGTGTATTTCCGTTCATAATATTTAGTAAGTATTGAGCATATTTAATTCCTTCGATATCAGAGTTATAAGTAGTCACATCAGTAAGTGTTTTAGTAGGTAGGTTATTATTAGCATCCCATACTCCTTTTTTTAGCCATTTAACTTCACGACAATGCTTATATGTAGCTCTTTCTTCATCAAAATAATAATCAGAGATTACTTTGCCATAACCTAATAAAGTTTTTGTTCCTTTTTTAGCAATGACAATATCACCTATATTTATTTTATTTTCTCCGTTGGAAAAATCATCAATAGCAGAAACGTTATTACGTTGGTCTTCTCCTCCTCCATAATTGTCTATTAGGGCATCGAGAATAGATTTTCTATCCGTGTAATTTTTCAAATCTCCCAATTTGTCCCAGCCAATAGCCATAATACCTTCATTATAAAACTCCTCCCACTTAACAGCTTGTTCACCAGGACTATACAACCAATAACGTTTAGTATCTTCATTTTCGTTATTCATATTTTGATAGACTGTCATAGTATTCACTTTTTAAAGCAACAAAGGTAGCGATTTATTTTAGAATATACAAGAAAAAGACACTTACTCTTCGTTTATTATTCATCACATACTCGGCTGCGCCAGCTCGCCGACTTTCTTTCGCTTATCCTTCGCTTATCCTATATCCATCCTATATCCATCCTATATCGAATGTAAAGAGTAAGTAAGCAGGAGAAAAATGTCTGTACAAAAAAACACTTTGCCGAAAGTCATAAATTACGACCTTTGGCAAAGTGTTTAAATATGATTCAAAAAAACTTACAATTCGCGGAACGCTTTATGTAACAAGCGGCGTTTGTCGTTGATGGCCTCTTCCATAGAAATCATTGTTTCTGAACGGGCTACACCTTGTATATCATCAATCATATAAATCACTTCTTTGGCGTGTTTGGTGTCTTTTGCTCTAATCTTGCAGAAAATATTGTACTTACCCGAAGTAATATGTGCTACCGTTACGAAAGGTATTTCTTCTAATCGCTCTAATACGAACTGCGCCTGATGGTTACGCTCTAAGAATATACCTACATAAGCGATAAAAGTATACCCCAATCGGTCATAATCGACTGTAAGAGTAGAGCCCGTAATGATGCCTATCTCTTCCATTTTGCGCACTCGTACGTGCACTGTACCAGCCGAAATATTTAATTGCTTAGCAATATCGGTAAAAGGAGTGCGGGTGTTGTCTATCATCAAATCTAATATTTGATGATCTACCTCGTCTAATTTGTATCTTGCCATAGTTATTAAAGATTGATGATTTTATAATGCGCAAAGTAACAGTTATTTTTTTTATATTCCAAATAAAATAAGACAATTTTTAAAAAAAATCACATTATTCTGCTACTTTGAAGTAAGGATTATGCAAATCTAACTGCTTTTCAATGCTATTTTTATCAAAAGGAGGTTTTACGAAATTCGTTAAGAAATCTTCTTTATGTCCGTATTTATGCGATAAATCTCCTATTTCAGCTATATAAGGCTCAAAGTAAATACGGTTGTCTTTTAGCACTTCTTTATACATAATGGCTACCTCTGCCGTATGTGTATTATCGCGCAGCAAAATATCTACAAAACACTTATCATTTTCTGGTATACAAAAGTAATCTTTGTGGTTTACATTTGTAAATTCATTATTAGCGATACCTTTTAGCCCTGCGAAGATAGCTTGAGCAATATATTTTCTAGTCTGTTCACGGTTGTAATCGTTAGGAAAGTGTCCTGCTTCAAATAGTATAGTAGGAGTGCCGAGGGCTGTATACCTATCGCCTGTACAATTGATATTAAAAGCATCGTCAAAACGGGCTATTTGGTTAGGTATATCAAGGGATTGGTACATAAGTACAATTAACTTCATAGCCGCCTCACGCACTGGATTTATACTACGTTCTTCGTTGTAAGCAGGGGCTAAAAAAGAGACAGTGGCTGGATTGAAGGTTTGTGCTACACTGAAAATAGTACGCTGGTCGTGCAAATTGAAGCAGAAATCAGGTTGTACTAAATCATAAGCTTTGCGCAAGCACTTACTTTCAGGTTGGGTAAGCTCGTAAGCATCTCGATTTAGGTCGATTTGATTATAATTTACACGTGTAAACACCTCTGCCCCATCAGGATTGAGCATTGGGATAATGTAAATACTCAGATTTTTGGTAAAATCACCTGTTTTTAGTAGCTCGAAGACATCAAAAAGAGCTTTAGTAGTGGTAGATTCATTGCCGTGCATTTGCGACCATATAAGCACTTTTTTAGTCCCTTTTCCTATTCTATAAAGATTGATAGGCGTACCTTTCACTGATTTTCCAAGGGGAATAACCTCCTGAAAAGGGTATGCTGCAAGCAGAGGAGCTATCATTTGATAGTTAATATAGCGTCCGTGAAGTTCTGTTACCATAGTTATTGAAATTTTATAAGCTATTAAACGAGGCAAATATACTGATTATTTTTATATTAACATATAAGTTACAAAAGTAAAATACTGTAATTTGCAAAATCTTACAATTGTAATTTATAATTATTTACCTTACTGAATTTTTAAATACTGATAACCTTATTAACTACAGATTAGAAACGTAACTACTGAATTTTATTAGGTTGTAATACAATAAATTATTTTTATAATTGAAATGTATTTTCAGTTATATCAGTTAGTTACAAATATTTTGTAAATTAATACTTTATGTCTTTAAAAAATAGTTATGTTTATAGTTGTGTATCTCATTTTTTTGATTTACATTTGTGCATTCTTAACTTTTTAAACAATAATTACAATGTTAAACACAACAGATTTTGCACAAAGGTTACAACAAGTAATGGATTATTACGGACTTAATGCAGCTGCCTTTGCTGACAGCTTAGAAATTCAGCGTTCAGGCATTTCGCATTTGCTATCAGAGCGCAATAAGCCCAGCTTAGATTTTATTCTAAAGCTCATCGAGAAATTCCCTGAGGTAGATATGTATTGGATTACACAGGGCAAAGGAAGTTTTCCGCGCAAGGAAGAGACGCATAGCATTTCTCCTAGAAAACAACCAGACCTATTTAGTGATATACCCGAAATAGAGATGACTCCTACCCCCTCGCCTACTGTAGCTGCTTCAGCGCAAGAGAAAGCTGTACAAGAGTCTGCTACAGCTCCTATAATAGAAGAAAAACTTTCTGTGCTGACAGATACGCACAAGAAGATCAAACGGATTATTTTCTTTTACGAGGATAATCACTTTGAGGTTTTTGATAATTAAACATTGCGAATTGGGAATTGTTTTGCTATCTTTGCAGCCTTTTAGAACACACTACTTATGGACTTATTTTCAAAGGAATTAGAACGACTCAACGCTCCTCAGCGTGCGGCAGTGCTTCAAAAAGAAGGACCTATCATTGTAATAGCAGGTGCAGGCTCGGGCAAAACGCGTGTGCTGACCTATCGCATAGCTAACCTTATGCGGCAAGGAGTAGACGCTTTTAACATACTTGCTCTTACTTTTACCAATAAGGCTGCCAACGAAATGAAGAAGCGAATTGCCGATATAGTGGGCAATAACGAGGCTAAGAACCTATGGATGGGTACTTTTCACTCCGTTTTCGCCCGAATATTGCGATTTGAAGCTGATAAGTTGGGTTTTCCGCAGAATTTTACCATTTATGATACGCAAGATTCGCAACGTCTTATCAATGGTATTATAAAAGAGAAGGAATTAGACAAAGATGTGTACAAATATAAGCAAATACAGCAGCGAATATCGTCTTTAAAGAATAATCTTATCACAGTAAGGGCTTATTTTAATAGTCCGGAACTGATTGAGGCAGATGCTGCTAGGCGACAACCGCGATTTGGGGATATTTATCAGGAGTATGTAGATAGGTGTTTCAAAGCAGGGGCAATGGATTTTGATGATTTATTGCTCAGAACCAATGAGTTACTAAACGTTTTCCCTGAAGTATTAGCTAAATACCAAAATAGATTTCAGTACATATTGGTAGATGAGTATCAAGATACTAACCACTCTCAATATCTGATTGTCAAGGCTTTAGCTGACCGTTTTCACAATATATGCGTAGTAGGCGACGACGCACAGAGTATTTATGCTTTCCGCGGGGCGAATATCAACAATATTCTGAACTTCAAAAGCGACTATCCTGAAGCTAAAGAGTACAAATTGGAGCAGAATTACCGCTCGACCAAGAATATCGTAGAGGCTGCCAACAGTGTGATAGAGCATAATAAAATACGCTTAGATAAGGTGGTATTTACTGAAAATGAGTTGGGTGAACCTATAAAGGTGCATCGCAGTGCTACTGATGCTGATGAGGGACGATTTGTAGCGGGGTCTATCTTTGAGAATAAGATGCACTATCAGTTGCCTAACGGTAGTTTTGCTGTGCTCTACCGTACCAACTCGCAATCGCGTGCTATAGAAGATGCACTGAGAAAGCGTGATATTCCGTATCGTATTTATGGGGGACTTTCGTTTTATCAGCGAAAAGAGATAAAAGATGTGTTGGCTTACCTACGGCTTATCATTAACCCCAATGACGAAGAGGCTCTGGTACGTATTATTAACTTCCCAGCACGTGGTATAGGTGAAACTACAATGGAAAAGCTCACTTTAGCGGCTAATCATTATAAAAAGTCGCTATTTGAGGTGATGTACAACATTAATAAACTACCTGACTTGCACATTAATAGCACTACTCGACAGAAGTTAACTGACTTTGTGGTGATGATACTTAACTTTCAGGCGCTTAACAAAGAGGCTAATGCCTTTGAGGTAGCAGAACAAGTAGCTAAGAAAACAGGATTGCTGCAAGAGTTTAAGAAAGATGGTACTCCTGAGGGAATTGCTAAGATGGAAAACATCGAGGAGATGCTAAATGGTATTAAGGATTTCGTAGCAGGGCAAGAGGATATAGCCGATAGCACAGGTAGCTTAACGGAGTATTTAGAAGATGTGTCATTAGCAACTGATTCTGATAAAGAGATAGGTGATGAAGACCGTGTAGCCCTGATGACCATACACTTGGCTAAAGGATTGGAGTTCCCTTATGTATATGTAGTAGGAATGGAAGAAGACCTTTTCCCCTTGGCTAAGAGTATACAATCGCGCGAGGAATTAGAGGAAGAGCGGCGCTTATTCTACGTTGCACTTACGCGCGCCGAAAAGCAGGCCTACCTCACTTATGCAGAGAACCGTTATCGTTGGGGACAGCTTTCGCCCTCTGAACCTAGTAGATTTATAGAAGAGATAGAAGAAAAATACTTGAGTTACCTCACTCCTACTCTATCTAATCCTAACTATCGCTATAAGCCTTTGGTGAATAGAGATATATTTGGAGAAGTAGATAAGAGTAAGCTACGCTTACAGAAACCTATTAGTGGTACGCCTCCTGCTAAAAACGCTCCTACAGGTGAAGAACAACAGAAACTACGAAAACTAAAGCCTGTCAATGCTATGCAGAATATAGCCAGCAAAGATATTTATAATGGTTTAGATATAGGTACCAATGTATATCACGAGCGTTTTGGCAAAGGTAAAGTGGTTGGCTTAGAAGGCAGTGGTAATGATAAAAAAGCACAAATAAACTTTGAGGTAGGAGGTTTAAAAAATATCCTACTGCGGTTTGCAAAGCTAACTATAGTCAATTAGCTAATTTGTAAATTAGCCAATGAGTTAATAAAAAAGAGTCTATTAGATTTTAAACTAATAGACTCTTTTTTATTTGTTAATTGACAAATTATCAAATTTTCTATCCTTTTCTTAATAGTTCTATAGCATGATTGCGAGCTGAAGCACCGCTGTTTTTACCTTCGAGCATTTCAGAAAGTTCTGTAATACGCTCTTCTTCTGTAAGAAGTTTTAAATGAGTTGTGGTCTTTCCTTTGCTATCTTCTTTAAAGACCTTAAAATGGTAAGCCCCTTTAGCTGCTATTTGTGGCAAATGCGTGATAGCAAATACTTGTCGGTTTTGGCTCATTTGCTTCATAATATCACCCATCTTCTGAGAGATTTCGCCAGAAACTCCTGTATCAATCTCATCAAACATAATAGTAGGGAGAGCGGTATGTTCTGCCATAATAGCCTTGACTGCCAGCATTATACGAGAGAGTTCTCCTCCAGAGGCTACCTTTTTTAACTGTCCGAAATCCCCTCCTTTATTGGCTGAAAACAAGAATGAAAGCTCGTCATTGCCGTTAGCAAAGAAAGTATCAGTAGCAGTAAGGGTAATCGAAAAACGCCCATTAGGCATACCGAGCTCGTGCATAAAGCTAGTGAGCTTTTTGTCGAGGGCAGGGATTACCTTCTCGCGCACTTTGTGTAGCTGGTTAGCTTTCTTGAGAGTTGCTATATGCTGTTCCTCTACTATCTTCTTTTGTTTATTGAGGTCAATATCTACACTTTCTGTTTTTGATACTGCTTCTTCTAATTCTTGTTGAATAGTTATAAGCTCTTCTACTGTTGCTACACTATGTTTCTTTTGCAAGGAGTAAATCTTATTTAGCTGTTTAGAGATTTGCTCTAAGTTATCAGGGTCAGCCTCTATGCTCTCATCTATATCACTGATTTCTGAAGCCAAATCTTCTAATTCTAAGAAAGCAGACTCTATACGCTCATATAAATCACGGTAAAGCTGTTTATACTCAGTAAGCGATGAGAAAGAGCGCTTAAGTTCGCGCAAATTATTAAGAATACCTATATTCTCATCGTTTAGTAAGTAAAGACTCTCCGATACATTCTCTTTTATATCCTCTATATTAGAGGCTTCCTCATAACTCTCTTCTAATTCTTCTAAAATACCTTCTTCTAAAGTAGCCGATTTGAGTTCTTTAAGCTGATGCAGATTATAATCGTATTCCTTTTTGGCATTTTTCTGAAATTCAATAAGCTCTTCTAACTTTTTCTGTTCTTTTTTGAGTAACTGGTGTAGTTGCATATACTCTGTTAGCAACGCTTTATTATTTGCCATTGCATCAATAATAGCAAACTGAAAGGAGGTATCACTAAGAGCAAGCGTTTGATGCTGCGAATGAATATCTACCAATACCTGTCCCAAACGAGAAAGCACCTCTAAAGTAGCTGGTACATCATTTACAAAAGCACGCGACTTACCTGAAGGCAATATCTCACGTCTTATAATTGTCTGAGGGTCGTAATCAATGTCTAACTCCTGAAATAAAGGCTGAAATTCATAGTTTTGCAATGAAAATTCAGCTTCTATAATACATTTCTCTTCTTTATTGCGCAAGGCCGACATATCAGCGCGTTTGCCTAATATCAGAGAAAGAGCGTCAAGCATAATAGATTTACCCGAACCCGTTTCACCTGTGATAATAATAAAACCCTCAGGAAAGTCAACTTTTAGGTCGTCAATAAGCGCATAGTTTTTTATAGATAGTGCTGTGAGCATAGTCTTTATTTTATTTCATTCCACTTGGTCATTTGTGCTGGCGATAGCTTCACCAAGGCTTCTTTCAGCTGTTTAGTATCAAAAATAGCTCCTCCTGAAAAAATAGCTGCTATCTCATCAGCTTTAGCACTAAAAAAGGCTACCATAGCGTAAGAATTAAGCCTTAAGCTCGGTATTTTCTCCAAAAGCAATATAGCGTTTTGTATAGCCTCTTTGCCTTCTTTTTCTTGTGAGCTCATCACATCTAAACCAAAGCGGTGATATTGATAATAAGCCTTATGGTATAAGTCGTAGTTCTCTGATATAAGTTCATTTATCAGCAAATAACGATTATTCTTACCATTATCAGCCCAGCCTGCATAAGCACTATTCTGTGCGGTAGTGGCTATTTGTTTAGCTTTTAGAAAATATGGATGACCTGTTTTCTCAGAAAAAGTATCTGCATCAAACCCTAATATCAGGTAGACATAATAGGCTACTACTGAAGTAAGATTCGACTCAAAAGTATTTTCGTTGAAAGTAAGAGGTGCAAATTCTTGATAATCAAAAGCTACCTCTTTGTCTTGTAGGTTGAATACCGGTGTGTAATAAGCAGTGTTATACACAGGGCGTGATGACTGCACTAACAGACTCGCCTCGTAATGTGAGTTTTCTAACTTATTGATTACTAAGGTAAAACTACAGCGTATACGTTCGTTTTCACGTACTTTTAGGTCTGTCCAGCGAGTTTGGTTTATAAACTCCTGTAATGATTTTTCTAAAGTCTTAAATACCGAACGATTGCTTTGGTTTACCTGTTGTGTATTGACTGTCACTAAGGCATTAAGTTCTTGAGCCCTAGTAAACATATAGCACAGCAAAGCCCCTACAAATAGTATTTTCTTCATATATTAATAAGGTATTTCCTCTGTAATTTCTAATCCGTAGCCCGACATACCTACGTAGCTGGCAGCATTCTTAGAGTTAGTGAGCAATCGCAACTTTCTGATAGACAAATCGTTGAGTATCTGAGCCCCCATACCTATATCTTTAGTATCTTTGTTTAGTTGTGGCAGAGGGTGTCCATTTTGATGCTCTTTCATCTCAGTAATGCGCTGCAACAGGTTCTGAGAGTACCCTTCTTTGTTGATTACAATTACAGCCCCTTTGCCTTCTTCGTTAATTTTCTTAAAGATACGTTCTAACGGATTGTCCTTATCACCCGCTAATACCTCCAAAATATCATTACTGATAAATGACGAATGTACTCGGGTAAGCACTGGCTCATCTGCCTTCCAAGAACCTTTAGTAAAGGCTAAATGTATCTGTTTATTAGTAGTTTGCTCATAAGCACGCAAGCGAAACTCTCCATACGGAGTTTGTAGCGCAAAATCCTCTTTCTTAATCACCAAAGTATCTTTACGCATACGATAGGCAATAAGGTCTTCTATAGAGATAATTTTAAGGTCAAACTTCTTAGCTACTTCTACCAACTGAGGCAGGCGCGCCATAGTACCATCTTCATTTAGGATTTCTACCAAAATACCGGCAGGATAAAGTCCCGCAATACGAGTAAGGTCTATAGCAGCTTCTGTGTGTCCTGTGCGGCGCAATACTCCTCCTTCTTTAGCGCGAAGCGGGAATATATGCCCTGGTCTACCCAAATCAAAAGGCTTAGTATCAGGATTTACTAAGGCTTGTATAGTCTTAGCACGGTCAAAAGCTGAAATACCTGTAGTACAACCATTGCCTTTGAGGTCTACCGATACAGTAAACTGCGTTTCGTGCAGTACTGTATTATTTTGTACCATCATTGGCAAATCAAGTTCTGCACAACGCTTTTCAGTAAGTGGTGCACATACTAACCCCCTACCATTAGTAATCATAAAGTTGATCATCTCAGGAGTTACCTTTTCAGCAGCGGCTATAAAGTCACCTTCGTTTTCGCGGTTTTCATCATCTACTACGATGACTACTTTTCCTTTTTTTATATCCTCTACAGCTTCTTCAATGCTGTTAAGTTTAATATGGTTCATTTTATTATTATTATTTTCCTAAAAATTAACACTGATACGCGTGATTTTAGCTGTATCGTCTATATCATCAGCAGTCACAGCATCAGAAAGCCCTAAATTATTGGTCTTTAAGGCTGTTTTATCAAATGTAAAATAGAAATTTTGCCCCTTAGGAGTTACTATTACGCTGCTAATAGAAGGCTCTATATCCAACTCAGGGTATTTCTCTTTTACCTCTTTAAAAGTACTTTTAAGCGATATTCCTTTATCTGTAGTGTATAATTCCGACAATACAAAGACACTTTCTACTACTTTTTCGTCCTTATCATTGGTTTTAGGGGTTATTTCTAACAGTTCTTTCCCTTCTTTATTAAAAATAGTGATGCGTTCGGTACTTGCATAGCGCAATTCTCCTTCTAAGTTAGAGTTTACAATAGAATCTTTAGCAAAAATAGAATCTAATTTCTGTATAGGAGTATCTTTCTGAAGTCCTCCTACTCTATCATTACTAATTAAAAACTCATTTTTGTTATCACTACAGCCTATGAGGCTCATTATAACCATAGTTGCGATAAAGTACTTTCTCATTATTTCTTAATAATTTTGTTTAATATTCCTAATACCCCTCTTACAAAAGTAGCGCTGGTAACCATTTTTATCAACGGATTTTGCGCTGAAGAACGCCTTCCCTTAGTCTGGGTAGTCTTGGGGGCAGATTGCTTTTCAGTTGCTTCCTTTTGTTTTGCCTCTTCCACGTGAATCTCGTCTATCTTCTTGTTTAGCAACTCATAAGCACTCTCGCGGTCTATCACCTCATTATATTTGCGTGCTAGTTCAGAGCGTGCTATCAGTGCATCAATCTCTGCGGGAGTAAGCACATCCATACGACTCATAGGGGCACGCATCATCGTAGCCACCAATGGCGTAGGGATACCTTTCTCGTTAAGGGCAGTTACCAAAGCCTCACCCGTACCAAGCGAAGTGAGCGTTTCCGCAGTATCGTAGAAATCAGAACTGGGGTAATTCTCAGCCGTTAGCTTAATAGCCTTGCGGTCTTTAGCGGTGAAAGCCCTAATAGCGTGTTGTATCTTCATACCCAACTGCGAAAGTACTGCATCAGGTATGTCAGTAGGGTTTTGGGTACAGAAAATAAGCCCCACCCCTTTTGAACGTATGAGTTTTACTATATTTTCTAACTGGTTGAGTAAAGTGCGCGAAGCTTCGTTGAAGATAAGATGCGCTTCATCTATAAATATCACCAATTTAGGCTTAGGCTGGTCGCCTACTTCTGGGAAAGTGGTGTAAATCTCTGCCAATAAGCTCAGCATAAAGGTAGAGAACATTTTAGGGCGGTCTTGTATATCTGTTAGGCGTATGATATTCACATACCCCTCACCTTTGCTATTAGTACGCAATAGGTCAGCAGGGTCAAAACTCACTTCGCCAAAGAAACGTTCAGCTCCTTGGTGTTCAAGCTCTACTATCTTGCGCAGAATAGCACTAGTAGACGATTTTGATACCGCTCCATACTCTTTTTCAAAACTCGACTTACCCTCTTCTGTGGCATATTGCAATACTTTCTTAAGGTCTTTGAGGTCTAAAAGTGGCAAAGCGTGGTCATCGCAATATTTAAAAACCACGGCCAACACCCCCTCTTGCACCTCACTAAGGTCTAAGATACGCGATAAGAGAGTAGCCCCAAACTCCGACACAGTAGCGCGCATACGCACACCATTTTGTTCAGAGATAGTGAGCAGTTCAGTAGGAAATGCTTGTGGCTGAAAATCTAAGCCTATTTTGCCAAGTCGCTCTAATATAAAAGGCTTCACCTCACCCGACTCACCTATACCACTAAGGTCGCCTTTAAGGTCCATCAGCAGCACGGGCACTCCTTTTTTAGAAAGGTGTTCAGCCATCACCTGTAGGCTTTTTGTCTTACCTGTACCTGTAGCTCCTGCTATCAGACCGTGACGGTTAAGGGTTTTCAGAGGAATATTTACGTATACATTTTCAAGCGGCTGCCCTTCATACACAGCCCCTCCTACGGTGATGTACTCCCCTTTGCAGGTATACCCTGCTATCATAGTTTCTTTAAAAGCGTCTATTTTAGTCATCAGATGTTAGTGATTTTGTGATTAAGAATGGGTAAGGAATAGTTAATGCACAATTCAAGGCACAAAGGTACAAAATAAATCTCAAATAACAACTAACTATCCGCAATTTTTTTCACGAAACTACTCACTGTAAGCCTATGCACCCCAAGAATACGCCCAATAGCCGAATACGATACTTTTTTCTCTAAAAGCTCTTTAATCTGTTTTTCCTGTCCGGTGAGTTTTGTTTTAGCGGACTTACTACCTTTAGGGCGACCGAGAACTACTCCCTCTGCTTTCTTACGTGCCAATGCCTCTTTGGTACGCTGACTGATAAGGTTACGTTCAATCTCAGCAGATAGCCCAAAGGCAAACGCCAACACCTTGCTATTAATATCGCTCCCCAAGCGATAATTATCTTTAATTGTCCACACCTGAATATCGCGGTTCATACACTCATTAAGCACCCCCATAATCATCAAGAGGTTACGCCCCAACCGCGACAATTCTGAGCAAATAAGCACATCACCTTTCCTCATTCTTTTAAGGAGTTTACCGAGTTTTCTATTCTCTACTCTTGTCATACCTGAAATAGTTTCTTCTACCCAAACATCAATAGTTAGGCTGTTTTTCTCACAGAAATTACTAATTTCAAAACGTTGGTTTTCTACAGTTTGCTTATCGGAACTTACCCGAATATATCCATAAATCATTGTATAAGTAAATTTGATTAAACTAATAAATATAATCAAAAAGAATAAAACAATGACGGGCGTTTATTTTTGACAAACTTA
>ERZ773026.1257-NODE-1257-length-12922-cov-5.127302_pt1 | contig 12922 bp, 7 predicted proteins | sample MGYA00580838_ERZ773026 | MGnify/ENA primary metagenome ERZ773026 (study PRJEB29015, sample SAMEA2738006) | human oral metagenome | biome: human oral; feature: human-associated habitat; material: dental | place: China | collected 2055 ... | reverse complement strand
TCAATACAAACTCTATCTTTGATATCCAAATCAAACGTCTTCACGAGTACAAACGCCAACAAATGAACGCTTTGTATGTGATCCACAAATACCTTGACATCAAGGCTGGTAACATCCCTGCTCGTCCAATCACAGTATTCTTTGGTGGTAAAGCAGCTCCTGCCTACACAATTGCTCAAGACATCATTCACTTGATTCTTTGTATGTCAGAAGTCATTGCGAATGACCCAGAAGTAGCTCCACACTTGCAAGTTGTAATGGTTGAGAACTACAACGTAACTGCAGCAAGCTTCCTTATCCCGGCATGTGATATTTCAGAACAAATCTCACTTGCTTCTAAAGAAGCTTCAGGTACTGGTAACATGAAGTTCATGTTGAACGGAGCTTTGACTCTTGGTACTATGGACGGAGCGAATGTGGAAATCGCTGAGTTGGTTGGTGAAGATAACATCTACATCTTTGGTGAAGATTCGGAGACTGTTATTGATCTTTACGCAAAATCAGCTTACAAATCAAGCGAATTTTATGCTCGCGAAGCAATCAAACCATTAGTTGACTTTATCATTAGTGATACAGTGCTTGCCGCTGGAAACAAAGAGCGTTTGGAACGTCTTTACAATGAATTAGTCAACAAAGACTGGTTCATGACTCTCCTTGATTTGGAAGACTACATCAAAGTGAAAGAGCAAATGCTAGCAGACTATGAAAACCGTGATGCATGGTTGGATAAAGTCATTGTAAACATTGCGAAAGCTGGCTTCTTCTCGGCTGACCGTACAATTCAACAATACAATGATGAAGTATGGCATTTAGATAAATAAAAAGCCTCATGAGTGAGGCAAACACCTCGATTCATAGACTTAGGTCTGCTGGTCGAGGTGTTTTCTTTTCCAAAAAAATGGGAATATACTCTTACTGTCTATAAAGTTTTGTGCAAACTATCAAAAAGTGTGTCCAACATCTCTTTTTAGTGATATTTCACTAGTTATCGAAGTATAAGCTTGCCAAAATATTAAACTTTCTTCCTATTATATAGAGAAAAATTTAAGAGGAAAATTTAATATGGTATTCTTATCTAGTTTTTTCCTGTTTTTTAAAAAATTTAGAACGCAAATTATCTTTATAAGTCTTGATATAATGAGAAATAAGGCATTTTTTATCGGGAAAACCTTAAAAAAACAGGGACAAAAGGCTTGACAAATTTATATAAGGATATATAATAGAAAATAAGGGATTATACCCAAATATAAAGGAGGAAAATGTCGTGAAAAAGATTAATAAAAAACTCTTTCATGCATTTATGGCTTTACTCTTAGTATTGTCGGTAGTTTTACCTTCGCTAAGATCTAGCTATGTAGTTGAAGCGGCTGAAATACCAAGCACTAACTACACCATGACTACTGTTCCGACAATCAATAACAACCCATTGATTAGCGGTCGTCAGTATGGTGAAGGTAAGTTCTATATTTCACCAACCTATAAGTTTGCAGATTCTGCAACTTTGGAAAACGGTGACTTCATCGAGTATCATGTTCCTAATGAATTCCAAATCGAACGTGACACTACAACAGATATCTTTGGTAAAGATAGCGCTACTAAGATTGCTGAGTTGACTACCAACAAAGCAGAAAACAAAGCGACAGTAACCATCACCAATGCAGAGTACTTCAAAAATCTTTCTGAAAACAAAGAATTGACTGCTTTGTTCACAGTAGTATGGGCGAAACACGTTCAATTGAATAAAGAGTACAGCATTGATATTCCTGGTGCAGGTAATTACAAACTGACTCGTATCGTTCCGGACGACGATCCTACAGGATTTACTAAGTGGGGTGTCCAAGATGCAGATGACCCTAACTATGTTAACTGGCGTATTCGTATCAACCGTTATGTACGATCAATCACTGATGTAAGAATCGAAGATACTATTCCTGAAGGTCAAGTATTGGCAAGTTCAATCACTGGTTACTACTTCACTGAGTGGAATAAAGAAGAGCCTCGCCCAGCATTGAATGCTGCACACGTAACTGTTAACAATCCTAACTCTTTCACTATCGTACCAAATGGTAATGGTGACTTGAGCTCACAAGGTCTCTATGTATTATACCGTACTCGTTTGACAGCTCCGGTTGACAATGCAACTAAGAAAGCTTTCAACAAAGTTAAAGTATCAACTTCTGAAGGTAACTATGACGTTGACGGTTTTGCGGCTTTGACAACAACTGAAGGTATTGGTTCAGGTTCGCAATCAGATGAAGTTGAATTCGCAATTACGAAAAAATTGGACGGTGGAACCTTAAAAGGTAACGACTTTACTTTCCAATTGATCGATGTAGCGACAGGTGAAATTAAAGGCACTGCTAAGAACGACCAAGAAGGAAAAGTTAAGTTTGATAAAGTTAAGTTTTCTTCTACAGGAACTTTCAACTACCAAATCAAAGAGGTAGATGAGAAAGCTCCAGGTGTTACTTATGACAAAACAGTTATTAACGCTAAAGTTACTGTAGAAGATGTCTATGGTGCTAAGATTGCAAGTGTTAAATATGACAAGAAAGTATTGACAAACACTTACTCTCTTCTTCCAACAAAAGCAACAATCACAGCTAAGAAAGTCTTGAATGGAAGCACATTGGCTGATGATCAGTTTGAGTTTGAACTTAAAGAAGGTGACAACGTAGTCGCAACAGCTAAAAATAAAGCTGACGGTACTGTTACTTTCCCAGCCATCAACTATGATGCTGCTGGCTCTCACACTTACACAATTACTGAAAAAGCAGGTACTGCTCCAGGAGTTACTTATGATTCAACTTCTCGCACAGTAACTGTTGATGTTAAAGATAACGGTCAAGGACAGTTGGTTGCAACACCTACAGGTAACAACCCAACTTTCACAAATACTTATACTGCAGCTGCAACAAGTGCTACTATTTCAGCTAAGAAAGTTTTGAATGGTAAAGCGCTTGAAGCAGACAAATATGAGTTTGAACTTAAAGAAGGTAATAAAGTAGTCGCTACAGCTAAGAATGCTGCAGACGGTACTGTTACTTTCCCAGCCATCAACTATGATGCTGCTGGCCCTCACACTTACACTATTACTGAAAAAGCAGGTAGTGAAGCAGGTGTGACCTATGATAAAACTTCTCATACAGTAACTGTCGATGTTAAAGACGATGGTCAAGGACAACTTGTAGCAACAGTTACAGGTGACAACCCAACCTTCACAAATACATATAAAGCTGCAACAGCAAGTGCAACAATCACAGCTAAGAAAGAATTGACTGGTAAAGCACTTGAAGCAGACAAATATGAATTTGAACTTAAAGAGGGTGACAAGGTAGTCGCAACAGCTAAGAATAAAGCTGACGGTACAGTAACATTCCCAGCAATCAGCTATGATGCAGTTGGAACACACACTTATACTATCACTGAAAAAGCAGGTACTGAAGGTGGAGTAACTTATGACACAACTTCATACAATGTAACTGTAGAAGTTGTAGACAACGGACAAGGTCAACTTGTAACGACAGTTACAGGTAACAACCCAACCTTCACAAACACTTATGCTGCTAAATCAGTTAAAGAAACTATCGGGGCTCAAAAAGTCTTGAAAGGTAAAGATCTTGAAGCAGACAAGTACGAGTTTGAATTGAAAGAAGGCGACAAGGTAGTTGCTACAGCTAAGAATGCTGCAGACGGCTCAGTTGCTTTCCCAGCAATCGAGTACACTGCAGCAGGAACTTACACATACACTATCACTGAAAAAGCAGGCAATGAAGCAAATGTAACTTATGACAATGCTTCTCATACAGTGACTGTGGAAGTTGTAGATAACGGACAAGGTCAACTTGTAACAACAGTTACAGGCAACAACCCGACCTTCACAAATGTCTACACTGCTCCAACAACACCAACAAAAGGTCCTAAACCAAAAGAGGACCCTAAGAAAGGTCTGCCTAAGACAGGAACAACTGATATGTCGTTGTTCTCTAGCCTTGTAGCTCTTGTGCTCTTTGGATTATCAGCTTTCGTTTATCGTGCGAAAAAAGTTGACTAATCTTTGAGTTGGGTCTAAAAGCTAGATCAAAAACTTCTTGGTCTTTGGAAACAGATACCAAAAGTAAAAAGAGAGGACGGAAGTTCTCTCTTTTTTTAATAATTTTCAGGAGCATATCCTTGACAGAGAAACTATGTCATCTGGGTATTGCTTTAACCAAAGTCTTTTAGAAATTTCAAACGAGCAATAAAGAAAATGTTAATCCTATAAAAAATACTTCTTTTGAATAAGGAAATGGAGGTTTGAAATCTTATAATTTTCTCCGAATTATATCTACACATCTAATTTTTACCTGTAATTTCAAGCAGATATAGAATAGCAAGACCTTGCAAACGCTTGGTATATCAGTTTTTTTAATATCGTTAGCCTATCAAACCAGTATAAAATTGCTATAAAAAACTTGACAAATTTATATAAGGATATATAATAGATAATAAGGGAATATACCCAAATTATAAAGGAGGCAAAATGTTGTGAAACAGATTAACAAAAAACTCTTTCATGCATTTATGGCGCTATTGCTAGTAGCTTCAGTATTTATACCTTTACTAAGGACTAGCAATGTAGTAAAAGCTGCTGAATTACCTTCAAGTAGCTATACGATGACGACCGTTCCGACGATTAATAATAATAAATTAGTTGACGGTGCAAAATATGGTGAAGGTAAGTTTTATCTTAAACCGACCTATAAGTTTAATAACTCAACAACATTGAAAAATGGTGACTTTATGGTCTATAAAGTGCCAAGTCAGTTTAAAATTGAGTCAGATTCAACGACTGAAATCTTTGGTAATGATGGCGTTACTAAAGTTGCTGAGTTAACAACAAACAAGGCGGCAAATACAGCTACTATTACTGTAACCAATGAAGAGTACTTTGCCAACTTATCAGAAGACAAGCAAATTACAGCTTTGTTTACAGTTGTCTGGGCTGACAATGTTGAACTTTATAAATCATATTCTATCGATATTCCTGGAGCGGGTGTTTATAACTTGACTCGTATTGTCCCAGACGTGGATCCAACAGGTTTCACAAAATGGGGTGTTCAAGACGCTGACGATCCAAATTATATCAACTGGTATATTCGTGTAAACAATTATGCTAATTCATACGAAGGTGTATCAATTCAAGATACAATTCCTGAAGGACAAGTTTTGGCTAGTGAAATTACTGGTTATTACTTTACTGATTGGGATAAGGCAGAACCTCATCCTCTTTTGAATGCAGCTCACGTAGCCGTGGCAGATTCTAACCATTTCACGATCACACCAAATGGTACTGGTAATTTAACGAACCAAGGTTTGTATGTCGTGTATAGAACTCGTATCACTGCACCTGTTGATAATACAACAAAGAAAGCTTTCAACAATGTAAAAATCACAACTTCAACAGAAAACTTTGATGTACAAGGGTTTGCACCATTAACTACTACAGAAGGACTTGGTTCAGGTTCACGTTCAGCTGATGTTGAATTTGAAGTTTCTAAACAGTTAAATGGTAGAGATTTAAAGGCTGAAGAATTCAGTTTCCAATTGGTTGATCCAGATGGAACAGTTGTTGAAACTGTTAAAAATGACAAAGACGGTAAAGTGAAATTTAAAGCTGTCAAATTCTCAACAGTAGGTACTTATAATTATCAAATTAAAGAGGTAGACGGCAAACAACCAGGCTACGCTTACGATGATAAAACAATTACAGCAGAAGTCACTGTAACAGATGTTTATGGTGAAAAGTTTGCAAGTGTTAAATATGATAATAAAGTATTTGTGAATACTTATACTGCTAAGCCTACGACAGCAACAATTACTGCCAAGAAAGTCTTGAGTGGTAAAACTCTTGAAGCGGATAAATATGAATTTGAACTCAAGGAAGGCGATACTGTAGTTGGAACAGCTAAGAATGCTGCAGATGGCTCAGTGAACTTCCCAGCAATTAACTATGATGCAGTTGGAACACACACTTATACTATCACTGAAAAAGCTGGTAGTGAAGCAGGTGTAACTTATGACAAAGCTTCTCATACAGTAACAGTAGAAGTTGTGGACAACGGTCAAGGTCAGCTAAAAGCAACAGTTACAGGTAATAACCCAACTTTCACAAATGCTTATAAAGCAAGTCCTGCAAAAGCAACTGTTGAGGCTAAGAAAGTCTTGAATGGTAAAGAGCTTGAAGCAGACAAGTATGAGTTTGAGCTGAAAGAAGGTAATAAGGTAGTTGGAACAACTAAAAATACCGCAGATGGTTTAGTTCGCTTCCCAGAAATTGAGTACACTAAAGAAGGTACTTATCACTACACAATGAGTGAAAAAGCTGGTAATGAACCTGGTGTGACTTATGATAAAGAGTCTCATGAAGTTACAGTAGAAGTTGTAGATAATGGACAAGGTCAGCTAGAAGCAACTGTTATTAGTGAAAAACCAGTCTTTGTCAATAACTATGCTGCTAAACCAGGTAAAGTTCGTATCCAAGCAACCAAGGTCTTGGAAGGAAAAGCTCTTGAAGCAGGTAAGTATGAGTTTGAACTGAAAGACTCAGAAGGAAATCTGATTGATACTGCTAAGAATGCTGCGGATGGCTCAATTACCTTTAAAGATATTGATGTTGAGGCAGAGGGAACATATTCCTACCTTGTGTCAGAAAAAGTAGGTAACGAAGCAAGTGTTACTTACGATTCGACTGTACACCGAGTGACTGTAGAAGTTGAAGATAACGGCCAAGGTCAATTTGTAACGACAGTTACAGGTAACAACCCAACCTTTACAAATACTTATTTAGCTAAATCAGTTAAAGCAATTATTGGCGCTCAAAAAGTATTGAAAGGAAAAGATCTTGAAGCTGACAAGTACGAGTTTGAACTGAAAGAAGGCGACAAAGTTATTGCTACAGCTAAAAATGCTGCAGACGGTACTGTTGCTTTCCCAGCAATTGAGTACACTGTAGCAGGAACATACACATACACTATCACTGAAAAATCAGGTAGTGAAGCAAATGTCACTTATGACAAAGCTTCATATACAGTGACTGTGGAAGTTGTAGACGACGGTCAGGGTCAACTAGTAACAAAAGTTACAGGTAACAACCCAACCCTTACAAATGTCTACACTGCTCCAACACCAACAAAAGATCCTAAACCAACAGAGGACCCTAAGAAAGGTCTACCTAAGACAGGAACAACTGAAATGGCAGTATTCCCTGCTCTTGCAGGACTTATACTTGCAGTAGTATCAGCCTTCTTCTTCCGTGCGAAAAAGGTTGACTAATCTTTGATTCCGATTAAAAGAGAACGATTCCCCCTTCATTATGGGATTTCATCGTCCTCTTTTTTTCTTCAAAATAGGTCGAAACTATGATATTTTGATATAATGGAAACATGAGTAGAATTTTAGACAATGAACAAATGATGGATGAAGAAATGGTAGAGCGCACGCTTCGACCGCAATATCTGAGAGAATATATCGGCCAAGAAAAGGTCAAAAATCAGCTGAAGATTTTTATTGAGGCGGCTAAACTTCGAGATGAGGCTTTAGACCATGCGCTTTTGTTTGGACCTCCTGGACTGGGGAAGACGACCATGGCTTTTGTGATTGCCAATGAGCTGGGTGTGAATATCAAGCAGACTTCGGGGCCAGTTATTGAAAAAGCAGGAGACTTGGTTGCTATTTTAAATGACTTGGAGCCTGGTGACGTTCTTTTTATCGATGAAATACATCGTCTGCCAATGGCAGTAGAGGAAGTTCTATACAGTGCCATGGAAGATTTTTACATTGATATCATGATTGGTTCGGGAGATGCTAATCGTAGTGTCCATCTCGATTTGCCACCATTTACACTTATAGGTGCGACGACACGTGCGGGAATGCTATCCAATCCTCTGCGAGCTCGCTTTGGTATCACAGGGCACATGGAGTACTATGAAGAAACTGATTTGACTGAAATTGTTGAGCGAACGGCAGAAATTTTTGAGATGGATATCACTCATGAAGCAGCCAAAGAACTGGCTTTGCGTAGTCGTGGTACCCCTCGAATTGCCAACCGCTTATTAAAGCGCGTCCGCGATTATGCTCAGATTATGGGCAATGGTTTGATTGATGAGACGATCACGGACCAAGCTCTTTCTATGCTAGATGTAGATCATGAAGGTCTGGACTATGTCGATCAAAAAATTCTGCGAACGATGATTGAGATGTATGGAGGTGGCCCAGTAGGTCTAGGGACCTTGTCCGTAAATATCGCTGAGGAGCGTGAAACAGTCGAAGATATGTATGAGCCGTATTTGATTCAAAAAGGCTTTATCATGAGAACGAGAACTGGTCGTGTTGCGACTAGAAAAGCCTACGAACATTTAGGTTATGAATATATGGAGAAATAGGGCTTATGGAAATAGAAGAGAAAAATCTTCTAGATCTTTTCTATGCTGATCAGCATCTGATGACTATTGTAAGGATTATTCGCGAGTTGAATTTGCATGATAGCTGGCTAGCTGCTGGAAGTGTTAGAAATTTTATCTGGAACCATTTGTCCGGACAGGCTGGGTTTGACCCTGAGACAGATGTGGATGTGATATTCTTTGATCCAGCCGTATCTTATGAGGAGACCCTGCACATTGAGAAATACTTAAAAGCGACCTATCCATCCTATCAATGGGAAGTTAAGAATCAAGCCTATATGCATATTCACAGTCCCAATACGGAGCCTTATGCCAGTTCAAAGGATGCCATGAGCAAGTACCCAGAACGTTGTACAGCAGTGGGCTTGCGGCTCGTGGATTATGAAACTCTGGAGCTGTTTGTAGCCCATGGCTTAGATGACCTTGTTCATTTTCGTATTTGTCCGACGCCGCATTTTCTAGAAAATGAAGAACGACTAAAACTATATCGGCAACGCTTGAGCAAGAAAAACTGGTTACATAGATGGCCACAACTAGAAGTCAATTTTTCATAAAAATGACCAAATTTAAATGTGTTTAAGATAACTTTAAGCTGACTTAAGTATAATGTAGTTACAAGTTAAGAAATACTTAACTTAAACTCCTAAAACTTTTCTTTTTCATAATAATCTCCCTACAAGGCCACCCAATCAGGTGGTCTTTTTTGAGAATTTGAATTAGAAATAGATATCCAACTAAGATAAAACAGTTCAGATTTTTGGAGGTCAGAATCCAAATTGACATCATTTTCTGATATAATGAAGAAGAGGTATTTCTATGAAAAAAATTGTATTTGTTTGCTTGGGTAACATCTGTCGAAGTCCAATGGCAGAGTTTGTTATGAAAAGTTTGACGGATAAATTTCATATTGAGAGTCGGGCAACTTCTAATTGGGAACATGGAAATCCGATTCATCAAGGAACTCAAGGGGCCTTGATTGAACATAGGATTGTCTTTGATACCCAAAAGACTTCTCTGCAGATGTCAGAGAAAGATTTTGCGTTTTTTGATTATATCATAGGCATGGATGCCTCTAATGTGGCTGCTTTAAAAGAGATGGCTCCTCGGAAATATCAAGATAAAATATACCAATTTATGGAGAGAAATGTTCCAGATCCTTGGTATACTGATGACTTTGATGAGACTTACCGGCTAGTTCAAGCAGGATGTGAGCGCTGGCTGAAACGTTTGGATGGATAAAAATGGATAAACTAAAAGAATTATATCATCGCTACCAGCATTATTTAACTCGTACAAATTTTGAAATAGCAGCTGTTACACTTATTGCTTTATCTGCTATTTTGGTCTTTACTTCCAATATACCAAGCCGTGGTGTATTAACTTTGGATAAAGGCGCAATCAAATATGATGGAAGTCTGGTTCATGGAAAGATGGATGGTCAGGGGACGCTGACTTTTAAAAATGGTGACAAATACGAAGGGGATTTCAAAAATGGAATCTTTGATGGCAAGGGGACTTTTACTTCTCAGAGTGGCTGGAAGTATGAGGGAGAGTTTAGCAAAGGCCAAGCTGATGGCCAGGGCACTCTAACAACTGAGCAAAAGGTCGTTTACAAAGGAAAGTTTAAACAAGGAATTTATCAAAATGCGAATTAAATGGTTTTCACTGGTACGGATAGCAGGCTTGCTTCTAGTTTTACTCTATCATTTCTTTCAGGGAATATTTCCTGGAGGCTTTATCGGTGTGGACGTCTTCTTTGCTTTTTCTGGTTTTTTGATTACCTCGCTTTTAATTGATGAATTTGCCAAACGTCAAGAGATTGATATTATTGGCTTTTTAAGACGACGTTTCTATCGGATTTTTCCGCCATTGGTTTTTATGATTCTCATTGCTGTACCTTTTACCCTTTTTATTCGTAAGGATTTTGTAGCAAACATTGGGACTCAGATAGCAGGTGCTTTGGGATTTGTGACGAATTTCTATGAGCTTTTATCTGGAGGTAGTTACGAAAGCCAATTTATTCCTCATTTATTTGTTCATACATGGAGCTTGGCACTTGAGGTGCATTACTATATCTTGTGGGGGCTTGCAGTCTGGTTCTTGGCTAAAAAAAGTCGGAGTTTAGGTCAATTTAGAGGTTCGATTTTTCTGATTTCGACAGGAATTTTCTTGCTGAGTTTTCTTTCCATGTTTGTAAGTAGCTTTCTTACGAAGAATTTTTCTTCGCTCTATTTTTCTAGCTGGACTCATATTTTCCCTTTCTTCGCTGGAACTGCTTTGGCGACTGTATCAGGTGTCCAGCATATCGGTGCCAACTTTAAAAAGCAGGTGCGTACATGGACACTGCAACAAACTTTGGGAATGGTAGCGGGTGGCTTTTCGGTCCTACTAGTCCTAGGTTTCTTACTTCGTTTTGATAATATCTTCACCTATTTAATCGGTTTCCTTATCGCAACAATCTCAGCATTAGCCATGATTTTAGGCGCTCGAATTTTACATGAGAAAACACCTAAGCAGGAAGAACCGATTTGGCTTACCTTTATAGCAGATACTAGCTATGGTGTCTATCTCTTCCATTGGCCATTTTATATCATTTTTAGTCAGTTGATGGGAAATATATGGGCAGTCTTGCTAACAACTCTTTTATCCTTTGCTTTTGCAGCTGTCTCTTTTTATATTTTAGAGCCAGTCTTGGCAGGAAAGAAACCAAATTTATTTGGTATTGAGTTGGATGTTAAATCAGTAGCCAAGCCAATTTTCTATAGTTTACTCCCTCTGACTTTAATTAGCTTCTTTATCATTTTCACGGCTCCTAAGATAGGTGCTTTTGAAGAGGATTTAATGATTAACTCTTTAAAGCAGGCGGATAGCAAGATGCAATTAACACGAAGTCAAGCCGATCAGAAAACAGCCACTGAATATAATGTAGCTCTTGGTACAACTTTAATTGGTGACTCTGTTGCTTTGCGTGCTAATGAATGGTTGCAAGAAGCTATTCCTGGTGTGCAGTTAGATGCAGCAGTCAGTCGAAATTTAGAGTCGGGATTAGAGATTTACCAGACAGATATTAACAATAAAGTTCTCTTGCAAAATGCAGTCCTAGCTCTAGGAACGAATACTGTTTCGAATTACGAAGAAGCTTTGAATAAAATAGTTGACCAACTTCCTAAAGGTCACCGATTGATTTTGGTGACTCCCTATGATGGACGTGTAGCAGGAGATCCCAACAGCGATTTGATGAAAACTCGACAATACCAATTGGATTTGGCTAAGAAATACGATTATGTCTACGTGGCTGATTGGTATCAGACAGCTATTGATAATCCTACGATCTGGTATGGAACAGATTACGTTCATTTTGGTTCAGAAGGAGAAAGTATTGCAATGGGTGGACAGCTCTATGCACAAACCATTAAATCAGCACTTGACCAAGCGAGTCAAGGTCCTGTTAAGCCATAAATGACATTAAAACAAAGGCCCGATATTCGGGTTCTTTATATATAATATATGAAAGCGCTTACCTAATTTTTACAAAATTCATTGAAAATGTGTAACTTGTAATATGTGAAATTCTATTATTTGTAAAAATATTTTCACAATGTAGGCGAGATCAATCCTCGGGTGCATGGATTTTGATAAATAAATCACAAACTAGGAGAGAAAAGTTTGTGAAATGTAAGCGAAAGTGTTTACAAATGAAAGTAAATGAGTTATAATAAACTTGTGAAAAAATTAACAAAGGATAAAAATCCTTGAAAGCTATGGAGGAAAATATGGCTGATAAAAAAACTGTAACACCTGAGGAAAAGAAACTCGCAGCTGAAAAGCATGTTGATGAGTTAGTACAAAAAGCCTTGGTTGCGCTTGAAGAAATGCGTAAGTTAGATCAAGAGCAAGTAGACTACATCGTAGCTAAAGCTTCTGTTGCAGCACTCGACGCTCACGGAGAGTTGGCGCTTCATGCTCATGAAGAAACAGGCCGTGGAGTTTTTGAGGACAAGGCGACTAAAAACCTATTTGCCTGTGAGCACGTGGTAAACAACATGCGTCATACCAAGACTGTTGGTGTCATTGAAGAAGATGATGTAACAGGTTTGACGCTTATCGCTGAACCAGTTGGTGTTGTTTGTGGGATTACTCCGACAACAAACCCTACTTCAACTGCAATCTTTAAATCCTTGATTTCATTGAAGACTCGTAATCCTATCGTCTTTGCCTTCCACCCATCAGCTCAAGAATCATCAGCTCATGCAGCTCAAATCGTGCGCGATGCAGCAATTGCAGCAGGTGCTCCTGAGAACTGTGTCCAATGGATTACTCAACCATCTATGGAAGCAACTAGCGCTCTTATGAATCACGAGGGCATTGCGACAATCCTTGCAACTGGTGGTAATGCCATGGTTAAGGCGGCTTACTCATGTGGGAAGCCAGCTCTTGGGGTAGGTGCCGGAAACGTTCCTGCCTATATCGAGAAATCAGCT
>ERZ773026.1256-NODE-1256-length-12931-cov-4.846381_pt1 | contig 12931 bp, 8 predicted proteins | sample MGYA00580838_ERZ773026 | MGnify/ENA primary metagenome ERZ773026 (study PRJEB29015, sample SAMEA2738006) | human oral metagenome | biome: human oral; feature: human-associated habitat; material: dental | place: China | collected 2055 ... | reverse complement strand
CCTATCTAGGTCCCAAGGGATCTTTTTCGCATCATGTTGTGCAAACGGCTTTTCCCTACGAGGAACTAGAGCCATTTTCAAATATCACAGATGTCATCAAGGCTTACGAACAGGGCTTGGTTGATTTTTCTGTTGTCCCAGTCGAAAATTCCATTGAAGGAAGTGTCCACGAGACCTTAGATTATCTCTATCATCAAGCGAAGATTCAGGCTGTTTCAGAGATAGTACAACCGATTCAACAACAGTTAATGGCTGTTGCTGGGCAGTCTAACATTGAAAAAATCTTTTCTCATCCCCAGGCACTTGCACAAGGTAAAAAATATATTGACCAGCATTTTCCAAATGCTGAACTAGAAGTAACAGCTAGTACAGCTTATGCAGCTAGATTTGTCGCAGAACATCCAGATCAACCTTTTGCTGCTATTGCCCCGAGAAATTCTGCTGATGAATATGGTTTAGAATTGATTGCTGAAGATATCCAAGAGATGGAAGCTAATTTCACTCGTTTTTGGGTCTTAGGTGCACAATTACCGGAGCTAGCTTTGCAGTTCTCAACTGAAAAGATGAGTCTGGCAGTTACCTTGCCAGATAATTTACCTGGCGCTCTTTACAAGGCACTCTCTACCTTTGCTTGGCGAGGAATTGACTTGACAAAGATTGAGAGTCGCCCCCTTAAAACTGCTCTTGGTGAATACTTCTTTATTATCGATGTTGATTATAGAGATAAAGATTTAGTTCATTTTGCGAGAGAAGAATTAGAAGCTATTGGAATCCAATATAAAATTTTGGGAGCGTACCCTATTTATACTATACAGGATAAAGGAAAGGAGAATCTATGACTAGAGAAAATCCTTTGACACATCATGAAAAACTGAGATATGATTATCTTTTGAAAAACATTCATTATTTGAATGAGAAAGAAAAGAGAGAATTTGCCTTTTTACAAGCTAAGTTAGAAGGTCAAAAAGATTCAGCAGAAGTTTTCAATCCAGAAGCCAATGAACAACTTCTTTCAGACTCTGGTATCGACCTGCCAACCTATGCTAATCGTAGTCGTAGTTCTCGCCATAAAGTTCCCAAGCAAAAAATTAAGAAAGTAAAAGAAAAGAAAGAAAAAGTCAAGAAACCTAAGAAACAACGTCGTTTCTCTTTTAAGCGTTTGCTCGCTTGGATTTTTACAATTTTACTTTTTGTAGCAATAGGGATGACTCTTATGTTTTTAAAAGGTTTTCAGTCAAGGGAAGATAATAAGCTAAAAGATGCCAAAGCTGCTCAGGTTGAAGTCTTCAATGGACAAGATACGCGTGATGGGGTTAATATTCTGATTTTGGGTACGGATGGCCGAATTGGACAGAATAGTGCAGAAACACGGACAGACTCGATTATGGTTTTGAATGTCAGTGGTAAGGATAAAAAAATTAAACTTGTTAGTTTTATGCGAGATAACTTAGTCTATATCGATGGCTATAGCCAAGTTATTGATGGTCAGAGACAAGCCGATCATAAATTGAATCTTGCATATGAATTGGGAGAGCAGGAAGGAAAACAAGGAGCTGAGAGAGTACGTAAAGTCCTCAAGGATAATTTTGACTTGGATATCAGATATTATGCTCTTGTAGATTTCCAAGCCTTCGCCACAGCAATTGATACTCTTTTCCCAGATGGAGTTACTATCGATGCACAATTCTCAACCTTAAATGGTGTCCCAGTCACAGAAGCTACTGTAGGTGATGATCTACATGCGACTGCAACTGAATCTCCAACCCAAACTATTCGAGCTGGTAAGCAACAAATGAATGGTTCTACATTGCTTAACTATGCTCGTTTCCGTGATGATGATGAAGGTGATTACGGTAGAACACGGAGACAGCAGCAGGTTATGTCAGCAATCTTGCAACAAATTAAGGACCCGACAAAACTATTCACTGGTTCAGAAGCTCTTGGGAAAGTATTTTCTATGACGTCAACAAATCTTCCGTATACTTTCTTACTAACTAATGGCTTGTCTATTTTAGATGGAGCTCAAAATGGTATTGAGAGAGTAACAGTGCCAGAACTTGGTGATTGGCAAGACGAATTTGATGTTTACGGTGGTCAAGCCCTTCGTGTAGATCAAAAGGCTTATAAGAATAAGCTTGCCCAAATGGGATTGAGATAAAAAATATAGTAAAATCAAAGCTAATGCATCTATTATGATAGGTGATTGGGCTTTGATTTTTCTTATGAACGGATAAGATAATAGGCACTTTTTATGGTATAATAGAATGATACCATTCTATAGAAGAGGACCAGAAAGAGATGAGTGATTTAAAGGCAATTCAGGCTCGTAGTCTGGAAATGGCTGAATATTTTGTCGAATTTTGTAAAGAACATGATTTACTCTGTTATTTGTGTGGCGGAGGTGCTATCGGTGCTTTGCGTCATAAGGGATTCATTCCTTGGGACGATGATTTAGACTTTTTTATGCCACGCAAGGATTATGAAAAGTTGGCAGAGTTGTGGCCCATTTATGCTGATCAGCGTTATTTCCTATCAAAGAGTAATAAAGATTATGTTGACCGCAACCTTTTCATTACCATTCGAGATAAGGAAACGACTTGCATCAAGCCTTACCAGCAAGATTTGGACCTCCCTCATGGACTTGCTTTAGATGTTCTTCCCTTGGATTACTACCCTAAAAACCCAGCTGAACGTAAGAAACAGGTACGTTGGGCTTTGATTTATTCTCTCTTTTGTGCACAAACAATTCCAGAAAAGCACGGAGCAGTCATGAAATGGGGAAGTACAATTTTACTTGGTATGACACCCAAATCTCTACGATACCAAATCTGGAAAAAGGCTGAGAAAGAAATGACCAAGTATGGACTTTCTGAAAGTGATGGCATTACAGAATTATGTTCAGGCCCTGGCTATATGAAAAATAAATATCCAATTCAGGCTTTTGAAGACAACATTTTCCTACCATTCGAAGGAACAGAAATGCCTATTCCGGTTGGTTATGATGCTTATCTTAGCATTGCCTTTGGTGATTATATGACACCACCTCCGGCTGAAAAGCAAGTCCCTCATCACGATGCCGTCATAGCTGATATGGATAAGAGTTATAGAGAATATATGGGAGAATATAATGCAAGAAAAAATTAGTATCATTGTTCCAGTCTATAATGTAGAAGCTTATTTGGAGCGCTGTGTAGAATCAATTCTCTCACAGACTTACACAAATTTTGAATTGCTGCTTATCAATGATGGTTCGACAGATAAGAGTGGGGAATTATGTGATCAACTGGCACTGAGGGACCAACGAATTCGCGTGATTCATAAAGAAAATAGCGGGCTATCTGCAGCTAGAAATACTGGAATTGATTATGCTAGTTCAGATTTGATTGGCTTTATTGATAGTGATGATTATATTGACGAAGATATGTACGAAACACTCTATCGTCATTTGAGAGAGTCGAATGCAGATTTATCAATGTGTGGCCACTACGATGTCTTTCATCAGATTCCTGAAAAACAAGTTTCAGAGATTAAAACTTGGGAACTTTCTTCAGAAGAAGCCATAAAAATGGTCATGGAAGCAAAGATTTTGTCTGTGACTGCTGTTAATAAATTATATAAAAAAGAACTATTTAATCATCTAAGATTTGAAGTTGGAAAAATTGCTGAAGATGCTTTTATTATGATTCGTTTGCTGGATCAGTGTCAGAAGGTTGTTGCGACCAATGAGAAGAAGTATTATTATGTTCATCGCGAAAATAGTATTACTACACAAAAATTCTCATTAAAATTTTTAAATGTGATTGAAGCTTATGAGCAAAATGCGAATATAATAAGGGAACACTATCCCGCAATTGCTGATGTTGCAACGATGCGTTTAAATTGGGCGTATTTCTATGTTTTGGATAGATTGTTGATTGATTCTGATTTTAAAGATAAACTACTGGAAGATAAATTGATACATTATCTAAAACAGAATAGAGTGAATATTTTAAGAGATGCTAGATTTACCAATGCTAGAAAAATAAGTTTTCTAGCTCTACTATTCAGCAGAAAGCTCTACACTAAGATTTTACTTCGTCAACATACCCGTTAGGAGAGAAAATGATTTCTATTATTGAGAAAAACTATTTTAAAATAAATCTGGTATTTTTATCAGTCATATCTTTTTATTGTATGGCAGGACTCATTGTCCCCCTTCAATTCATCTCCGCAAATAAATTTGTTACCCTAGGTATGACTCTTTTAGGAGTTTTATTAGGTTTATATAATTTCTTTGTAAAGAAAGCTTATTTATTTGTTAGAAAAATTGAGTACTTAATCATCTTTTTTGCCATGAATATTATCACAAGTTTACTGGTAATGAAGTATGGTTTTTCAACAAATATCAAGAACTTGGTAGTGTTCTTTATTTATTTCTTTGCTATTTATCCAATTTTTCAAAGCTTTAGTAAAGAAAAATCTCGAATTTTGTTTAACGTATTCTTTTCTGTAATTACTGTTTCAAATACTGTTGGGGTTTTCTTTTCTCTAGTTCAATTTTTTATGTTGATTGGATATAGAGTTTTTGATTACAAAGGCTTGTTGATTCGTCAAGGATTCGTCGAATCACGTTTGTTTGGTATTTTAGCAAGTCCCAACTATCTTTCGATTATTTCCCTAATCGTCATTATCTATTTATGGATGAGACTTTCTGCGTTAAACAAAATTGTTAAAACTCTGGCTATTTCTTCCATTTTTCTTAATTTCGTCTATATCGTTTTATCTGGTTCTAGAACGACATACATCTGTTTGGTTGTGGCTGCTTTTCTATATTCTTTAGTGAAATTTGAATTCACTAACAAGCTAAAATCTTTTGTCGCCGTATTGTTAACAGTGGGACTAGTATTTTTATCTTATAATGGTGTCAAGTATAGTAGTGATCTGTATTTGAAAGCTCACTCTGCGGAAATTCTGCTTAATAAAGAAAAAGGTGAAAACAATAATTTAACCCTGGAGAGAACGGATACTAGCGAAGAAAACATCTCCAATAATCGCTTCGCTATATGGCAATCAACAGCTTCGTTCATTCCAAAGAGACCATTATTTGGTTACTCAGCGGGGAACTGGTATGAGTTAGGGAAAACCTATGATGCAAGTGCATATATCATTAAAGAACATTATTTGACTCACAATGGATACCTAGAGTTATTATTCTATAACGGATTACTTGGTTTCCTTCCTTTCGCTGCCTTTATGATTTCATTCATCTGGTCAAGCATCAAGAAATTCCTAAAAGATAAAAAGAACAAGATATTGGATAATGAGCTTGTTTCTGGTCTACTCATGACGGTTGTTATCTTAATTTCTAATTTGTTCTTAAGTTCAACACTCTATGGTATTTCATTGTTAGGATGTATTCTATTTATAATCTCAGGCTATTATTTCTCTGTTATTTCTAAAAAGAGAGATGGCTATAGACAACTAAATGAAGAAGAAATTAAAACTCTAGAGTTAGGAGTAATGGATTATATCCACAATCTCTGTGAAAGAGAGAATGTTAATTATTCTTTGGCTTATGGAACTCTATTAGGAGCCGTTAGACATAAGGGTTATATTCCTTGGGATGATGATGTTGATATCTCTTTGAAACGCGAAGAGTATAATAAGTTATACCAAGCAGTTCTACGGGACAATGATCCTATCTATAAAGTTGTTTCATGGGAAAATGACAGTCGTTATCCTTATCCATTTTATCGAGTATATGACGCTCGTACCGTTTATGAGAATAACTATATTGAAAATGATATCGATTTAGGAATTTGTGTGGATGTCTTCCCATTTGATTATTATGCTGATGTCAATAAAGAGATGGTTAAACTAGATACTTATCGCAGACTTTCTGTTTATACTCTCTATGGTATTCATAGTAAAAATGCCGGATTAAAGAATATTGTCAGATATCTATTAGTACTTGTTTTCCGTTTAACAAGAGTTAAAACTTGGAATAAAAAAATGAACCTTCTCTCAATGCAGGCTAATGATAATGATTCTATTGATTATTTGATGGAAAATAAGAGAACTTCTACAAAATTTGAGAAGACGCTGCTTGATAAAGTAATGGATAGTCCATTCGAAGATAGAACCTACAAAATCCCTGAGGCTTCCCATCAAATCTTGTCAGCCATCTACGGTGATGATTTTATGGAAATTCCACCAGTTGAAAAACGAGTGAAACATGATGATTTTGTCGCTTATATAAAAGAGGTGTAAGACGTGTTACAATGGTTAAAAAGAAGCTTGGCAAGTCTTTTAGGGGACAAGAAAGACCTCATCAAGAACTTACCAATCATTAAAAGTCTCAATGACAAAGCGAACGTTGAATTGGACTCCAAAAGAAGTGAGTTGTTAAAAGACAACTTTGAAGAAATTCTTCAAACTATTTATAGTTCTCCTTTGAAAGATTATGATATTTGGTTGGATTTTGGGACTCTATTAGGCTTTTTTAGAGAAAATGATTTTATTAGCCATGACCTGGATATGGATTTTGGCATCATTATTCCAGATTATCAACGCTTTGTAGAGGATGAACAATATCTCTTGGAAAGAGGTTTCTCAAGAACCAAAGAATTTTACTACAATGAACAATTGGTAGAACTATCATACAGCTATAAAGGTTTGAATGTAGATCTTATTGTTTATGATAAAAAAGGGGAAACAATATCCTCCGATACGATTTTCTTTATGATTAATGCTTTGGGAGTACCAACTCGTCATGAGGTTTATCATTACGAATTGCCATTCAGTCTGTTACAAGTAGCTAAATTTAAGAATGTTGATGTAAAAATTCCAGAGAATACAAGAGACTATGTCAGTCACTTGTATGGAGCTGATTTTGAAACTCCAAATACTAATTATAATTGGAAAGAAAACCCAATCTATAAACAAGGTGATGCAAAATTAGCCCGAGTTGTTTTAAAGAAATAAGCTAAGTACACTTACAAATGAGATAAATACCGAAACAAACTCTTCTGTCGTTAATGAAAAACATCAGGCTTTAGAGTCAGTATCAGAAACAACTGAAGAAAAAAATTAGTTGATTCTTAGATATTATCGGATATTTAAAATAAAGAAAAACACCTTTAAAGGTGTTTTTCTTTATTCTCTTTTAAGTTTGGCACGCACTAAATCGAGTGCATAATGAAGTGTTTTGTCTTTTAAAACAAATAGTGTGAACCCGTAATAAATACCACAAGTTATTGCCGTGCATAAAACCATACTGAGCATATTCACATTGACTGTATAACTATGAACTTGGAAGATGGTTTTAAAGATATAATAAATAGGGATGAAACCTAGTGATACGATTGTATATCGAGCCAGAGTTGTAAAAATTTCTTTTAATTCCAATAACTTGTGTTTCTGAATAAAATAAATTTCAAGCAACACTACAATTGCTTCGGCAATAATTGTTGTCCCTATGTAGTATTCTGGAGTAAAAATGTTATTGAAAAGGAGAAGCGAGTTAAGAATTACATTAGCTCCACCTCCAATAAAGTAAAAAGCTGTTAAACGATTTTCGTGATCATTGATAAAAATAATCTGTTTTCCAAGGATTAATTCAATAGCCCAGATGATTGTTCGAAACGCGAATACACTTGTTACGATACCAGCTTCAATATATTTTTCTGAAGAGTAGATTACTGCAGCATAAGTTCCCAGAATCATAATCCCAATACTGGTTGGTATCATGAGGAAGTAGAATAGAGAAGCTCCTTGGTTAACAAGATATTTATATGATTTATAATCTTTTTTTCCTAGATAATAACCAAGTCTAGGGATACTAACGTTAATAGCTCCACTTAGGACACTAGCAATTAGCATAACAATGCTTGAAGCAATAGTGTAGTAAGAAATATAATTCTCATCAGGTCCTTTAGTGATGAACATACGATCTAGCAAGGTATAGAGCATATTAGCATTTGCTAGAAGAAGCATGGTCAAAAGTGGTTTTGATGATTTTAGCAGGTCTATGAACTCAATTTTCACAAAGGAAACTTCTCGCTTGATCCAGAGGAAACTGAGCAAGTAGTTGATAATGGTTGTTGCACTCATGATTGTGGCATAAGGAACAATATCATCAGGCGACTTAACGAAGGCAAAGATAGCAACTAACATTCCTATACGAATAACCAGTGTTTTATAAAGGATAAAAGAATAATTCTCATATGCTTCATTCATCCACTCAATATTCAGAAATTGGAAGAGGGCTTGGATTCCTAGAATATAGTATAGGATTTTTAGATTAACAATACTGGTATCAAAATGAATAAAGAGGAAGTAAATTGCAGTTGTCAGAATAGAAGTAATCAGGGAAATATAGAATAACTTAGAAAAAACGTAGTTAATCTTATCTTTGTCATCCTTCACTTTACTGATAGCTCGAATACCGTAATTGTAGATTCCAAATGCAGCCAAGGGAATGATAAAACTCGCCCAAGTATTGGCAGTGTTGAAATAACCGTAATTCGACTTACTAAGAATCCGCGTCAGATAAGGATTCGTAATTAAGGGAAAAACAATATTTAAAATATTGACTAGTAAGCTAGCCAAAGCATTAACTTTTATATTTTTCATGAAAATTTCTTTCTTAAATTCGAAAATTGATACTAGTATTATATCACATTCCAACGTCATTCTTTTGAAAAAATCTTTAAAATCTAGTATAATAGATAGAACTGAAAGTATGAGGTTACTAGATATGAAAATGAAACAAATCAGTGATACCACACTAAAAATTACCATGTCTTTAGAAGATTTGATGGACAGGGGAATGGAAATTGCGGATTTTCTTGTTCCACAAGAAAAAACGGAAGAATTCTTTTATGCTATTTTGGATGAATTAGAGATGCCAGACAGTTTCTTGGATACAGGGATGCTCAGTTTTCGAGTGACTCCTAAGCCTGACAAAGTGGATGTCTTTGTGACCAAGTCTAAGATTGATCAGAATTTGGATTTTGAGGATTTGGCGGATCTTCCGGATATGGAAGAATTATCAAAAATGTCTCCAGATGAGTTTTTGAAAACTTTAGAAAAAACTCTTGCTGAGAAAACAAAAGATGACATTGAAGCTATTCAGTCTTTGGAACGGGTTGAAAAAGAAGAGGAAGAAAGCGAAGAAGATGTCGAAGAGGTTTCGGATATCCAAGAAGAGTCTACTAAAGAACCCTACATCTACTATATCCTCCAATTTGACAATTTAACAAGCTTAGTCTCTTTCTCAAAGACAGTAAATTTTGAAATGGAGACTTCGGAACTCTATAAGATGAATAATCAGTATTACTTAACGATTTTAGTAGATATTGAAAATCATCCTAAACCATACCCTGCATGGCTATTAGCCCGAATGAGAGAGTATGCTGATGACAGTGATTTAAGTCGTTCAGTATTGCAGGAGTATGGCCAAATCTTAATGAACCATGATGCCGTACAAGGATTACAAAAGATACAATAAGAATAAAGAAGCAGAGAATGACCAATCTCTGCTTTTTAATTTGATCATATATTTTAGATATAATTAGAGCTGAAAAGTTTTAAAAATTAAGGTGAACTGAGATAAAAATTGTCGTCAAAATACGCAGACATTATAGGTTTTAGAAAGTTATCTTATTTGCATCACATATCTTGCTATAATGCTGAAAAAACGGTATGATAGAGTGATGTAAGTGAGGTGAACTATGGACCAAGTAAGGATACAAAGAGAGGTAGAGGAAATCCTTGAGGATGTGCTAGCTAAAGCTTGTCTTCATGAAGGATCTATCTTCGTTTTAGGGCTTTCTTCTAGTGAAGTGATAGGAGGACATATTGGAAAAGACTCTAGTCAAGAAATTGGGGAACTAATTGTCGAAAAGATTTTAGACATCCTATCATCTAAAGGGATCCATCTTGCCGTTCAAGGATGTGAACATGTAAATCGAGCCCTTGTAGTAGAGAGAGAAGTTGCTATCAAATACCATTTGGAAATAGTTAGTGTACTACCTACATTACATGCCGGAGGTTCTGGACAATTGGCGGCCTTTCGGTATATGAAAGATCCAGTTGAAGTCGAATTTATAAAAGCAGATGCAGGTCTAGATATTGGTGACACTTCTATAGGCATGCATGTCAAACATGTTCAGGTGCCTATTCGACCAATTTTAAAAGAGATTGGTCAAGCTCATGTAACTGCACTTGCTAGTCGTCCCAAGCTTATTGGAGGAGCGCGTGCTCAATACCCACAAGATTATATTAGGAAATTGTAAAATGGAAAAGAAACAAATTGAAAAGGTTATAAAATATTCTATTAGAAAGTTCTCTGTTGGAGTCGGTTCTGCTGTCATCGGAGCTGTACTTTTTGGTGCTAACAACCTCCTGCTTGATCAAGTAGCGGCTAATGAAGTTTGTGAGCCAAATCAGGTACACTATCGTTATTTAGCAGAGCAAGAGCTGAAAGAAGCTGAAAAGGCCCTTATTCATAAGAAACTCCCTTCTGATTTAAAACAAGATGATGTTGTTTATCTTGTCTATAGAAAAAAAGAAGTTAACACACAATATCTACCAAATACTGGAAGTAAAGAGCTAGGTCTCGTTGGCCTTGGCTTTGCGACAGCTGCATTAGCTGTATTAGTGATCTCTAAGAAGCGACCTAATAAGATAGCAGGTATTCTATTTATTGGTGCGCTTGGAGGTAGCTACTTCATTCCTCAGACTATTCAAGCTTTTGAAAATCAAATTCTTTTATCTTATAACCAGACAATCTCTGCTTGTAGTCAAGAAGATTTAGCCAACGGGATCATTCAAATTGATGGATATGACTACATTGGTTACTTCAAAGAAGCTGATTTGAAGGTTTCTATGCCTGAAAATAATCAAGACAACAACTTGATTACAGATAAAGTGACACAAGAAGCTCGTGAAGGTGAAACCGTCGTTCAAACAGAGCTTCCAACCTACAGCGAAGAAACTACAACTACAGCAACACAGGGAGAAACTAAAGGAAGCGAATCTCTCGTTCAACCAGAACCTCCGGTTCATACAAGTGAAGAAACAACAGAGAGCACCCAAGAAGAAGCTCCTATTGATGAATCCCCTGTCAAACCAGAGCCGCCAGCCCTACCAGAGCATAGTACAGCCAAGGGCACTCAAGAAGAAGGTCATGTAGGCGAATCACCAATCCAACCTGAACTTCCAGCCTATACAGGAGAAGTAACAGCCAAGGGTACTCAGGAAGAAGGTCATGTAGGCGAATCACCAATCCAACCTGAACTCCCAGCCTATACAGGAGAAGTAACAGCTAAAGGTACTCAGGAAGAAGGTCATGTAGGCGAATCACCAATCCAACCTGAACTTCCAGCTTATACAGATGAAATAACAGCTAAAGGTACTCAGGAAGAAGGACACGAAGGTGAACCTCTCATTCAACCTAGCTTGCCAGAATACAATGTGACAGAGTCAACTGTGACTGAAACAGAGACTGTTACAATTCCATATTCTACAGAATACCTATCGGATTCTAATCGCTATACAGACGAAGAAAGTGTTGTTCAAAAGGGTGAAGCTGGTAGTCAACTCATACATCGTGTCTATAAAACTGTAGATGGGGAGAAAGTTGGCGAAGCTATCACCACTAGTACGGAAGTTGTTAAAGCTCCTCTGGCTGAAAAAATCAGTCGCGGAACCAAACCAATTGAAGGCCAAACCGAAGAAGTTTCTGTTGAAGAAGTTCCTTTTAAAACGATAATGGAACAAGATTCTAGCCTACTCAAGGGAACTGAAACAGTTGCTCAGGTAGGTAAGAATGGTAAGAAGAAAATTACCAAAGTCTACAAAACTATCAAGGGTGTGAAAACTGCAGATTCACCTACTGTTTCAGAAGATCTTCTTGAACAGGCACAAGACCACATTATCAAAAAAGGTACTAAGGAATTAGAAAAACCTACTCTAACATTAACTAAAGTTGATACAGAAGAATTGAATCGAAGTGCAAATGCAACTTATAGCCTTAAAAAACCAGATGGAGTGACTATCAAGTCTATTCAAGCAGTGTTGAAAAAAGGCGATCAAGTTATTAAGACATTTGCTATTTCAGAGTCTAATCTTGCGACAGCTTTAGCTGATCTAGATTATTACAAGGATTATACACTTGCGACGACTATGGTGTATGATCGTGGTAATGGTGACGAAGAAGAAGTTCTTAAAGAAGAACCACTGAGAATCGACCTTAAAAAAGTCGAAGTTAAAAATATTAAGGAAACAAGCTTAATTAGTGTGGATGACCAAGGTAATGAGACCGATAGTAGTCTCTTGTCTGAGAAACCATCGAATATTAAGCCTTACTACTTAAAAGTTACCACTTACGATAACAAGGTTACGAAACTAGCTGTTGATAAAATAGAAGAAGTTACTGTAGATGGAAATAAACTTTACAAAGTAACTGCTAAAGCACCTGATTTGATTCAACGTACTGCAGAAAATCGTTTTACTGAAGAGTATGTACACTATTTACCTAAGCCAAAAGCTCATGAAGGTGATGTCTACTACGACTTTAATGAACTTGTGAAAGCTATGCAAGCAAATCCTACTGGTACCTTTAAGCTTGGTAGCAATATGAATGCTAATAATGTACCACCAGCTGGCAAATCTTACGTAACCAATGCCTTTAAAGGTTCATTAGGAAGTACTGATGGTAATAAATTTGCTATTCATAATATCACTAGACCATTATTTGGAAACATTGAAGGTGGTTCTGTTAAGGATCTCTTACTGGAAAATGTCAATATTGATATGCCTGAAGTTGATCGAGTAGCTCCAATCGCCAATGTTATCAAAAACAATGCAACTATTGAAAACGTCAAAGTAACTGGAAGTGTTGTCGGTAACAATGATGTAGCTGGTATTATCAATAAAATTGATGGTA
>ERZ773026.1255-NODE-1255-length-12932-cov-4.606741_pt1 | contig 12932 bp, 16 predicted proteins | sample MGYA00580838_ERZ773026 | MGnify/ENA primary metagenome ERZ773026 (study PRJEB29015, sample SAMEA2738006) | human oral metagenome | biome: human oral; feature: human-associated habitat; material: dental | place: China | collected 2055 ... | reverse complement strand
AAGAAAGAAGACGTACATTAGAAGACCTATTGGCTAAATATGGGAATAAAAAGACACCTATTTACTTTGCAAACAATGCGTATGTCCCTTTGCCACACGATACAGATGCTATAGATCAGATAGTAACTATGCTCCGTAATAATCCAGAACTATCCATTCTATTAGAAGGATATGCGAGCAATGTAGGTTCAGCAGCGTATAATAATCAGTTGTCAATGAAGCGTTCAGAGAGTGTAGCTCGCTTACTTCAAAAACAAGGAATTGCATTACAACGGATACTTACCGCTTTTAGAGGGATAGACGATTCAGTGGATAAAGAAAAAGCACGAAGAGTAGATATATCTGTTATAATACGCTAATAAATAAAGAGTTTCTTTGGAAGAATTTCTACAAATCCTTGATATAAAAGGCACGAGCATTCCGCTCGTGCCTTTATTAATTATACTTGGTGTTTGCTATGGATAGGAAAGGGATGAAGTCTGAACAATATGGCTGACGCGTTACCCTTTGTCTGATAGGTTACATAAGTAAGATATGGATGAACGTATTTCCTCATCCTCAATAGTAGCTAATAATGATAAAGTTTCTTTGTCTATTATGATCTTTTCTTCTATGAGATTTTCCAGTAAAATATCTAAGGCTAATCTTTTCCCTCCAAAGGAGATGAGTTCTCTTGCATCTTTGGTAATTGCTGTCACATAGGAGATAAGTTCGTTAGTAGGTAAGTTAGGCTTAACAAACTTTTCTAATCTATCTATAAACTTTTCTACAGTAAAAACATCTATTTTACTCATAATACGGATAAATTTGTTCCCTTAATCTAATTTTTAGGAATAGATGAATCAAATAGAGCTTTATCAAGACAAAATTCCACTAATTTCTCATACAAACAATTGATTAAGAGTATTTCATCTTCTTTGGTTAAAGTCTTAGCAAATTCTTTTTCGAATAGGTAATATTTGATTTGTTGAGAGAAGACAAAGTTAGGAGGTAACTTATACTTAGAAGCTAACCATTCGTTGAATCCTTTCAGTAGCGTATGTTCCTTAGCCAAATCATAGCCAATAATAAGGGATACATAATTGTCATAGGTGCTATTGGGTACGAACAAGCCAAGGTGATCCTTTATATGTTTGAACAATTCTATTTCTTTCATAACTAATGAATCATCAGGTTAATTTTATTAGATAGAACAGCCTCTACAGCTTTATAACCATAGATTCCATCACTGTAATATTTCTCCGCTTCTTCTTCTGTTACGCGGTATCTCTTGGAAGAAATGATATTGTCATCGTACGCAATGGCATAGCATACGCTTTCATTGATAGGGTCTCTTAGTTTGAAAGTGGGCACTTTCCATTCTTGCCTATTCCACATAGGGAAGTCTCCAATGATTTTCCATTCCTTGTTTTTTATCCCCAATGCGCTAAATAAGCATATTAGGCAGACTTCTGACGGTTTCCACTCTCTAATAGTAGGTAAGTTTCTATAGGTCTGTCTAAAAAAGTAACCTAATAGAATGTCTTTATTCTGACGGGTTACTAAGCCTGTCAGAAACAGATGCTCGCTCATAGGTATCCCTATTACTTTTCCTTCCAACAGATGATTCTTCATTCTTATACCCTTTAATTCAAAACTTAAAAACGCCTTCTGGTGTTACTACATAATCCAAAGGAATATCGCCTTCTCTTACATCTTCTATGAGAGGTTCTGCAGGGAAGAAAGAAAGTCCAATCTTGAGAGTATCTGCCTTGCACTCTTCTAAGAAATTGTCATAAAAGCCTTTGCCATATCCTACACGGTTGCCCTTGGTATCATAAGCTAAGAGGGGTACAAAGACGACCTCTATCTCTTCGCTCTTCACAGGGATACCTCCTTGGGGTTCAGGGATATGCCATTTGTTATTGGTATCTATCTGGGTAGGATCATATAAGAAATGTTCCATACGTACCGTCTCCATTAGGGTGCGAGAGACGACCAGCGTTTTTCCTCGCTCCTGCAAAAGGCGGATAAGGTAGCTGGTATCCACTTCTCCAAAAGAGATGATAGAAAGAAAACTATGGAAAACCTGCTTATCCCAAATAGGAAGCCTCAAAGCCTGTTGGGCTATCTGCTGGCTTAAGAGGGCTTGTCGCTCAGGGGGTATGGCAGCTCTTTTTTGCTTGTAGAGGGTACGGAGGGCTTTCTTGTTCATATATATTGTCCTGTATAGCTATTTTTGTTTTTCCTAATTTCCTCTGGGGTGCCTGTGGCTACGAGGTTTCCTCCCTGTGCTCCTCCTTCTTGACCTAAGTCTATGATATAGTCAGCACGGCGAATGACCTCTACATTATGCTCTATCACGATAATAGAGTGTCCACGTTCGATCAGGGCATTGAAGGAGCGTAACAACTTTCCTATATCATGGAAGTGAAGCCCTGTGGTAGGCTCGTCAAAGATAAAGAGCGTAGGGGTTTCTTGGTATGATTTTACTAAGAAAGAGGCTAGCTTGATACGCTGTGCTTCCCCACCAGAGAGGGTAGAGGAGGGTTGCCCTAAGGTTACATAACCTAAACCTACTTCCTGCAAGGGAAGGAGCTTTTGGGCAATTTTCTCCTGCTTGTGCTGGGTAAAGAAGGCTATGGCATCATCAATAGTGGTTTCCAGTAGGTCGTGTATATTCTTTCCTTGGAAAGTAACTTCTAGAATTTCTGGTTTGAATCGCTTGCCATCACAGGCTTCACAAGTCAGATGTACATCGGCCATGAACTGCATTTCTATGGTTACCTCTCCTTCGCCTTTGCAGGTCTCACAGCGCCCCCCTTCAGTATTGAAAGAGAAGTGTTTGGCGGTATAGCCACGCATCTTGGCAAGTTTCTGAGAGGCAAAGAGCTGACGAATATCATCGTAAGCCTTGATGTAGGTTACAGGATTGGAACGGGTAGACTTTCCTATGGGGTTTTGGTCGACAAACTCTACACGCTTGATATAGGAGAACTTCCCGTCCATACTGCTGTACTCACCTATCTTGTCCGTAGGTTGTTCGAGCTTGCGCAAAAGGGCAGGGTAGAGGATATGCTTCACTAAGGTACTCTTCCCGCTACCTGATACACCGGTTACTACAGTGAGCATATCCAAGGGGAAGGTAACATCTATATTCTTTAGGTTATTGGCACGAGCCCCTTTGATTTCGATAAAGTGCTTGGAGGTACGCGCTTTTTTAGGCATTTCTATACTACGCCTGCCGCTGAGGTATTCTCCGGTAAGGGTAGGAGCCTTGAGGATCTCCTCATAGGTACCTGTGGCAACCACTTCTCCGCCTAAGGTACCCGCTTCGGGGCCTATATCTATGATATAATCGGCAGCTTTCATAATATCTTCATCGTGTTCTACTACAATGACGGTGTTGCCCAAGTCTCTAAGGGATTCGAGTACATGAATAAGGCGCTCGGTGTCCTTGGGGTGTAGCCCAATACTTGGCTCGTCCAAGATATACATGGAGCCTACCAAGCTACTACCCAAGGAGGTAGCCAAGTTGATACGCTGACTCTCTCCCCCTGATAGGCTATTGGACTTGCGATTCAGGGTAAGGTAGCCCAAACCAACGTCCAACAGGTAGTGCAGGCGGTTGTGTATTTCTCTTAAGAGGCGCTCGGCGACCTTTTGTTCGTAGGTATTGAGTGATAGGTTATCAAAGAAAATGACCAAATCAGAGATAGGCATAGAGACTAAGTCAGAAATGGATTTGCCTCCCACGCGTACATAGTTGGCTTCAGGTCGGAGTCGCTTACCCCCACAGGCATAGCAGGTAGTTTTACCACGATAGCGAGCAAGCATCACTCGGTTTTGTATTTTATAGTTCTTTTCCTCCAATTCTTTGAAAAAGGCAGTAAGTCCTGTAAAATACTCATTGCCGTCCCATACAAGCTGCTTTTGGGCTTCGGTAAGTTCGTACCAAGGGCGGTGTATGGGGAAGTCAAACTTATAGGCATTATTCACCAATTGATCTCTGAACCATGACATGGTCTCCCCACGCCAAGGATAAATCGCATTGTCATACACCGAAAGGGAGGTATTGGGTACGATGAGGGTTTCATCAAGCCCTATGGTATCACCATAACCCTCACACACAGGACAAGCGCCATAAGGGTTGTTGAAGCTAAACAGATGTACATTAGGCTCCAAGAAAGTAATCCCATCGGCTTCAAATTGGTTGGAGAAGTGGCGTTCTTCTGCTGTGGTCAAGTCCTCCACACTGCAAATGCCCTTTCCCTCGAAGAAGGCGGTACTTACCGAGTCGGCCAAGCGTTGGGCGGTTTCCTCTTCGTGATCCACTACAATACGCTCTATAACTAACTGAAAGTCATTTTTGACCTTGGCAAAATCTAAATCACTAAGGCGCACAACTTCCCCTTGGTACTTGATACGTGCATATCCCTGCTCCTCCAATAGGCGAAGGGTTTGCTCATAGGTACGCCCTGCACTAAGGGTAATAGGGGAGAGTAGTAATAGCTTGTGCTCATCGGGGAAAGAAAGTATAAAATCCACCACATCGGATACAGTATCTTTCTTAACCTCTCTGCCCGATATAGGGGAAAAGGTATGTCCCACTCGTGCAAAGAGTAGTTTTAGGTAGTCATACACTTCGGTAGAGGTACCCACTGTAGAGCGAGGATTACTAGTATTGACTTTCTGTTCAATAGCAATGGCAGGGGAGATATTCTCAATGAAATCCACCTTAGGCTTGTCCAACCTGCCCAAGAACTGGCGGGCATAGGAACTTAGGCTTTCCACATAGCGGCGTTGTCCCTCTGCATAGAGGGTATCAAATGCCAATGTGGATTTCCCAGAGCCTGAAAGCCCCGTTACCACCACCAATTTCCCTTTGGGAATAGCTACACTGATATTTTTAAGATTATGTAATTTAGCTCCTTTGATAAGGATTTGTTCTTCTTTCATTTTTTAATAGTATGGGTGCAAAGGTACAATTATTTTTTGTACATTTGCACAAAAAAACAATGAGTACAATAGCTTTAGAAAAGAAAAAGGCTATAGAGAGTATTTATCCTAATAAAAAGCAAGTAGCTAAGAAAAAGGAATATACAGAGGCAGAGATAGATGAGTTTATAGAGCAACTTTCTCAACAAGTCAATAGGAATATGTCTTATAAGTTCATGTTCAATCATTACAAACAAATGTTGAAAAAGGAATGATACTTATAACAGATGCTAATATCATTTTTAGTGCTCTCTTAAAACCCAAATCCCTGATAGCCTAAATTATAAAGGAGGAGCATAAATTTCAATTCTTTGCTCCTGACTATCTATTGGATGAATTTAAAGTACACCAAAAGAGAATAGAAGAGATGTCTCCCTATACTCAAAGTGAGTTTAAGGAAGAATGGAAACTCATAAGATCACGTATTAAAATTGTAGATAGCTCTGAGATATCAAATGAGATAATTGATAAGTCTTTTGAGGTAGTAAAAGATATAGATGAATGGGATATCTATTTCGTAGCACTTCATTTTAAAACAGGACATAAAATATGGACTGGAGACAAAGAACTTATCAAAGGTTTGAAAGCAAAAGGATATAATATCTGTATTACAACAGAAGAACTTAAAGATAAGCTCTACAAAAAGAAAGAATAAGCTATTTTTTTACCTTTTACCTTTTACTTTTTACTTTTCTTGGTACCACTGTGCATACTTCACATAAGCATTGGCGATACGGTTTATTTCTCCTTCGGTAAGTTCTGGGGATATATCCTTAATCTTCTTAGCAGGGACTCCTGCCCATACCTCACCTGACCCTATATGAGTACCTTTGGTAACCACGGCCCCTGCCGCTACGATAGAGTTGCTCTCCACTACACAGCCATCTAAGACAATCGCCCCCATACCAATAAGTACATTATCCTTGAGAGTACAACCATGTATGATGGCGTTGTGTCCTATGGAAACATTGTTACCGATAGTCGTAGAGGTCTTTTGGTAGGTACAGTGTACCATGACATTGTCCTGTATATTAACTTTGTTGCCGATAACAATAGCATTCACATCGCCCCTAAGGACGGCATTGTACCATATACTACAATCCTCACCGAGGGTAACCTCGCCAATAAGGACAGCTGTCTCGGCTATAAATACGTTCTTTCCTATAATGGGGGCTTTCCCCCTAATTTCTCTGATGATAGGCATAAAATAGTTTATTTCTTCTTAAATCTTTCTGGAGTTTGGAGATACACTTGCATTACCTCCTCATAGCGTTCGTAACACCGATTTACAAAGGCTTGTATTTTAGGCTTCAGTACCTCAAAGGAGCCTTTTGCTTCAAATTTTTCATAGGTGCCTCCTCCATGACCTGTTACCCAATAGCCTAATATTTCTATCTCCTCACCTATGTACTGGTAAAATAAACAAAGGTCTAATAGGTCTATATCCTTTTCGTTCAGGTATTCTTCTTTCCAAAGGAGAGAAAGATATTTTTCATATGGATAATTATCCCCTTTGTACTTGCTATAATGGTCTTCTCTTATGATATTTGCTATTTCTTCTCTATCTGTTAGGCGTGCTCGGTAGTCCTCATAAAGTTGGTTGATGAATGTATCTATCTCAGAGTAGGCGGTATGATAGAATCGGTTAAAGATACCTATAAGCTGCCCTACGCTATCAAACTCCAGACTCTTATATACACTTAGCGCATCAGTAGCTATACACAACGCCTCATAATCACAACGCTGAGAATCCCTCCACACCGTGAACCTTTTTAGGTGTGTCTCAGTTTCGAAATCCACCACAATACCTTCGTTAGACTCCCCGAAGTATCTGATGTCCTCTTTGGGAATTTTCTTTTCAAGTACTTCTTTTATAAAGGGTTCAAAATCAATCATTAAGTGATAGTTCTTTTGGAATACATCTATGGGGCAAAGATACGATAATTTATTAAGAGTATTTAACCCAATAGGCTTCAGTATATCAGAGTTATTAGTAGAGCTACCTTTGTCATAGTGGTAGCTGGAAAAAGGTTTTATAACTTCAAAAGTATCAAGGTTTTGAGGTCTTCTTTTTCTTTTTGTTCTCGAAAATATTTCCTTTGTCAGGGATTACTTCTACTTTAGGTTGCTGTGCTCTAAGGGCTTTTTCTTCTTCCCAAGTAGGAAATTTACGTTCCTTGATAGAAAGAAGTCTCTCCTTAAGAAAAGGGAGAAATGCTTCTGCATCAAAATCTGTAAAACGTTTCTTATACTTTAGCAGATAGTATGCTAAGAGGTCGTAAAGATCATCACAGAATTTCTTGTGTATTTCCTCATTGCTCAGTTCCTCATAGTCTTCAGCTATGAACACAGGGTCTATATGGAGGTATTCTTTTTTTATGGTATATTCCCCAATGACTTCTTCCTTTTTGTAATAACGGGCATAAGTCTTACATTTGGTAACTCTAGGGAATACCCTTATGACTAGGCTTACCTTCTCAAAGTAATTAAATTTCATTATATCATATACCTTATCGGGATATTGTATAAAGATTTCATCAGGATATTCTGCAGCAGGTCTGAGTATCTTATCCTTATCTTTCCATTCTTTTATAAGGATACCTCCTATAGCATCTTGCCAGTCTCCATCCAAATAATCCCTTATGTAGTGGATACTTTCGTGGAAGACTTTGTATTTTTTATAAGTATATACTTGTGCTGCACAAATAAAGAAACTCATATATTTTATAATTAGAGTTGTCGGAACATGTAAAGAGATATTACCTTCTCATAGCGCTCGTAACAAGGTTATACAAAGACTTTTTTAAGGTACATATACATCAAAGATAATGACTTCCTTAACCCCATCATTTATATAGCAGGAAAGAGCAAGTATTAGGTCACTTCTTCCCTCTTCTTTTGTCCAGAAGGGAATACATACATCAAGGCTCTTTTTCTCCTCTATGAAGCAACTTTCCGCTAGGTCAAAAGCTTCATCAGGCAAAGGGATTATTTTATAAGGATACAAATGGATCACATACGCCAAATCCTCTACAAGGATATCTCCATTTTGACCCTTGCGCTCTATGGAAGCATAATCATCAATAGAGATATGGTACACCATCTCTTTGATAATAGGGATAAAAGTACTTAGTTCTAAATCCATTGACCCATTGTTTAATTTGTAATAAATCATGTCTCAACTCATTGCCTCATTGCCTCATCACCAAATCACCACATTGACACATTGACACATTGCCACATCGTCAAATCGCCACATTGGCTCATCGCCTCATCGCCACATTGGCTCATCGCCTCATCAATTATTCAGTTCTCCCTTCTTTAGCAAGAAATAGGTAGTTTCGTAAGCGGATATACATTCCTTCATGAGTTTTTCATCAGGATGCGGCACCTTTCTCTGCTCATAGAATATAGGTAGTTCAACTGTGGGTTGTTCAGCCTCTGGAACTATTTTATATTGTATCTGCTCACGCAAAGGCTTGATAATGGAAAGAGTGTCAGGGGTAAGGTAGCCCAGCTCTCGGTAGGTAGCTATATAGGCGCGCGGTTGGTAATACCAAGTGCGGATATCCTGACCTAAGAACTTGCTCTCATAAGAAAAGTTCAAGAGTCCCATTACGGTAGGCATCACGTCTATTTGAGAAGCGAGCTTATCTATCTGTTCGGCTTCTAAGAAGTCAGCATAGATAAGGCAGGGAATACGATACCTATCCAAAGGCAATTCGGTACGCCCAGCACTCGAAGCGCAGTGGTCGGCAACAATCACAAACACCGTGTCCTTGAACCACGATTCTTTTTTAGCCAACTCAAAGAACAGCTTGAGTGCATAGTCAGTATATTTTACCCCACCTTGGCGCGACTTAGCCGTACCAGGGATATCAATGCGACCTTCTGGATAGGTAAAAGGACGGTGATTGCTCACGGTCATCCAGTGGTTGAAGAAGGGTTTGCCTGTTTTTGCTTGGGCGTTCATCTCCTTAATGGCTTTGCGTGCCATATCCTCATCACTTACCCCCCAGATGTTGGCAAAGGTAATCTCCTCAGGAGTAAAGTTGTCTCTATCTATGATATCGTAGCCATTGCCAGCGAAGAAGTCCTTCATATTGTCAAAATAACTATAGCCTCCGTAAAGATATTTCACGCTATACCCTTTGGACTTGAAGACACTCCCTGTGGTGAATTTGTCCTTGTTATCCTTGCGCTTAACGATACTCTCACCTGGGGTAGGAGGTACACAAAGGGTCAGAGCCTCCAAACCGCGTACAGTGCGATTACCCGTAGCGTATAAGTTGGTTAGGAAAATACTCTTTTGTGTTAAGCTATCAAGGAAAGGAGTGATGCCCTCTGTATTGCCATAAGCGGCCATAAACTCCGCAGAGAGGCTCTCTACTGAGATAAGCACTACATTTTTATGCTGTTCGTCATCTTCTCCTTCTACAGAATAAGGGAGTTTTTTAACAGAAACATAGTCTCGTACGCCACAGCTTGGTACAGGGGGCTTTCCCATCAATGTCATAAAATGCTTCAAAAAGGTGGTTCTTGCCTCCTCTTCGGGCAGGGTAGGGTAGAACTGGAAGAAATCCAGCTCGCTATGGGTGAAAGCATAATAGAACTTATAGACCCCGTTGGCGCGTATCTCCTGAACAAATACGTTGTTGGACTTGATATCGTCAAACTTAGGGGTAGTCCACAAGCTCAAGAGGAACAATGCCACATAGCTTCCCAATAACAAGCCTTTTTCTTTAAGGCTAGGGATGGTCTCAAGGGTAGATTTTGTCTTTTTATAAAGGAAAATAGTCAGTGCAAGTACCACGACAAACACCCCTGAGAAGAGCGGTACTACAGGGTAGCTCTCCATAATATTTCCGATAACCTCCGTAGTGTAGATGAGGTAATCCACCGCGATAAAGTTGTACCGTATCCCGAACTCATTCCAGAAGAAATATTCGCTAACGGCATTCATCACTATAGCAAAGGTATAGATAAATAAGGTAATGAAATAGAGTATATTACGCACTTGCTTGCGCCACTTACCCGCAAAGAGCATCGCAGTAAAGCAAAGGGTCTTTGCTCCAAAGAAGTACAAGGCGATTTCCTCTACCGAACCTCCATATTGGTAGAATATATTATTAGGTACAAACTGTATATAGCCCAAGAGTAGGAGCATTGCCCCGAGGATAATATAGCCATAGGGCTTTTGGTACTTCACATTGGCAATAAAAAGGAAGTAAAGCACCAAGATACTACTTGCCAAGATGATGACAAACTCATCGGCTAAGGTACCCACCAAAAGCATTCCCAAGACCTGCCATATAGAAAAAGAGGTCGTGGTAATAGGGTGTCCCATAAAAATGATTCTAAGGACAAAAGAGATAACTATATATAATCCACCTACATACAGGAAAGGTTTCAGTTTGCTCAAAAGCTGACTCATAATGATATATTTTTCTGCAAAGATACAACAAACAAATGAATAAGTGTTCATCTTAGAAATAATTCTTATTTTTGCCCCACAAAAATATGACAGATGCTTATTGTTAAAAATCTATCTTATACCTATACCGATACTCAGGTGCTTAAGAACATAGACTTTTCCCTTACAGAAGGCGAGATACTCTCCATAGTGGGGGCAAGTGGTTCAGGCAAATCCACTTTGCTTAAGGCGATCTATGGCTTGTTCGACCTTGAGCAAGGTAAGATTTCTTGGAAAGGGACGCCAGTGTTAGGTCCATCCCATAATCTGGTGCCTGGTTTTGCAAAGATGAAGTACCTAGCACAGGATTTCGGTCTAATGCCTTATATGACGGTGGAGGAAAATGTAGGAAAATACCTCTCTAACCTGGATCTACCTAAGAAGCGGGCTCGGGTGGCGGAGCTGCTGGAGATGACACTTATGCAGGACTATGCCAAGGTGAAGCCTATTTTTCTCAGTGGCGGACAGCAACAGCGAGTAGGATTGGCGCAGGCCTTAGCACAAGCGCCTGAGGTGCTACTTTTGGACGAACCTTTTAGCCAGACAGATAGTTTTCTTAAGAATACCATACGTCAGAACCTTTTTGCCTTTCTGAAAACTCACCGAATCACAGCCCTTATAGCTACCCATGAGAGTCAAGAAGCTTTGGGTTTTTCCGATAGGATTATGATTATAAGGGAAGGGGAGCAAGTACTGATAGATACTCCTGAAAGGGTCTATCACTCACAGGATGCTTATGTAGCCTCACTTTTTGATTTGGTCAATAAGGTACAAGTAGCAAAAGAGCAGCGCCTATACTATCCTCACCAGATAAGTGTGGTGGCTCAATCCGATTGGCAGGTACAGGTAGAACATTGTTTCTTCCAAGGGAGTTATTACCTGTTGGTGTGCAAGGGAGCAGAAGGGCGGATTTATGTAAAACATACTGAAAGGATAGAAAAAGAAAAAAAAGTTTTCCTAAAAATAGGAAGTTAATAAAAAAAGTTGTACATTTGCACCACTAAAAAAAGAAAGGTTATGACAGCATTTTTTAAAGGAATCAAATATTTTTTTGAACAAATTGCTTTTGCTCCTTATGATTATTTAAGAAAAATGGAGCTTTCCTCTTGGTGGGGAGCAAATATCGCTACATGGATAATGATAGTAGTGCTATTTGGCTTCTTCTTTTATTGGGTAAAGCAATTGGTGAAATTTTCAAAAGAAGGAACAGAACGAGTGGATGTTACTGCTCATTCTTTTTTCAAATAATTAAGTATATAAGGGACTGATTTATTTTTTCGAAGCGACTTGAAAAGCAGGTCGCTTTTTTGTTAGAATTTAAAAAAAAACAAAAAAGAAGAGGCTATGTCAGAAAAAAAACGTAAAATTGTAGTTACAAAAAATATTCTAAAATGAGAACTAGAAACTATTACTTATGGCTGTTTTTTTTGGCTATCTCATTGAATGTGAGCGCCCAAAATAAGCTGATTACTTTGAAAGACATTTGGACAGATTACGCTTTCTATCCAAGTGGAATGACCAATCTCTCCGCACTGAAGAATACGAATCAGTATACAGTGCTTAATTATGATTATACAAATTTCAATTATACGATTGATTTGTATAATTTTTCTACTTTAGAGAAGGAGAAAACGCTTTTTGATACCAAAAACTATCCACAGATTCAGCGTATCAATAGCTACACCTTCAACAAGCAGGAGGATAAAATCCTAATTGCTACCAACAAAGAGTCTATCTTCAGACGTTCTTTCTCAGCCGATTTCTATGTTTTTGACCTTAAAAAACAGGAACTCTCTAAATTGACTGATAAGAAAATCCAAGAACCATTCTTCTCACCAAAAGGAGACAAAGTGGCTTACGTATACCAAAACAATATCTACATATATGATACACAGTCCAAAAAAGAACAACAAGTAACCTTTGATGGAGAGAAAAATAAGATTATCAATGGTACTAGTGACTGGGTGTATGAAGAAGAGTTCGCTATCGTAAGAACTTTTGATTGGAATGCCGACGGTACTCAACTGGCTTATATCCGTTTTGACGAACGTCAAGTACCAGAGTTTTCTATGGATGTGTATGGTACGAACCTCTATCCTACTCAGAATACATTCAAGTATCCTAAGGCTGGCGAAAATAACTCTGTGGTAAGTCTTTACCTCTATGATGTAAATAACCAAAAGGCAACCAAGATCCCAGTAGACGCTTATTATATTCCTCGTATCCAATGGAGTAAGGAGCCTATATACTAAGTGTTCAAACACTCAATAGGCATCAGAATGATTTCAATCTTATCTTTGTAGATGCTAACACTAAGCAATTCAAATCTGTATATCATGAAGTGGATAAGGCTTATGTAAGTATCACCGATGACCTTACTTTTTTGGATGATAATAGCTTTATCATCTCTTCAGAGAAAAATGGTAACAATCACCTTTACCACTATGACAAAACTGGTAAGCTTTTGAAGCAAATTACCCAA
>ERZ773026.1252-NODE-1252-length-12939-cov-17.667495_pt1 | contig 12939 bp, 11 predicted proteins | sample MGYA00580838_ERZ773026 | MGnify/ENA primary metagenome ERZ773026 (study PRJEB29015, sample SAMEA2738006) | human oral metagenome | biome: human oral; feature: human-associated habitat; material: dental | place: China | collected 2055 ... | reverse complement strand
ATGGTATAATAGATTAGATTGCAATAAATTTGAATCGGAGAAGAATATGCAACATGTCTTTATTATTGGAAGCCGAGGTCTTCCTGCAAAATACGGGGGCTTTGAAACCTTTGTAGAAAAATTAGTTGAACATCAAGTATCTTCTCAGTTGCAATATCATGTTGCCTGTTTGTCAGATCAAGAAACAGGACAGCATACCAGGTATAAAGGTGTTGATTGTTTTAGTATTAAAGCGCCTAAACTTGGTCCAGCTAGAGTAATTGCTTATGATATGATGGCTATTCGCTATGCTTTAAAAATAATCAAAGAACAAAAAATTGAGTCGCCTGTTTTCTACATCTTAGGAAATACGATTGGTGCCTTTATTGCACCTTTTGCTAAAATGATTCATCAAGCAGGCGGGACATTTTTTATCAATCCAGACGGTCTTGAGTGGAAACGGGCCAAGTGGCCTAAGCCTGTTCAAGGTTACCTTAAGTACTCTGAGAAGTTGATGACAAAACATGCAGATTTGGTTATATGCGATAATCAAGGTATTGAATCCTACATTCAGAAATCCTATCCGTGGTCTAAGAGAACTTTTATTGCTTATGGTACAGATCTTAAGCTTTCTAGCTTGATTGATCAAGATGAGAAAGTTCGGAATTTCTTCGGAAAATGGCAGAGCAAAGAAGAAGATTACTATCTGATTGTTGGTCGTTTTGTTCCGGAAAACAACTATGAGACTATTATTCGTGAATTTATGTCTTCTGATACCAAGCGAGATTTAGTTATCATTTGCAATCATGAGGGTAATTCCTATTTTGATGAATTGCGACAGAAAACTGCCTTTGATCAAGACAAGAGAATTAAGTTTGTTGGGACAGTCTACGACCAGGAACTATTGAAATATATTCGCAACCATGCTTTTGCTTATCTTCATGGTCATGAAGTCGGAGGGACTAATCCAGGCCTACTTGAGGCTCTGGCTCAGACAGATCTCAACCTAGTTTTAGGTGTAGACTTTAATCGACAAGTAGCTAAAGAAACAGCTCTTTATTGGAAAAAGGAAAAAAACAGCTTAGCTGGTTTGATAAATCAAGTGGACAGTCAAAACGATTTTTCCGATTGGGGTCTAGTTGCTAAGCAAAACATGAAAGATAATTATACTTGGGAAAAGATTGTCGGTGAATATGAGGAGTTATTCTTATCATGAAAGTAAATATCTTGTTGTCCACCTACAATGGTGAGCAATACCTGAAAGAGCAGGTTGAAAGTATCCAGCAACAAACCTATCAAAATTGGCAACTTTTTATCCGAGACGATGGCTCATCGGATGGAACTGTTGCAGTTATTCAAGGATTGGTAGCTCAGGATCCACGTATTCACTTTATCAATGAAAATCAGATTGAAAATTTTGGAGTCATAAAGAGTTTTCACACTCTCTTAAAATATGAGAAAGCAGACCTTTACTGCTTTAGTGACCAAGATGATGTCTGGCTCCCTGATAAGATTGCGCTTCAAGTGGCAGAAGCAGAGAAATATCCTCAAGATAAGCCGTTACTGTTTTATACGGATTTAAAAGTAGTGGATGAAAACCTGACTGTTCAGCACGAAAGTATGATTCGTACTCAGTCAGATCATGCAAATACAGAACTGGTACAAGAGTTGACAGAGAACACTGTAACAGGTGGAGTAGCCATGATCAATCACGCCTTGGCTGAGTTATGGACAGGGAAAGAAGCCCATGAGCTTCTTATGCATGACTGGTACTTAGCCTTGCTGGCTTCTGCCTTTGGAAAACTTGTCTATATTGATAAGCCAACAGAGCTTTATCGTCAGCATAGTAGTAACGTTTTGGGGGCACGTACTCTTAGAAAAAGGGTGAAAAACTGGGTTCGGCCCCATGTCCTTTTTGCTAAGTATTGGCACCTTATCGAGGCTAGTCAAGAGCAAGCAAAAAATTTATTAGATCTGTCTTTGAGCCCTGAAAATAAAGAATTAATTGAAAACTTTGTGACTATCATGGACGTGCCGTTTAGGGAACGCTTAGCACGTATACGCAAATATGGCTACCGTAAGAATCGTGCTTTTCACACTTGTGTTTTTACAACCTTGATATTGACAAAGTTTGCATATAGAGGTAAAAAATAATGTTTGACGTTTTTAGTCAGAAAAATCGAATTTTATTACGAGAGTTAATTAAAACGGACTTTAAATTACGCTATCAAGGATCAGCGATAGGCTATCTTTGGTCTATTTTGAAGCCCTTGATGACCTTTAGTATTATGTATATCGTCTTCATCCGTTTCTTGCGTTTAGGTGGAGATGTTCCTCATTTTCCGGTTGCTTTATTATTAGCCAACGTTATTTGGGGATTTTTCTCAGAAGCGACTTCTATGGGGATGGTATCGGTTGTTAGTCGTGGTGATCTTTTGCGTAAGCTAAATTTTTCAAAGCATATTATTGTCTTGTCAGCTATTTCAGGCGCAGCCATTAATTTCGCTATCAATTTAGTCGTGGTCTTGATTTTCTCGCTCTTTAATGGAGTGACCTTCAGCTGGTCGGCTTTGATGGTAATCCCTCTCTTTTTTGAATTGTTTTTGATGGCAACAGGTTGTGCTCTGATCTTATCAACTTTCTTTGTCCGCTTCCGTGATTTATCTCAAATATGGGAAGTAGTGCTACAAGCCGGCTTATATGCGACACCAATTATTTATCCCATTACATTTATTGCGGACCGCAATCCATGGGCTGCTAAATTAGTTATGATGAATCCTCTGGCTCAGATTATCCAAGACATGCGTTATTTCTTGATTGATAAGGCCAATACACCTGTCTGGCTTTTGGTTGAAAATAAGTTTTTGGTTCTTGTTCCTTATGTATTGCCAATTCTTATTTTCCTAGCTGGCTTTGCTTACTTTAACAAACATGCTAAGAAATTTGCGGAGATTCTCTAATGACAGATAAACAAATTGCAGTAAAAGTAGACCATGTCAGCAAGTTCTTTAAGTTACCTACGGAGGCAACTAACAGTCTTCGTACTGCTATGGTCAATCGCTTTAAAGGAATTAAAGGTTATAAAGAACAGCACGTCCTTAATGATATTTCCTTTGAAGTGGAAAAAGGAGACTTTTTCGGAATCTTGGGTAGAAATGGTTCTGGGAAGTCGACCCTCTTAAAAATCATTTCTGAAATTTACGTACCTGAAAAAGGTTCCGTTACAATTGATGGAAAGTTAGTTTCTTTCATTGAGCTTGGAGTCGGTTTTAATCCTGAACTAACAGGTCGTGAAAATGTTTATATGAATGGTGCAATGCTGGGCTTCTCAACAGCTGAAATTAACGCCATGTATGATGATATTGTGGACTTTGCTGAGTTGCATGATTTTATGAACCAAAAGCTCAAGAATTACTCTTCTGGAATGCAGGTTCGTCTTGCTTTCTCGGTTGCCATTAAAGCGCAAGGTGATATCTTGATTTTGGATGAGGTTCTTGCAGTAGGAGATGAGGCTTTTCAGCGTAAATGTAATGATTACTTCCAAGACCGAAAGAAATCAGGGAAAACGACCATTCTTGTTACCCATGATATGGGAGCAGTTAAGAAGTATTGCAATAAGGCTGTTTTGATTGAAAATGGTTTGGTTAAGGCAATTGGTGATCCCTTCGACGTTTCTGATCAATATAGTTTTGATAACTTGGAATCGAGCTCCCATCATAGTGGAAATGAAGATGAGGGTTTGGTCATAAAGGAAGTTGAAGATTTTACAGCTAGATTGCTTTCTCCTAAGAAAGTGACTCCTGATGATGAGGTTGTTATTGAGTTTTCATTTAATTTATTAGATGATTCTGTTAATCCACATATAGCTTTTTCATTTGTTGATATTTCTACTGGGAATGGGCTTTATAACGATAATTCCATGGATGTTCCATTATCCGGCATTGGTCCAAAAAAAATCACCTATAGATGTAAGCTACCATATTTTAATCATGTGAAATTAAGATTAGTAGCGTTTTTAAGAGACGAAAATCAAGAAAACTTAGCAATATTATCGACAACGAACCCTCCAGTCTTTTCAATTGATCGGGTAGTAGATCGAACAAGTCGTTCAGAATTGGATTCTTCGACTGGTTTGTTGATTCGTCAAGGCAAGTGGGAATAATTCCTTTGGTGTATGTTATGAAAATTTTATTTGTTTCTCCTGTTGGAGCAATGTTTAGTGGAGCAGAAGTATCGATTGTGAACCTGATGAAATTGTTGGTTCAGCAAGGTCACGAAGTTTACAATATAATACCGGATAATGCTCCACATATCGATAAAGATTACCTACGTCATATGGATACAACTGGAATTAAACTATTTCAGTTAAAAACGAATCAGTGGTGGTGGCCTGAGTCCAAAACGCTGAACATTTCAGATTTAGAAATCCAAGCTTTTCAACAAAAGAATATTGATGAAGTAAGAGAAATCATACAGAACGAACAGATCGAACTGGTCATTTCAAATACAGTAAATGTGTTTCAGGGAGCTATGGCAGCTGCATGTGAAAAAGTGAGACATATTTATATTATTCATGAATTTCCTTTTGGTGAGTTTGGCTATTATAAGGAACTAATTCCCTTAATTGATGATTTATCTGATGAAATTTTTGTAGTCGAAGGGGAGTTGTACCACACTCTAACGAATTATTTTCAGACTGATAAATTGATTCCGTTCATCCCTTATACAGAGGTTCAAGAACGTTTTCTTAAGAATTCTACTATTTCTCGTTTTGTATCAATCGGTGGGATTAACGAACGGAAAAATCAGTTAGAGTTGCTCGCGGCTTATAATCAATTAAATCATAAAGAGATTGAACTAGTTTTCATCGGGGGATGGGATGAACACTATAAAAAGTTGATGGATGACTATATTGAGGAACATCATCTAGATCATGTATCCTTTATTGGTTTTCATTCTGATCCTTGGTCCTTGGTGACAGATAAGGATATTCTCGTCTTACCTGCTAAATTAGAGACCTTTTCTTTAGTATTTGTGGAATCAGTCTTAAATGGTGTTCCCGCAATCATTTCCGATAATTTAGGTCATTTATCTTCGAGTAAATTTTTAGAATCTGGAAATTTGTATTCACTAGGCGATAGGGATATGTTGAGTCAAAAAATGGCTACATTGATTGAGAATTTTGATACCTATAAAGAAAAACAATTACTTGATCAGAAACGCGCTCGAAAAAAGTATACTCTCAAGACAATCTATGCTGTTTTTAAAGACTACATTGAAGTAAAAATCCCAATTGTTAACCAAAAGCTGTCCTATAAGTATGATCGTTTTTTGGGAATGAAATTCAAAAATCGTGATATTGAAGTGATTAGTAAATCTCAGGTGGTGATCTCAGGATCTAACGATGGCCTACACTCAGCATACCATGAAATAACAAAAGAGAGAATGGAAAATGAGGACTCCATTATCTTTCAGCTTAAAAATGAAAAGAGTCTAAAAATATTACTTTCAGAATTTCCAGGATCCTATAAAAAATTATCATTGGTTTCATTGGAGGATCAGAGAGAGATTCCCCTTACGATTTCAAATGGAATTACATTAGATGAAGTGATGGTTTTCTTGAATACACACCCACATATTCTTTTTGATCTTTCAAATGTTTCTGGTAATCAATTTCTATTCTCCTATGAAAAAGATAGTGACGAAGAATTTAGTAGACACCTATTCAACTTATATGAGAATCATAAAAAATTATCTCATGACTACAATTCAGTCATTCATTCTCGCCGTTGGACCATTCCAACAAAAATCTTGAAATTCTTAAAAATAAGGAAATAATATGCAACGTTTACTTTTATATGTTCACTTCAATAAATTTAACTATATCAGTGGACATGTACTCTACCAGTTAGAAAAAATTCGCCCCTTGTATTCACGTGTGGTTTTCATCTCTAATAGTCAGTTACCAGAAGATGTGAAGGGTCATTTATCTTCGCAACATTTGGCTGATGATATTTTAGAACGTCAAAATAGTGGTTTTGACTTCGCTGCTTGGCGAGATGGAATGAAAAAGGTCGGCTTTGAAGAATTAAAAAGCTATGATTCAGTCACTTTAATGAATGACACATGCTTTGGACCTTTGTGGGATTTAGAGCCTATATACCAAGATTTTGAAGGTGATAGAAATGTTGATTTCTGGGGGATGACGAATTATCGTAAAGACAAAGATTTTAACGAGCATATCCAAAGTTATTATCTATCATTTAAGAAAAATGTAGTCAATTCAGAATCCTTTCAACTATTCTGGCAAAACATTCAGGACTATACAGAAGTTCAAGATGTTATAGATCATTATGAAACCCAGGTTACAACCAATTTAGTTCAGGCAGGTTTTCACTATCAGACCGTTTTTAATACAATTCAGGCAGATGCTTCAGGCATGCTCTATCCGGATTTTTCTTACTATAATCCAACCTCTATCCTAAAAAACAGAGTGCCATTTATCAAAGTAAAAACGATAGCTGCAAATGAAGGATTGACGCCTTATATTTTAAACGACATTGAAAATACAACGGACTATCCAGTTGATTTAATTGTCAAGCATATGTCTCGTATTGATTTGCCGGACTATCCTTACTTGCTTGGAAGGAAAATTTTAGATTTGTCTCTTCCAATTTCTCTACCTGATAGGAAAATAGCTGTCCACCTTCATGTTTTTTATGTAGATTTACTAGCTGAATTCCTTCACGCATTTGAATCCTTCCATTTCTCTTATGACTTATTCATTACAACAGACAGTGAAAAGAAAAAGAATGAGATTCTAGGTATTTTAGAGGAAAAACAAGGGAAAGCAGAAGTTTTTGTCACAGGAAATGTAGGTAGAGATGTTCTTCCTATGCTCAAATTAAAGAAACATCTATCTCAATATGACTATATTGGACATTTTCATACAAAAAAATCCAAAGAAGCTGATTATTGGGCGGGAGAAAGTTGGCGTAAAGAGCTAATTAACATGCTTGTTCATCCAGCAGATCAGATAGTTAGTCAATTAGGAAAAGATGATCGCTTAGGGCTGGTCATAGCTGACATTCCTAGCTTCTTCCGCTTTAACAGAATTGTAGTGGCCTGGAATGAAGCTCTGATTTCTCCTGAGATGAATAAACTGTGGGAGCGCATGAATTGTCAAAAAGATGTTGACTTTAAGCAAATGAATACCTTTGTCATGAGCTATGGAACCTTTGTTTGGTTTAAATATGATGCCTTGTCTCCTTTATTTGATTTGAACTTGACGGAGGATGATGTTCCGAGTGAGCCACTTCCGCAAAATTCCATTCTTCATGCGATTGAAAGACTTTTGGTTTATATTGCTTGGGACAAGCAGTATGACTTTAAGATTTCTTATAATCAACTTGGACTAACAGCTTTTATCGATAACAAGCAATTAAATAATCGAGAAGATTTACAGCCTCATACCTTTGTCGATTTTAACCAGATTGGTGGAATCAAGGGGGCAATTAAATACATCTTTATTGGACCTGCAAGAGCTATCAAATATATCTTAAAACGATTGTTAGGGAAGGGCAAGTCATGAAAAAAGCAGTTAAAATAGAACGTTTTTTATTGTTTATCCTGCCTATTTTATTCTTTTTTATCAATTTATTCTTAATTCAAAGCCAGTTGGTTAGGGAGACTGATCCAACTGCTGCAGTAAGACTTTTAATTAAGCAAGAAAGAATTTTTTACCTCATTGGGTTAGGTAGCATTCCAATTTTACTGTCTTGTTATCGTTTTAAATTTGTATCTCTGATTCGCTTAGCTTATATATATTTTCTGTATTCCTTTTTGTCAAATTTAGTTGAGGATGCTTTAAATATTAATAATGAAAGCTACAAAAGTTGGAATTGGTTTGAGCATATATTTTCTCAAAGGAATTTCTTTCCAGTTTTATTGTGGTTAGTACCTGCTATTGCCATTTTAACCCTGATCTTTAGGACCTTAAAGATAGTGTCTTTTCGTCTCAACAAGATTCAATTGTCATCCAATGTTGAATTCCTTGTTCTGTCACAAATTTTACTATCTTTCCTTTTGACAGATAGTAAATTTCCTCAAGCACTTTACCAAACTGAATGGTTTATGGCTTTGGATCACAAATATGGCAGTGAATTGTTTACAGAACACCATTTCTGGCTTGTAACAGTGATAGTAGCAGTATTCTCTATACTAGCATCATTTATTTCCTACCATTTCGTAAGAGGTTTAAGTCACTTACTTAAAAATAGAAGTTCCTATTCTTTAGCGGTGGCAACTAGTATGACAGCTGCAGTTGTCTTTAACTATTTGATTCAAATGGGACTTGGTAAGGGAACACCTTTTTTAGAATACTACCAGTTGCCTGGAGCGACTAGTCTTCAGATCATTATTCTCTTTTTGATCTTCTTGTTCTTATACCTGCTCATTAACCGATATTTTTTGACAACAGTCATCTTGATTGGAGGAATGAGCTTATTTGTAATTGCGAATTCAATCAAGTTTAGCATGCGAGGTGAGCCGGTCTTACCAAGTGATATGATTTGGCTTTCTTCACCAAGTACTTTGCTTAGTTTTGTGGATACCTCTTACATGAATGAAGCATTGAAATGGCTAACTATACTGATTATTGGATTTTTAATTCTTAACTATTTCCTGTTCAAAGGAAAAATGATTCAAAAATTCAGTCGTAGGTTTGTAAGACTGGTTTGTGTTTTCTTGTGTTTGATTGGGATTTTTCAGGTGTTTGCTCAGAAGGAAAATGGTAAGGTCAAAAGAAATATACCTGTCATTACAGTTCTGAATAACTTACAAGATATTACTTGGCTTGGTAATGCAAATAATGCCCGTTATCGTTCATTAGCTTACGTCTGGATAAATCAATTGACGACAGAAGTAATGGCTAAACCAGAAGGCTATAAGGCGTCTAAGATAAAAGAAATAGAAGAGAAGTATGCTAAAAAGGCAGAGGAGATCAATCAAGCTCGAACAGACAACTTAAAAGATCATACAGTTATTTATGTATTGAGTGAGAGTTTTGCTGATCCAAGACGCATACAAGGGGTCACTCTAACTGAAAATCCGATTCCAAATATTGAAGAAATAAAAACTAAATCAACTAGTGGTCTCATGAGATCGGATGGTTATGGAGGCGGAACAGCTAATATGGAATTCCAGACTTTAACTGGTTTGCCATTTTATAATATTTCTCAAAGTGTTTCGATACTTTACACAGAAGTTTTTCCTAAGATGAATAAGACTCCTGTTATAAGCGACTTATACGAAGGTAAAAATAGAATTGCTCTTCACTTAGCAGGTGCAGCAAACTATTCAAGAAACTATATCTATAATCACTTGAATTATGATCGTTTTATTACCGTAGAAACAAAAGGAATTAGTTATCAAAGAGAAGGTGTTAGTCCAAGTGATGCTTCAACCTACCAAATTGTCTTGGATAACATTAAAGAAGGCGATAATCAATTCTTTTCTGTAATGACGATGCAAAATCATTCTCCTTGGCTTGAAGCGAATCCTGAAACAATGGAAGGAAAAGGAGAGGGATTTACTGACGAAGAAAATTCAAAACTAACCTTCTATAGCCGTTTACTTTTTCAAACTGATATAGCAACGAAAAATTTCCTTGATCAACTGTCAAAAATCAATAAGAAAATCACAGTTGTCTTTTACGGTGACCATTTACCAGGATTGTATCCAACATCGATTTTTAAGAACCAGGAAGAAAACCAATATCTGACAGATTATTTTGTTTGGAGCAACTATGAAACACCAAAACTGAATTATCCACTAGTTAATTCCAGTGATTTCTCAGCTTTAGTCATGGAGCAAACAAATTCTAAAGTCTCGCCATACTATGCATTACAAACCGAAGTATTACATAAGGCAAGTGTAGATAAATCTGATCTGGATGCGGAGGCTCAAGAAATAGCCAACGATATGCGAATGATTGAATACGATATGGTTGCTGGTAAGGGATATTTATCTAAAGACTTTTTCAAAGTCCCTCAATAGTTCATAAAAGTGGCTGAAAGCAATCCTAAAGGTTGTTATTTCTCCACTTTTTATTTTGAAGATTTCTTATAAAATAATCTTTTTATAGGATGATTTATACTCCCATTTTTTCTCAAAATATGCTAAACTAGTTAGAGGAGGGTGTGGATATGATAAAGATTTTTGGACAGCTTCGATATCACTGGCAGCCAGATCTTTCAATCTTAGTTATTTATTGGTCTTTATCTGTCATTCCAATCTTTATTGGACTGTCTTTGATGTATGAGAGTTCGGATGTTCCTACTTTAGTTTTGTTTTTCCTGTTTTTATTTATGGTTTTACTTGGTGTAGGAGTTCATCGTTATTTTACCATTTATGATAATGGGATTTTACGCATCATAACAGCTAATCCCTTCACGCCATCAAAAATCGATATATCAACCATTCGAAAAGTGGCTGTAACAAAAACATCGATTACACTATTTTTTGATGGCAAAGAAAAAGGCCGTACTTTTTGTATGAGAAAGTGGCCTAAAAAATATTTTGTGAATGATTTAGCTTTAAATAAGCATTTTAAAGGTGAAGTCGAATTGGTTGATAACTTGACACACATCGATTACTTTGAAACCTATTATGCTAATCAGGATAAAAACTCTTAATCCTTTTTTAGAGCGCGTGTGGGACAATTTTTGATTGCTTCAAGAACATCATCTGATTCTTCAATATGAGTTTCTAGGAGCTCGTCATTGTGAGAAAATTTGACAATACCATTGTCATGGTAATCAAAAAGTTCAGAATAGGTTTGGCAGAGCCCACAAGCAATGCATCGTTCTGGAATGAGTGTTACTTTCATAGTCATATTGTAATAAGATTTTTAGAAAAATTCAAGGAGGAAGTCATGACAAAAGAACCATGGGAAGAAGATATTTACGATAATGGAGAAAAAGATTTGAAAAGAACAAAAAAATCAAGTGATGTTTTAGCGAATAGAGTCCTAACCATTTTAGCGGTTATTTTCTTCATCATGGTCATTGTGATTGTTGCAGGAATGATTTATCTTTCTGTTGGTGGCGGCGGGAAGACAGCTTCTAAAGAAGGTTTTCTTGATACTAGCGCACCTGCTAGTAGTCAAGTAGCTAGTTCTGCACTTGCTGCAAGTTCTGAAGCTAGTTCTGAGAGCACAACAGCTTCATCTGAAGGAACCATCACTGTTCAAGCTGGGGAAGGGGAAGCTGCTATTGCTGCTAGAGCTGGAATTTCTATTGCTGAATTAGAACGGTTAAATCCTTCTCATATGACGACCGGGACCTGGTATGCAAATCCGGGTGATGTTGTGAAAACTCGTTAGGAGAAAAGCATGAAACAAATCCAAATTGCGATTGATGGACCAGCTTCCAGCGGAAAATCAACTGTCGCAAAGATAATCGCTAAAAATCTAGGGTACACATATCTCGATACAGGAGCCATGTATCGAGCAGCTACTTACCTGGCTTTGCAACATCAGCTTACTGCAGCAGATATAGAAGATATTATTAGACTGTTGGATGACTATTCTGTGAGTTTCGGTCGTTCTGAGTCTGGTCAACAATTAGTTTTTGTTGGGGATGTAGATGTAACACATCCGATTCGCGAAAATGATGTTACCAATAATGTTTCTTGGGTTTCTGCTATTCCAGAAGTTCGGGAAAAATTAGTATCTCTTCAGCAACAAATTGCAAGTCAAGGTGGTATTGTCATGGATGGTCGTGATATTGGCACGGTCGTGCTACCAGATGCCGAGCTCAAGATTTTCTTAGTAGCTTCAGTTGCTGAACGTGCTGAACGTCGCTATAAAGAGAATCTAGAAAGAGGAATTTCGGCAGATCTTGAAGTCTTGAAGAAAGAAATTGCTGATCGAGATTATAAAGATAGTCACCGCAGTGTATCTCCTTTACGTCCGGCCGAAGACTCCATCACATTTGATACAACTGGAGTTAGTATTTCTGATGTAGTTGCATTTATTGAGGAAAAAGCAAAAAAAATTCTTGACAAGTAAGAAGAAACTTGGTATGATAGTAGAGTTGAGAAAAGCAGAAGTGAGAGCTTCTCGCCTTGCGACTAACGTTGTCTGGCTCTACGGATTAAGTTTCAGTAATGAAATACTATCATGTAGTGCGGGTTTGCGTTAGCAAGTCCGCTCTTGTTTTTCTCGAATACTTAACTAAGTTTGGTCTAATTTAGGGATTTAATGCTAGTTGTTTTATCTGACATAAACATTGAATTCTAAAATCTTGACTCAGATTTGGAAGAGTAGAAAAATAAAAAAGAGGTGAAAACTATAGCAAAGCAAGACTTATTCATCAATGATGAAATCCGTGTACGTGAAGTTCGTTTAATTGGTCTTGAAGGTGAGCAATTGGGAATTAAGCCACTTAGTGAAGCGCAAGCACTTGCTGACGATGCTAATGTGGACTTAGTTTTGATTCAACCGCAAGCTAAGCCGCCTGTTGCGAAAATTATGGACTATGGGAAGTTCAAATTTGAGTATCAGAAAAAACAAAAGGAACAACGTAAAAAACAAAGCGTTGTAACTGTAAAAGAAGTGCGTCTTAGTCCGACCATTGATAAGGGAGACTTTGATACTAAGCTTCGCAATGCACGCAAGTTCCTTGAAAAAGGAAATAAAGTTAAAGTTTCCATTCGCTTCAAAGGGCGGATGATTACCCATAAAGAGATTGGGGCTAAAGTTTTAGCGGAATTTGCTGAAGCAACTCAAGATGTTGCCATTATTGAGCAAAGAGCTAAGATGGATGGACGTCAAATGTTTATGCAGTTAGCACCGCTTCCAGACAAAAAATAATTTTGTCAAAAGTTAAAAAAAGGAGAAATTTATCATGCCAAAACAAAAAACACACCGCGCATCAGCTAAACGTTTCAAACGTACAG
>ERZ773026.1251-NODE-1251-length-12940-cov-41.267288_pt1 | contig 12940 bp, 7 predicted proteins | sample MGYA00580838_ERZ773026 | MGnify/ENA primary metagenome ERZ773026 (study PRJEB29015, sample SAMEA2738006) | human oral metagenome | biome: human oral; feature: human-associated habitat; material: dental | place: China | collected 2055 ... | reverse complement strand
GATGATGAACCCCCCTCCCCCACAACCCATGCAACCCTTCCCGCGGCAGTACGCCGCACCGGGACAGGTCCCCCCGGGGAACTTGTCGCCCTATTACGGGACGACGTTTCGCCCTGCTTGGCAGCAGCCGAACCTCCGCCGCCCGGACCGGGGGCCGCGACTTCCGGTCGTCTTGGGGTGTCTGCTGGTACCGTTTCTGCTGATCATCGGGGTGGGGGCTATCGTGAACAGCTCGTCCCGGGACACGTCCAGCGCCCCCTACACAACATCGGAGCCCCGGATCACCCCGATGTGGACCGCCACCCCGGGGCGGACCGCCGCCCCGGAAAAGACTGCCACCCCTAGGACGAGGCCGTCGTCGCAACCGACCGTTTCCCTTCCTCAGGTCGAGGTGCCGTCTCTGCCGTCCTGGCTTCCGTCACGCGAGTGGAAAGACCTCCCGACCACCAGCAACAAGGCACCCACCGGGCTGGTTGACCACCCGGTGTACAAGGCGAACTATCCCGTCGGGAAGTGCCCGACCCCGCCGAAGGGATTCAAGAACCGCGAGAGTCACACCGCGTACTACGAATCCTTGATCGCGTGTCTCCAGGAGGTGTGGCGCCCTTACCTGACGGCCCTCGGCGTCGAACAGAAGTCCGTCGACCTGGTCGCCTACGAATCGAACGTCAATACCCCGTGCGGTTCCAGCGACCAAGGTTCCACGGCTTTCTACTGCCCCAGTAACACCACCATCTACGTGTCACGGAAGAAATACGAGTACGACGCCGATTACGGGCAGTATGCCGCCCAGACCGCCATTCACGAGCACTTCCACCACGTGCAGAACCAGCTGGGAATCCTCAGTATGAGTAAAAAGTTTGATGCGGACGAGATGGAGATCAGCCGCCGTATCGAACTCCAGGACATCTGTTCTACCGCACGCCTCCAGCTGACCCTGAACCTGGGCATTACCGCCGACGACTACAAGAGCTTCTTGAAAACCCCGTTGGGAGACGAGGAGCACGGCACCAAGGAGACGATCATCCATTGGAAGAACCGGGGCTTCTACATGACGACACTGCAGGGTTGCAACACCTGGGGGGTTTCCTCCAGGGAAGTGGCCTGAAAGGTGCCACCCCGGAAGGATCCTGTTCCGCCCGGCCAAGAGATCGCGACCCCATCCCCCGGCCCCGTCATCCCCGAAAGAAGACTGACGAAAGATGGCAATGATTTCCTCGAATTGACCGATCGGCGCCCTCCACGTCAATTTATGTCCACCTCCGGTGATTCCTGAAAATGCAGGTCGATTGAGATGCGGCTGGTGGCATACAATGCCGTGACGAAGGAGGGGAAAATTGAAAACAATCAGTGCCCGCAGAGGGCGGAGATCGCTGTCGGTCCTCTTGGCATTCCTGATCGGTTTGGCCGGGATCGCGATCATGAGCCCCGCGGCCAAGGCCGACGAGGTCGCGGCCATTGACTCGACGAGCATCAAACTTACGAAAATGGACGCCGAAGAGGCCGCGGTATACATGTGGAGTAATGTCCGGGTGGATGCGAACTGGAGCATCCCGGACGGCACCGGGCGTGCCGGAGACACATTCAAAATGGGTCTTCCGAAGGAACTCGGGGGAGCCGAGGGCACCTTCGACCTCAAGGGCCGGGAGGGGGATCCGCTGGTCTACGGGAGCTGCGAGATCGCCAAGACCGAGGTGGTCTGCACCCTCAACGCCAATGTGGTGGGCAAGAACAACGTCGGCGGCTCGCTGTGGGTGAGAACCCAGGTCGTCGCCCTGACGACGGCCTCCAAGCTCAGCTTCGAGGTGAGCAACGGAACGAAGGTGGATGTTCCGCTCCCGAACGGGCAGCAGGGCATCGACTACAAACCCTACGTCCCGGCCGAGATCGACAAGTCCGGGTGGTTCCCCGGAGCCGACCCGACCGTCGTCCACTGGCGTATCGTGGTTCCCGGATCCAAGATCTCCGATCGTTCCAGAGTGACCATCATCGATGAATACCAGCAGGCGGGGTCGAATCTCACCGTGTCCACGGGATACCCGAAGGTCTTCTGGATCCCCAGCACCCCGAAGTGCTGGAATGAAATCGATTCCGCAGAATGCCACAACGACATGAGCGGCGCCAGTGTGCCGTCGAGCAATGTCACGATCGATGAAGACAAGGACCAGGTGAAGGCCATCCTTGACAACAACGGTCAGAACTTCCGGGCCGACCGAATCTACGTGTTCGACCTGGAGATCAAGACCGAAGGCGAGATTCCCGTCGGTTCCCAGTACGTCAACCGGGGATTCGTGGACGGTGAAATGCGCACCGCCCGCGCCGTGAAGACCTCCTCGGGTGGTGGTACTGGTTCTGGTGACACTGTCGGGCACATCAGTGTGAAGAAGGCCGTCACGAACGGCAATGTTCCCGGTGACACCGTGTTCCCGGTGACCTGGTCATACCAGTACAAGGGTGCTACCCGCACCGGTGAACTGCCGCTCGGGGCTGATGGGGCTGTGGAGACTTTGAACAATGTTCCTGATGGCACGGTTGTCACCTTGACTGAGAGGGTGCCGGTGGTGGCCGGGGTCAGTTTTGGTGATCCGGTGTTCTCGGGTGCTGGTGTTGTTGATGGGGTTCCGGATGGCAATAGTGCTCGGGTGACCGTTGTGGGTATGAAGACTGTTGAGGTGATTCTCACCAACCCGGTGACCCCGGTGGTCAAACCGGTTCTGAGCAGGGTTGCTGTGACGCCGGGGGTGTGTGTTCCGGGTGCGGTGGAGCCGACGGATCCGACGGTGGAGGTTGGTTCCACTGATGGGATCACGTATTCGGTGCCGGAGTTCTCCAGGGCTGGGGATCGGGTGACGGTGAAGGTGACTGCGACCCCGGTGGCGGGTAGGGAGATTGATGATCAGAACCTGCCGGAGGGGTGGGTTGCCAATGGTGATGGTTCTTTCACTTTCACCACGACGATCACCCAGCCGACCTGTACCCGGGATGTGGTGCCGGCTGTTCCGAATGTGAAGCCGGGGGTGTGTCCGGTGGATTCGACCACCCCCACCCGGCCGACTGTTACGGGTGTTGAGGACACTGAGCAGATCGACTACGGGGAGCCGGTCATCACTACTGATGGTGATCGGGTGACCGCGACCGTGACCGCTGCTGCGAAGCCCGGGTATCGGATCGATACTGCGAATCTGCCCGAGGGCTGGGCGGTTGTTGGTGGGGTGGTGACCTACACCACGACGGTCACGCAGCCGAGGTGTGTGACTCCGGTTGTTCCGAGGATCGATGTGGGCACCTGCCCGGTCGGGGCAACCACCCCGACGCCTCCTAGCGCCGTGTTTGATCCGGTGGAGGGTTTGGAGTTCTCCGGGCCGAGGGTTGAGGTCAGGGATGGGAAGGTGACCGTCACTGCTACTGCTGTGGCGAAGCCGGGTTTCCAGATTGGTGGCCCGTTGCCGGAGGGCTGGACCCGGGTTGATGAAACCACCGCGACCTTCACTGCGGTGAGGGATCAGCCGGTGTGTGACACCCCGACGCCGACACCGCCGGTTCCTCCGTCGGTGACCCCGACCCCGGCGCCGACGACCACCGTCACCCCGAAGCCGGTCAAACCGGGCCTGCCCAGGACCGGCGCCTGACCCCGGAGGACCACTGACTGGGCCCCGATCCCACGGGATCGGGGCCCAGTTCTCGTCCGCAGCACCGTAGACTCGCCCCATGGACGACACCCCAGCGCTCAGGAGGCTCCGGGATCTCGGGGTGGAACACACCGAGGTGCGGCACGGACCCGTCGGTTCGGTCGCGGAGGCGGCGGCGGTGCGTGGCATCGAGGTACGCGACCTCGTCAAGACCATCGTCGTGCGGCGCGGCGCCGGCGACTACGTCTTCGTCCTGGTGCCGGGGGACCGCGAGTTCTCCTGGCCGAAGCTGCGGACCCTGCTCGGGGTCTCCCGGCTCTCGATGCCCGATGCCGCCGAGGCAAAACAGGCAACCGGATACGAACGGGGCACCATCACACCCTTCGGAGCGTCCCATCCCTGGCCGGTGTTCGCCGACTCCTCCATCCTCGGCAGACACATCTCCATGGGAGGCGGGGCCCACGGGGTGGGGGTGAACCTCCGGGCCGACGACGCGATCACGGCCCTCGGCGCCACCGTCGCCGATCTGGTCGTGCCGTGAAAGGTTGTGTGCCGTACACGGCACACAACCTTTCACGGGGCATGACGATTCCGTGGACTGGTTTTCAGTCAGCGGTGGGAATGCTGGGTTGGGGATTGTTCTCTCGTTTCAGGATGATGGCGCCTGCGATGAAGAGGATCGCGACGACGGGCCAGCCTCCCCATCCGGTGAATGCGGCGGCGACGGGGTCGTAGGGGTGGTTGACGTCGTTGAGAGGCGCGAAGATGAGCAGCGCTGGCGCTATGGCGTTGATGGCGGCGTGGGCGGATGCTGCTGCCCAGACGGAGCCGCCCCAGTTCATGAGGAGCTGGATGGGGATGGTCAGGCCTGCGCAGGTGATGATGAACATGAAGACGCCGAGCTGGGGGTTGTCGGGGTAGTTGTGCCCGAGCAGGATGACGGGGGCGTGCCACAGACCCCAGATGATGGCGGTCAGGGCGAGGGAGGCGGTGACGCCGAGGCGGTCGCGCAGGCGTGGGTAGAGCCAGGCATGCCAGCCGATCTCCTCACCCAGGGCTCCCACCATGCCGGCCAGGAACAGCATGGGGATGACTCCTGCCATTCGCGGCCAGAAGGCGTCCCACACCTGGGAAGTGGTGAGTCCGGTCTGCCCTGATGTTTCCAGGACCTCCTGGAATTCGGAGAGGTTCATCAGGTCGAAGTGGTAGGTGCCCAGCAGGGCCGAGGAACCGAGGGAGGCGAGGATCAGGATGAAGGCGATGGGGATGGAGAGCAGTGACCAGAGGAGGGTTTTCCTCCAGACTCCCTTCAGGCTGATCTTGAGGGTGGAGAACAGGGGCTTCTTCTCGATGAAGCGGACCACCACTGCTGCTGCCACCGCCGGGGTCCACATGAAGGTGGTGGAGAAGATTGTGCCGATGAGTGTTGTGGGTCCGGCGTTGAGCAGGAGCCCCGGGATGAACATCATCCATCCCAGGCCGAAGACCAGGGCCGTGTAGATGATGATCGGTTTCCACGACCGGTCGACGGTGTTCTCGGCCGGCGTGGAAACCGGCCGGACGGGTTGGGACATGGGGATTTTTGACATGGGTTTCTCCTTCCAGTGAGAAGATTTCTGCTCACGTCGTGAAATGTTTTGTGCCGTGTGCGGTACAAAACCTTTCCGAATGACATAACGACAGGAGACCGGGGACGGTCAGGGCATAAGTCCGGGATGCTCAGGACTCGACGGGGAGCGTGATGTGCGCGGACGTCGGACCGCCAATCGGGCTCTGGATCGCCAGGACGCCGTCGAAGGCCGCCAGGCGTCGTTCGATTCCGCGCAGACCGGTGCCGGTTTCGGGATCGGCCCCGCCCCGGCCGTCGTCGGTCACGCTGATCCGCAGCTCGCCGTTCTCGATCCGCAGGTCGATGTCGATCCGGTTCGCGCCGGAGTGTTTCACCACGTTGCCCAGCAGTTCGGAGACCGCGAAGTAGGCAGCCGACTCCAGTGCCGGACCCACCCGCTCGGGAATCTCGACGTTCACCTCCGCGGGTATCGCGCAGTCCGCCGCCAGGGCCCTCACGGCATCGCCCAGCCCGCGGTCGGCCAGCACCGGGGGATGGATTCCGCGCACCAGGTCACGCAGCTCGCCGAGTGCGGTGACGGAGGCGTTCCTGGCCTCGGCCAGCAGTGCCTCGGCGGCCTCCGGGTTGCTGCGCATCATCGCCTGGGCGGTGTTGATGGTCATGCCCATCGCCACCAGGCGGGCCTGGGTGCCGTCGTGGAGGTCGCGTTCGATGCGGCGCAGCTCAGCCGCGGAGGAGTCGCGGGTCTCCCGCCGGGTCTGTGACAGGGCAGCCATCCGGGTGCGCTTGGTCGGGCCCAGTGCCCACCGTGCGAAACGGCTGTGCAGCTTCACCCACCAGGGTGCGAGAAGCAGCCCGACGAGCAGGACCAGCAGGCCGGGAATGGGCATGAAGGGCGCGGTGGTCTCGTTCACGGGGACAAACAGGTAGAAACTGCCCTCGGACCAGTTCTTGGCGAACGGTTCCCAGATGATGGGCATCACCACGCCCAACAGCCCGCCGATGACAGTGGCCATGCTGAAAAGCGCGAGCATGGGGGAAACGCACAGGTCCATGAACAGCCAGGCGACGTCGCGCCAGGTTCCGGGGTCCTTCACAAGCCGCACGGCCTCGTCGAACCGGCCCCTGAAACCCGGCTCGGCCGGTGGCAGCGGCAGGTACGGAGACTCGACCCGGATCCCCGACCACTGATGGGCCATGCGGCGTTTCCACCCGGCCAGTGATCGCAGTGCCTTCACTGCGACGGGTACCAGCAAGATCCCGATTCCGAGCGGGATCAGGGCGGCGGCTATCCAGATCGCGATGAACAGTGCAATCGACACCGGCCACAGGGCCAGCAGCAGAAGACACCGGCCGAAAGCCCGCACGCTCGAACCGATGACCGATCCGCGGGAGGCCGATGCGCTGAGGTGGGTGTTCATGTCATCTCCTTGACTCTCCGATGCCCACAATCCTGCTGGCGCCCGGCCCGGAAAACAGTGGTGAAAATACCACCTTTCAGAAAGGTCCGAGCCGGGCTGTGACGGAGGAGCTGTCCGTGTCAAAACCATCTGATGGTTGGGCTGCACACCCGGCTTCGGGGAACACCCAGTGCCGCGTAACCTCGTGCGGGATGGCAGACTCCTTCCCGGAGGTGATGGGCGATGCGTGTGTTGATTGCCGAGGACCAGTTCCTGCTGCGCGACGGTCTCAGCCGGATGTTGCAGGCACTGGGCAATGAGGTCGTCGCGGTCGTGCAGACCGCTTCCGAGCTGCGCAGGGCGCTGCTGACCGAGGACGTGGATGTCGCCATCGTGGATGTGCGACTACCCCCGACGTTCACCGACGAGGGACTGCGAATCGCGATCGAGGCCCGCAGGAAACGCCCCGGGCTGCCGGTGCTGGTGCTCTCGCAGTACGTCGAGACCCTCTACGCCCGCGAACTCATGGAGGACAGGCGCGGCGGGGTTGGCTACCTGCTCAAGGATCGCGTGCTTGGCGGCGAGCAGTTCCTCGACGCCGTGCAGCGGGTGGCGGCCGGGGGCACCTGCCTCGACCCGGAGGTCGTGGCCCGGATCCTCGGACGCCGCACGGGCCGTCCCCCACTCGACCGGCTCACCCCGAGGGAGATCGAAACCCTGACCCACATGGCGCAGGGCAAGACGAACGCCGCGATCGCCAAGGCGATGTTCGTCACCGAGAAAGCCGTCGCCAAGAACGTGAACAACATCTTCGGCAAGCTCCAGCTGGCTCCGTCCGGCGATGACAACCGTCGCGTCATCGCCGTGTTGCAGTACCTGGAGGCATCCGACCCCGACACGTCCCCGCGGCCCCAGGCGGTCGGCTGAGCGGCAGAGTTCCTGCCTTGGCACACGCATGTGCACGGTGAAGGAGTGCTCTGGTGCTCACCCCGCTCGGAGCGTCTCCTCCCAGAAGGGCAGGATGTGTTCCAGCCGGCCGTGGATGCGCAGGGTGGCCAGGTCGTCGGCCCGGGTGGCGCCGTCGCCCGCGATGATCACGTCCTTTCCCTGCTTCACGGCCCGGCGTGCGAACCGCAGCCCGCTCATCACCGTCAGCGTGGAACCCAGCACCAGGAGGACGTCGGCTGCCTCGAACAGGGCATCGGCGGCCGCCGCCACGTCGCGGCTGGCGTTCTCGCCGAAGTAGACGACGTCCGGTTTGAGCATGCCACCGCAGACCGGACACGCGGGATAGGTGAACCCGGTCATTCCCTCGACCTCCGCGTCGCCGTCGGGGGCGGTGCGGGCCCTCTCCGACAGGTCTGCGAGCCGGGCGGCGACGTCCGGGTTGAGGGCCAGCAGCCGGGCCTGCAGTTCGGCGCGGCCGGAGAGCCGCCCGCAGCCCAGACAGACGACGCGGGCCAGGTTGCCGTGCAGATCGACGACCGGCGCGGAGCCCGCCGCCTGGTGGAGCCCGTCGACGTTTTGCGTGATGACCCCGGTCAGTGGGGTGTGGCGGCCGAGTACTGCCAGGGCCAGATGCGCGAGACCGGGGCGGGCCGCCTCGAACCAGTTCCAACCCACCGTCGAACGCACCCAGTAGCGGCGACGACTGAGGTCGCTGCCGGTGAACTCCTGGAAGGTCATGGGGGAACGCGGCACGGCGTCGCGGCCGCGGTAGTCGGGCAGGCCCGAGCCGGTGGACATGCCCGCGCCGGTGAGCACGACGGTGGGGCGGCTGCGGAACAGGTCGAGGGCTGCGGTCAGGTCGGCGTCGGGTGAGACGCGTCCGAAACCACCATCCCCGGGCCCCCAGGCGGGGGCGGCGACACCGCTCGCGGTGCGGAACCAGCCTCCTACATCACCCAGATTGGTCACCGGTCAAGCCTAGAACCATGAGCCGTCCGAGGATCCGGGTCGCCGGCCGAATCTGCGAACCGAACCTCCGATACCCTGACCCGGGAATCCGGCGGGTGACGTCGCCCGTCACGGTTTCCCCACGAACGACGGGAGATGGCGTGGAGCGCAGGCACAGGCAGCCGGGGGTGCCGGGCGGTTCCAGCAACCAAGGTGACACGGCTTTCTACTGCTCCAGAAACAGCACCATCTGTGTGTCGCGGAAGAAATACGGGTACGACGCCGATGACTACGAGAGCTTCTTGGGAACCCCGCTGGGTGACCGGGAACACGGCACCCGGGAAACGCTGATCCACTGGATCGACCGGGTTTTCTACATGACAACGCTGCAGGGCTGCAACACCCGGGGGTGTCCTCCGGGAAGTGGCCTGAAAGACGCCACCCCGGAAGGGTCCTGTTCCGCCGGCCAAGAGGTCGCGACCCCTTTCCCCTCGGCCCGTCATCTCCGAAAGAAAACTGACGAAAGATGGCAGCGATTCCCCTGAAATGACCGATCGACGCCTTTCGCGTCAATTGATGTCCACCTCCGGTAATTCCTGAAAATACAGGTCGTTCAAGATGTGGATGGTGGCATACAATGCCGTGACGAAGGAGGGGAAAATTGAAAACAATCAGTGCCCGCAGAGGGCGGAGATCGCTGTCGGTCCTCTTGGCATTCCTGATCGGTTTGGCCGGGATCGCGATCATGAGCCCCGCGGCCAAGGCCGACGAGGTCGCGGCCATTGACTCGACGAGCATCAAACTTACGAAAATGGACGCCGAAGAGGCCGCGGTATACATGTGGAGTAATGTCCGGGTGGATGCGAACTGGAGCATCCCGGACGGCACCGGGCGTGCCGGAGACACATTCAAAATGGGTCTTCCGAAGGAACTCGGGGGAGCCGAGGGCACCTTCGACCTCAAGGGCCGGGAGGGGGATCCGCTGGTCTACGGGAGCTGCGAGATCGCCAAGACCGAGGTGGTCTGCACCCTCAACGCCAATGTGGTGGGCAAGAACAACGTCGGCGGCTCGCTGTGGGTGAGAACCCAGGTCGTCGCCCTGACGACGGCCTCCAAGCTCAGCTTCGAGGTGAGCAACGGAACGAAGGTGGATGTTCCGCTCCCGAACGGGCAGCAGGGCATCGACTACAAACCCTACGTCCCGGCCGAGATCGACAAGTCCGGGTGGTTCCCCGGAGCCGACCCGACCGTCGTCCACTGGCGTATCGTGGTTCCCGGATCCAAGATCTCCGATCGTTCCAGAGTGACCATCATCGATGAATACCAGCAGGCGGGGTCGAATCTCACCGTGTCCACGGGATACCCGAAGGTCTTCTGGATCCCCAGCACCCCGAAGTGCTGGAATGAAATCGATTCCGCAGAATGCCACAACGACATGAGCGGCGCCAGTGTGCCGTCGAGCAATGTCACGATCGATGAAGACAAGGACCAGGTGAAGGCCATCCTTGACAACAACGGTCAGAACTTCCGGGCCGACCGAATCTACGTGTTCGACCTGGAGATCAAGACCGAAGGCGAGATTCCCGTCGGTTCCCAGTACGTCAACCGGGGATTCGTGGACGGTGAAATGCGCACCGCCCGCGCCGTGAAGACCTCCTCGGGTGGTGGTACTGGTTCTGGTGACACTGTCGGGCACATCAGTGTGAAGAAGGCCGTCACGAACGGCAATGTTCCCGGTGACACCGTGTTCCCGGTGACCTGGTCATACCAGTACAAGGGTGCTACCCGCACCGGTGAACTGCCGCTCGGGGCTGATGGGGCTGTGGAGACTTTGAACAATGTTCCTGATGGCACGGTTGTCACCTTGACTGAGAGGGTGCCGGTGGTGGCCGGGGTCAGTTTTGGTGATCCGGTGTTCTCGGGTGCTGGTGTTGTTGATGGGGTTCCGGATGGCAATAGTGCTCGGGTGACCGTTGTGGGTATGAAGACTGTTGAGGTGATTCTCACCAACCCGGTGACCCCGGTGGTCAAACCGGTTCTGAGCAGGGTTGCTGTGACGCCGGGGGTGTGTGTTCCGGGTGCGGTGGAGCCGACGGATCCGACGGTGGAGGTTGGTTCCACTGATGGGATCACGTATTCGGTGCCGGAGTTCTCCAGGGCTGGGGATCGGGTGACGGTGAAGGTGACTGCGACCCCGGTGGCGGGTAGGGAGATTGATGATCAGAACCTGCCGGAGGGGTGGGTTGCCAATGGTGATGGTTCTTTCACTTTCACCACGACGATCACCCAGCCGACCTGTACCCGGGATGTGGTGCCGGCTGTTCCGAATGTGAAGCCGGGGGTGTGTCCGGTGGATTCGACCACCCCCACCCGGCCGACTGTTACGGGTGTTGAGGACACTGAGCAGATCGACTACGGGGAGCCGGTCATCACTACTGATGGTGATCGGGTGACCGCGACCGTGACCGCTGCTGCGAAGCCCGGGTATCGGATCGATACTGCGAATCTGCCCGAGGGCTGGGCGGTTGTTGGTGGGGTGGTGACCTACACCACGACGGTCACGCAGCCGAGGTGTGTGACTCCGGTTGTTCCGAGGATCGATGTGGGCACCTGCCCGGTCGGGGCAACCACCCCGACGCCTCCTAGCGCCGTGTTTGATCCGGTGGAGGGTTTGGAGTTCTCCGGGCCGAGGGTTGAGGTCAGGGATGGGAAGGTGACCGTCACTGCTACTGCTGTGGCGAAGCCGGGTTTCCAGATTGGTGGCCCGTTGCCGGAGGGCTGGACCCGGGTTGATGAAACCACCGCGACCTTCACTGCGGTGAGGGATCAGCCGGTGTGTGACACCCCGACGCCGACACCGCCGGTTCCTCCGTCGGTGACCCCGACCCCGGCGCCGACGACCACCGTCACCCCGAAGCCGACGACCACCGTCACCCCGAAGCCGGTCAAACCGGGCCTGCCCAGAACCGGCACCTGAGCGGCCGAACGGCTCCGCGGAACGGACAGGTCCCCGACCCGGCAGGGGCGCGGACCTGTCCTCCTTTTGGCCGGAGGGTCGACCGCAACCGAACCTCGAGTCCGGGCTGACTAGGGAATTCGTTGTCGAGAAGATCTCGAAGGGTGGGAAACCCGTCCCGGAACGGCGTCGCCGCTCGCAGGTGAACGACGAAACATAGTAGCTTCATGCTCCCGGCGATCCGGCACGCGGAAGGAGTGCTAGCAGATTGGGCTGGCACTTCGCAAGGGCTAGCCTAGTTACTGTTCAGGCATTGTCCTTGGGACAGGCGAAACCCTCTCGACAGGAAGGAGACCCATGAAGTCGCCCTACTGGGACGTCGCCATTAGGGGTAGAAGTGATGCGACTGTCAATGGGGTGCCGGTCGAGATGGTGGTGCCCACCAACGTCTACTCGTCGGTGTTCCAGCACCTCGCCACCGCGGCACGCCAGGCGGGCCGGCCCGTGCTCGCCCGGGGCGTTGACGAGACCCGCGGCGGCCGGGTGTCGTGGTTCACGGTGGACGCCGACGGACAGGCGGCCGCCGCTGAACCTGTGCTCATTCCAGTTCCCAGCGAGCATGCGACAGGAGAACCCGGATTCACGGCCACCCCGGAGAGTCAACCGCCGCCCCCGGCGTCGACGAACTGGGCACCGCCGCCCGGTGATGGACCAACCCCTCCAATCAATGGCTGGACCCCTCCCGCTCCGCGGCGCGCCCCGGTGGAACCCCTTCCGGTGGAGGAGGCCCCCGCAAACCCGATTCCCTCACCCGCCCAAACCATCGCGGGATCTGACCGGGGGGCGCCCGAAGCGCAGCCCCCAGCCGTTCCGGGGCGAGCGAGGGGGCCCGAACCACCGGGGTTTTCGACCGCTCCGGTGCCTCTGAACGCATCTCCTCCCTCGATCCCACAGGTTCCTGCGAATGCACCCCCGTCGTGGGGGCAGGGCTTTGTGCCACGGGAGCAGCCGGTCTTCCCGAACGTTCCACAACCCCCGGACACGCAGGCAACCCCGACTGCTCCGTCGCCGTCGGTGTTGTTCGTGCGCCCCCCGAAGGCGGTGCCGCAGGGCGGTTTCCGAGGGGCGATGTACCGGCTGACGGCGGGGCGCGTGAATTTCGGCCCCAGCCAGGCCCAGCTTCGTGTGGCCGAGCGGGACGCCCGGATCTCCCGGCCACTCACCCGCCCCTACAGCACGGCTTTCCTGTCGTTCAAGGGCGGTATAGGCAAGACCTCGACGACCGTCGGGGTGGGGTTGACGCTCGCTCAGATGCGGGGTGCGCCTCCCATCGCAATTGATGCGAACCCGGATTCGGGGGACCTGGCCGAGCGGCTGCTGGGGGAGGAGGAGTTGCTGCGCATCCATCCGCGCAGCATCACCGACTTGGTGCGAGACATCCCGCAGGTGCGGACGTGGACGGACCTGACCGGTTACATCATGCAGATTG
>ERZ773026.1249-NODE-1249-length-12954-cov-19.936119_pt1 | contig 12954 bp, 7 predicted proteins | sample MGYA00580838_ERZ773026 | MGnify/ENA primary metagenome ERZ773026 (study PRJEB29015, sample SAMEA2738006) | human oral metagenome | biome: human oral; feature: human-associated habitat; material: dental | place: China | collected 2055 ... | reverse complement strand
AATTTCAAGATTTTTTCCAGCAATTTTCCAGCATTTTTCTTAAAACTACCTGAGATATTATTTATATATTTGCATAATACTGTTTTTCAGGTGTTTACCACGTCAAACACATGTAGGTAGAAAAAACACTACTGATGAGAATCTGCGCTTGTCATATTTGCTACCTGCTGTTTCTGAGAATTTAGCATGTGGGGAGGGGGCTCAGAGGGTATTGCGCTGCGTGAAGAACCTTGTTTATGGTCGGTGATGACAAGCCACCACGGGGCTGAAAACAAAAAATCTCTCATGAGATTGTTATTAGTTCTCTCCCCCCGGTTTGATGCCCCTATCGAACAACAAGGAGTGTTTGAACAAATGAAGATTGTCCTTCCAAAGACAGCAAGCCAGCGAGCAATCGCCGGGTTGACCTCCCTGGCACTTGTTGCCGGTGGGCTGACCGTCATGCCCTACGCCGGCGCACAAGATGAAGAAACCACCCCGGGTGTTGTCGCAGAAGCACCTGGCAACGAAGCAGCACCAGAAGCTACTCCTCTCGGAAATGCCGTAGATACTGCATTCGCAAATGCGCCGTTGCCAACGGGTGAGGCCAAGGGAGGGATTACAAGTGGTCCTGCGGCAGCAGGGTCAGAGGTAGAGTTCTATGCTATGAACTTACAGGCAGGTGATAAGATCATCTCGGTTGGTACTGAGCATGTTAACTGGCTGCGGAAAGACCAATCTGTCAACGCTGTCGTAAAACCTGGCGAAACAGAAATTGTTATCGAGGGTGTGCAGATTCCGGCTGATGCCAAGACCGGTGATCACATCTACTTCACCTATTTGTCAGGAGATAAAGAGTTTGAGGTGATGCTTGACGAAACAGTCACCTCTAGCACTGAGACCATTAATGTGGAGCAGTACACTGGAGCCAAGCGGACGCTGCTTACTGATTTGCATGAATCTGCGTTTGATCCCAGCGCGAAGAATCTCTTTGTAACCCGGACGTCTGTTGATGCGAATGGTGATGATACGTATACCATTTACAAGTTGGATGCCAAGACGCTGGATGTTCTTGCCAAGAACGATCTCGAAGAGGACTATGCGGCTAATGGTATTGCCGTAGACAACAAGGGACAGGTTTGGGTCACTAACGCTGATAATGGAACCATCTCGGTTTATCGCCAGAGTGATTTGACCCATGTCAAGACTTTTGATGTAACGCTCAATGGTCCTGAGAGTATTGTCATTGACAATAAGAACAACCTGGCCTATGTTGGCGGTGATGGGAGCCAGATTGCTGTCCTGGACATCAATCAAGAACGTCCGATTGGTACCATTGAGTTGGATGAGTTCACGGATGTGGCAAGTTTGTCCTATGATGAGCAGACGAATCAGCTGATTGCAACTTCAGGTGAGTCTGATAAGCCGCAGGTTGCGAAGGTTGATCTTGCCCATGGCAAGAAGGTTGACCGCTATGACGTCAAGGGCGCCGATACTGTTTTGGGCGCTGCGTATGATCCGGTAAGCAAGAACATCTTCGTTGCTACGGGCGAGAGTGTAGTCACGGTAATCAACTCTGAAACTAAGAAGGTAGTTACTACCATTGATACCGGTGCTGGTACCTTAGATGTGCGGTATAACCCGAAGGACAAGCGAGTTTATGTGGTGAACTCTGATGCAGGTACTCTTTCGGTGATTGATCCTGCTACGAATAAGCCGGTTGCCAAGTTGGAAGTAGGTAAAGAACCAGTATACGTAAGTGTGGCTTCCGATGGTACCGTGGCCGTGGTCAATAAGGGCGATAAGGAGATTGGTCCGTTCCAGCTTGTTAATGAGGTTTATACCTTTAAGTACAATGCGCCGACGCCTCCTCCGCAGCCGAAGCCTTCCACCACTGAGTCCACCACTTCGAAGCCAACCGAGAAGCCAACCGAGAAGCCTTCGGAAACCACAACCCCGAAGCCTCCTACCGGCAGTAATGATCTGAGCAGCAAGCTGGGCAAGTACCGGACTATCCTCATTGCGATCTTCTCCGTGCTCGGCCTGACCGGCATCATCGCTGGCGCAGTTGCTGCTATGGCACATGCCAACATGATCCCGAAGGAATGGCTTCCGCAGCAATTCCGGTAAACAATCAGGAACCCAAATGAATTCATGAGCGTCATTTGGTAACTGAAATCAAGGTGTAGCGATGCTGAAACCGCATCGCTACACCTTTTTGCTATTGGTTCCTCGCGGAGACGTAGCGTCGCAAAGCGATAGCGGGGGTAATAGTCATGGATCAATGTTCGTGGATAGCTACAGCTTAATGGGGGGAGGCTTTTGCGGGGAAATTGTGGAGCATGGCCAGGAATTTTGCCTGTAAGGACTCGATTCAGGATAGGAATTGGTGTGGTGATCTTTGTTTCCGATAGATAAAAATGCTGTTTATTATGCGATTTAGCATTCTCTATGTTTCAGATTTACATGGAGGGATAGGCGGGAGGGTATGCCCCAGGAGATGGGGGCAACTGGTGGAGGTTGTGTGAAAAATGGGCTATTAGCTAGCTTGATTAGTGGGTTTTGGGGGTAGTTTTGAAAAATATTTTGCTGATATTTTTGTCCCCCGCTCTCAGGGTTGATTAATGTTTAGACGGTAAGGGTATCGGATTATCTTATACTTTTTGCCATTGTTTATACGTGTAGACAATATCTGAATGGTTGAAATTTTATTGACTTTCAAGTCTGCTACCAGGGGTTTTATTAATTTTGAATTGAGGTTTCCTGTTGCATTCCATTGTGATGAATGCTTAAGTCTGTAGGAATAAGCTAATGGAAAGCTAGTCTCATATTAATTGATGCTATTAGCTGCACTTTAGCTTTTTGTCTGTTTTGCCCATACGGTCAAGCTATGGCGTTCGATATTCGCTGTAGGGAAAGTGTATAAATATGAGCAGGAATGTGATTGCTGGGGGTGCGGCTCAGCGCGCTATTGCTGGGTTGATGTCTTTGGCCCTTGTTTCTGGTGGTTTGGTTGTGCCTTCGGTTGCGAATGCAGCGGAGGAAACGGGGAAGGCTGTTTGTAGTCCTGGGCCGTCCGTGCTAACAACCAGAGGAAATGCTCCCAAAGAAGTTACTTTGGATCGGGACGTCTACAAGATCGGTGATGTTGTTGAAATTAAAATTTCTGGTCTTACCGGTATTACGGCTAACCATAAGTTACGTTTAGTGTTACAAGCAGCAAAATGGGCAGAGAATCAAACTGCTGGTGAGGGTTTAAAATTTGTCGACAAAGTATCCCCAGCTCTTGATGTCCCAACATCTAGCATTGTAAACGGTGAGGTTACTGTCAAGGCGGTTTTGCCTTCAGAATTTGCTGAGCGATTCGAGCCTGGCAGGAATACGCTTCGTGTCCAACTTGAGAATGACACAAAGGTTACAGGAGTAAAAGACGTTGAAATTTGGGTGAACGAGTCGGGTAAAGCAGCCGGTGCTTGTGGCCCAGATAATCCAAAGGGAGAGAATCCTGAGCCGAAGGATGAACCCGCTCGTGATGATCAGGATGCTGACTCTGGTAACAACGATCAGAGTGATAAAGATCAATCTGCTGGTCAAGATAACAAGGGCGAAGAACAGCCTGCCAATCCTGATGGCCAAGATGGCAAAGACCCAAGCAACCCTGTTGAACAGGGTGATAAGAATCAACCCGGTGAGGCTCAGTCTGACGAAGGTCAGGGCGATAAGCCTACTGATCAAACCGCCCCTGCCGATCAAGGTGGCACAGGCCAATCAGGTGATAAACCAACCGAGCAGGATGGCAAGGCTGACAATAATGAGCAAGGTAGTGTAGAAAAGCCTTCTGATCAGGGTGGTAACCCGGCTGAGCAGTCCGACAAGGGTCAGTCAGGCAAGGATCAAGATCAGCCTGCTGATCAAAATGGTGCAGCTGACCAGGGCGGTAACGATAAGTCCGATAAAGAGCAGAATCAAGAGCAAGACACTAAGCCTGGTAAGGATCAGTCGGGTGATAAGCCCGTTGGTCAAAGTGATAAGGGGAAGAACGATAAACCTGCCGACCAGGGTAATCAAAACCAAGACGCCAAGCCTGCCGATCAAGGTGATAAGAATCAGCCTGGCGCAGATCAGGGCAGCAAGCCTGGGGATAATGTACAAGCTGGTGTAGAAAATCCTGCTGGCCAGAATGATAAGGGTCAGTCTGACAAGGGACAGGATGATAAGGCCACTGGCCAAGACAACAAAGACCAGGGTACTAAGCCATCTGATCAGTCCAACAAAGATCAAGGTAAGCCTGCCGATCAGGGTAGCAAAGATCAAAACGGCAAACCTGCTGACCAAGGCAACAAAGACCAGTCCGGCAAAGATCAAGGTAAGCCTGCTGGCCAGAATGACAAGGCTGAGCCTGGTAAAGACCAGGGCACTAAGCCCACCGGCCAAGATGGCAAAGATCAAGGTAAGCCGGCGGGTCAGGACGGCAAGGACCAGCCAGGCAAAGACCAGGCAGGTAAGGATCAGGGCACTAAGCCCACTGATCAGGGTAACAAAGACCAAGCCGGTAAAGACCAAGGTAAGCCTGCCGACCAAGGCAGCAAGGACCAAACTGGTAAAGACCAAACCGGCAAGGGGCAAGATGGCAAGGGCCAGCCTGGTAAAAACCAGGACGGCAACAAAGACCAGTCAGGTAAAGATCAGGGCAGCAAGGATCAAAGCTCCCAGGATCCCAAAGATCCCAAGACTACTCCGTCTACCCAGTTCTACCAGCTGAGCAGCGTTCGGAACATCGTCGGCAGCATCTTCGCGGTGCTCGGGTTAACTGCACTATTCGCTGGTGCCATCGGGATTATGGCAAAGCACAACGTCATCCCGGCTAGCTGGATTCCGCAACAACTTCGGTACCTGAACCGATAATCCCATAGCCCAATAACGTACAGCGGTGCACTCCAAAGCGCCGCTGTATTTTTGTCTGTGACGAAATAATGGTGGGCAATAAGGCACAGTTGGAAAACGCGAAAATAGTACAGTAATCGGGGGTGGAAGATTGCCGACTGTTCTTCCATGGAACATAGGCTGATAGCTTGAGGCGTCGGCAGCAATGGGTCTTTTACGCAGGCATAAGTTGGTTCTCTGACCCAAGACCGGGTAATCAATAGTTGTATCCTTTATGACTTTTGCCCGTTTCTGCCGCTTTGGGGGAGTGGGGAGGCAGTATCTTTGATGCTGGATAGGCAATGTGGGATAAACGGGTTTCTAGGGGTAATTCGGGAATAGCTTTCACCCCTGACGATGGGGTTCGTTACGGAAAGGCCGACGTTTTATCGTCATGCGAAATGCACGGTGCTGTTATGGCTTACCATGCCAATGAGCACAGTTGTTACTAGGCATTTTTTGGTCCTGAGGTGTGCTCACGATTGATACACATACCTAATGTATGCGCGGGTAACACGGTAAGCCGATGGGGCAAGAAATAACTATGGTGGGTTTTCGGAGATCATTATTGATCTCTGCAGCCGAAGCCAACCAAACTATCATAATTTCCGGCATCATCCCTGCTAGACATGGTGGTAGGTGAAGCACGTGACCATGAGCAAAACCGCAAGTGCCAGAACTGTGAACTGGATGCCAAGACCTTGGGTTTTCGTCGCAAAGCGGGATACGCTGGAAAGCCGGCGAGCAATTCTCTGCAGCCTAGGGCATCGAACTTGATAACAATAAGGGTTTGCTATGAGTTGCAGATGCGTGCTTCGGTACTGTCATTGCGGCAAAAACCCACCCAACAGTGGCCGGTGCCTTCATGGCTTCAGGTACCCCATGATTTACCCCTGAATATCGGAAAAATATTTTGCAGCAATACTGCTTTATCGGAATTTATTCGCCATGTGGGGGTAATTTTGGGATAATTTTTACAGATTCCTGGAACATGCTTCATATATTGAAAACATCTAGCGATACATGGTGTTAACATTGCCAAACGCAATAACTATGGGGCGCAATACGGAGTGGTGTCATTCGAGTATCAAATTTTTTACCGGATTTTTGAAAGGTTTTTCCCTTGCGAACCGGGGGTGGGTCCGTTACACTCAAGATCCATAAGCAAAGCGGGTGGCGGTAACACGCGATTATTTGCTTGTTGTTATTTACCCTTGTCGTGCTTATTTTCTCCTTTCCCTTTCCTTCATTGAAACCTGTAAAATCCCCGCGACAATTTGTCGTGCAATCAGAAAGGTATGGCTATGAAACGCGCTATTGCTGGGTTGATGTCATTCGCTCTCGTGACTGGTGGTATCTTGACCGCCCCCACCGCCTTCGCCGCCGATCGTGCCGGCACCTGCAATGTCGATGCTGGCGCGCCTGCGCAAAAAGGTATCGGTACCGTGACCGCTGACAAGAACACCTACAAGTCCGGTGACGTCGTGACCCTGACCGGTACCGGTTTCCGGCCGCTCATCGACGCTTACCTGTCGTTGGATTCCAACACCGCCAACTGGCCCAAGGACCAGAGTGCCGGCAACTCCCTGAAGATCTATGACGACTACGATCAGGCACTGTACCTGCGCGACTCCGATCTGAACGGTTCCTTCACCGTCAAGGTGGTGCTGCCCCAGCTTGACGACGATTTCACCGCCGGCAAGCACACCATCACCCTTGTGGGCTTCGACTACAGCGGTCGGCCAACCACCATGAAGAACGTTGAGTTCTGGGTGAACGAGTCTGGTGACAGCGCCGCCCCCTGTGGTGCCAACGGCCACTAATACTTCACCAACTTTCTGACAGCGATGCGAATCTGCATCGCTGTTTTTGCTATGAGGCAGTGCCCCTAAAAATAGGGGCCATCGGGGGTAGTAGCAAAAAGTCTATGGGTTTGTTATTTCTGTTTGACAGGATTCTAGGGGTAATTTCCGAAAAAGTTTTTCGTGAATTGACAGGAGAATTTTAAGGATATTTCTACCTTCTGTGACTGGGTTTATGTATAGCTAATTCTTATGTTCTAGCGTGTTGAATATCTGAAAGATTGACGTCCAAAAGATTGTTTTCCCACGTCGGGCGCACATTTGCTATGTGGGATTTTATCAGATCTGAACTGGGGTTCCCGGTTGCGCTTCGTCGACAAGTCTGTCATGCTCATGAGTACAAGTGAGTGTAGCGCTGAGTGTATGTGATTTTTTGTCATATACTATCGGCTCTTCTGTGCTTTTCTTCAGTTTTATCCATTCTGTAACGGTAAATAGTATTACCCCCGCTATTTACCTCTCTATGAGAGGACTGCTCATGCACAAGAGCGTATTTGCCAAAAAGGCAACCCAACGGGCACTTGCCGGCTTCACCTCATTGGCCCTCGTTGCTGGCGGTTTGACCGCAATGCCTGTGGCTGCCGGTGCCCAGGAAACCAAAGAATGCAATGCTAGCTTTGTTGGCCCGCAGGATCGAGGCCTCGAAAATTCCAATCTGCGTCTGGACCGGAAGACGTATCGGCCGGGGGATATTCTTCATGTTTCTGCCGATAATTTTTATTCCATGACGGATCCCTTCTTGACCTTGAATGGGGACGTCAACACCGGTGTTTTCTGGCCCGATCAGGAACGTGGCGATGATGTCGATGCATTCGGCCGGGTGCTGCGGATTGACGAAACGGATGATTTTGGGAACGTCGAGGGAAGTCGTTTCCGGGTCCAGGCAGTACTTCCGTCCTGGATTGGTCCAGGTGCTTTATCTAAGGGCAAGAACGTCCTGACCCTTTGGGCTGTTGATGAGAATAGTGGTAAGTGGCTGAGTCGCAGCGTTGAACTCTGGGTGAATGAAACTGGTCGTGAGGGCGACTCATGCAGCTATACCTTCCAGCAAGAAGGACAACCAGCCACGCCCAATCCAGGCAATAACCCTACGCCTAACCCATTCAATCCGGCTCAGCCTGGTGGGTCCAGCTCCAACAAACTCATTGACGAACTGCGGGATGACCCCGAGGATGTCCTGCTCGCCATCGCCGCAGCCATCGGTATCCCGGCCCTCATCGCCGGTGTGGTTGGCATCCTCACGCAGCAAGGCCTGATCCCACAGGGATGGTTCAAGTTTTAAATAACAACTCATTGTGGCGCACACCGTAGCAACGTGATCCTTCACGTTGCTACGTTTCTATGTGCGCTAAGGCTGCTTTCAATTTTGCTTCATAAAAATATGGCTATGCCTTAGTAAAATAAAGGAACACTAAAGAAGGCGAAACCGTGCGGTTACCACAAACAGCACCGAAGGAGCGTCGTCAAGCTTCATGGCGTAGTGTGAGCCCGGAAGACCAGGTGACGGAGGTAGTGACAAAATCGCTACTGAAAGAGGCTTCCCAGCAGCGTAGCCGTTACGGCCGAGTTGTTGTATAAAAAACATGTACAAGAGTGCGCTTTTCGACGCCGCATCAAGCGTCGAAAAGCGCCAATCATAGTGTAGGAACAAACATGTATAACAAACAGCTCGGCCGCCGTGCCTTCCTTAGCCTCGCCGGCCTCACCGCGGCGGGGCTGGCGCTATCGTCGTGCAAGATACGCCAAAGTGGTACCCGCATCATAAAAAACGCTTTCGGCGACAACATTGTGGTGCCAGCCGGACCGGAACGGGTCGCCGCTATGTCTGAACCCACCCTCGACAATGCACTCGCGCTGGGGGCAACGCTGATCGGGGGCACGGCAGGCCGCGGGCAATCAACCATTCCTAGCTATCTAGAAGATAAAGGACACGGTGTTCCCATACTCGGCAATGTGGCGCAGCCCAGCTATGGGGCGTTAAAAGAAGCCAAACCAGACCTTATTCTTATCGACGGCACCAGCATCGGCACCGACCAACAAATACTCGAATCACTCACCACCATCGCGCCCCTCGCATACACCGGTTACGCCGGGGGCGATTGGCGGGATAACCTTCGGATCACCGCGGACGCCCTCAATATGACGGACGAAGCCGACGATCTCGTGTCGGACTATAATGATAAGGTCAAGGCCGCCCAGTGGAAACTGGAAAAATACCGCAACAAAACCTTCAGCATTGTTCGATGGCAAGGCGATAACGCCTCCTTGATACTGAAGGAGCTTCCCGCAGGTCGCGCCCTCACCGATTTAGGGCTGGATCGACCCCCAAACCAGGACCGGGACGGTGAAGGGCACTCCGAACCCGTTCCTAGAGAACACCTTGCTGATATCGACGCTGACTATATTTTTCTGGGCACCTTGGGGGGTGCCGACGAGATGGGAAACGGGGGAAGCGCTGGTACAGTTGATGTTGAAAGAGCTAAGAAAGCGGTCGTAGAAGCCGCCAGAGTGCCGGGTTTTACTGGGCTGCGCGCCTACCAGGAGGACCACATTATTCCGGTAGACGGTTCACTATGGACTTCGGCCGGTGGTGTGCTCCTGATGAATACAATTGTCGACCAAATCGTTGAACTTCTAGTATAATAACATCCCCACAATATTTAGGATTGCATTATGGTCTCCTCATCAAAGCCTCATCACCCATCGCGTCGATCACGTCGGACCGCCGCGGTTATTACTGCTTCGCTCCTTACTTCCAGTGTCTCCCCGGTGACCGCGTTTGCACAGGACCCCTTCAAAGACGCTACCAATCTTGCTCAAGGGCTGGCCGGGAACCTACCGCAGGCACCGGCTATGCCGGGAATTCCAGCTGTCCCACCACCGGCAAATGGGGGTAATGAAACGAAGCCTGCTGATACGGCTGCCACACCCTCTGTGGCGACGCCGGCATTGCCCAACGTAGAAAACCAAATACCCGCCGAGGCGACCAAAGCCGTTCAGGATGGTTTAGATAAGCTTGCACAGGGAGTGCAGGCGTTTGGTGACACGGCTAAAGCTCCCGAAGAAACTTTCGAAGTTGAGGTGGAGGGCGAAGGCGTTCCCGACAAGGCCAAGGTGACCATCACAAAGAAGATTACTGATCTCACCAACGGCAAGGTTCGGTTGAAGGGCGAAAACTGGAAGACCAAGGACGGTAAAGGCTCAATCATTCTAGTCAGGCTCAAGGGCTACAATGCCCAGAACGGCGCCGAGACCATCTTCAAACAGGAAAACCCCGCAACCCAACAATCACCCGCCGACGGCCAGGCCCCTGATCCAGAAATTTACTGGAAGATCACGGCCAGGGACGACGGCACCTTTGAAGAAGAACGGGAGCTTCCCAAGAACCTCACCGCCGGCCAAGGTCTCAAACTTGCGTTCGAAACAGGTGCTGCCGCTAATGACATCAAGCGGAACAAGACCACCGAATCCCTGGTCATTGGTGGCACAGAATACGTGGAAAAGCAGGAGGCGCCCGCGTTAGCAGCACAGGCCAGGGCTGCCGCCCCGGCCCAAAAGTATGTCGAGGAGAAGAATGCCGAACTTACCGACAAGAAAGCCGAAGCCGAGGCTGCAGCCAAGGGAGCCGTTGAATCTCTAAAAGCCGAGGCTCAGGCCACGGGTTCCGCCATTGCGAATACAGTGATGACCTCACCGGCCCCCGGCGGATCGACCGAGCCCACCGACTCGGGCAAGACAACTGCGCCCGAAACGCCGCCTTCCACGAGCAGCACTACACCAACAACACCCAGTGCCACTCCGGGGCCTTCGACGCCTCCCTCTTCGTCGACCCCTCCTTCGACGCCCCCCAACAATTCGGGAACCTCACAGACGCCAACCACATCAACACAACCGACCAACAAACAGCAGAATTCCAGCTCCAGCGACACCATCAAAGACATCAACTACCTCTTGAAAGAAATCAAGAACGTTGACAAAGCATTCGAAAACCTCCTGGGTGCCGCAGCATTAGCCGCCCTGAGCTCATCCGGTGGCAGCAACATTCCCGGACTACCCGGCAACAACAATATCCCTGGGCTACCCGGCGGATTGAATAATTCGACAAAGACCGCCACGCCCACCACCACTCCTCGGGCCGGCGGTCAGGGCGGAACCACCAACGGCACCAAACCTGGCACCGGTACTAGCGGTAACGGCACGGCTGGTAAAGCCACCGGTGGTACCGCTGGAGGGACGAAAACCACCACCCAAAAAGGCACATCAACCAATGCCCTGAGCGGCCTAGGAAGCCTCAGCAGCCTGCTTGGTGGCACCCCTGGTCGGGGAACCAGCGTGGGCGGCACTCGAACCTCCGGCACAACAACCAGTGGCACCAGTCGCTCTAACAGTGGAACTGGCGCAACCCGCTCCACCGGTGGAACCGGGGCCACCCGGACCACCACCGGCACCAATGGTGCCAGCTCCGCCACCGGAGCCCGCGTCGTCAATCCCAGCACTAACGGACGCGCCGCTACTGGGGCCCGTGCCGCTGGCGCCGCAGGTTCCGCTAAGGCAACCACCAGCAACTCTGCGTCGGCAAGCTCGAAGCCGCAGCCGAAACACACCCCCAAACCACCGGTGAAAACCCGCGACCAGCTCACCCAAAAGAACGCCCACGGTGTGACCGGGACCCTCAAAAACGAGACCCTCACCATGAAAATCCCGCGGCTGAAATCCGGTGACTGGGCCTACCTGTACATTTACTCCGCCGACACCACCCAAAAACCAGTCGGCATCGCCTGGGCGCAACTCGACTCCACCGGCTCCGTCAAACTCGACACCAAAGACCTGCCCGATGGCGAATACACCGTTGCCGCAGTGGACGAAAAAGACCAACTCGTCGGTTGGGTCGACATGAAACTCGGCGAAATCAAAAACGCCGCCTTCGAAGACGAAAACAATGACAAGGTAGTCGCGGCGCAGGCCGGGGTCATGAGCGCCGCCGACTGGTGGATGATCGGCGCATCCATGCTCATTCCGCTCCTCACGGCCAGCATGATCTATGCGTTCCGACGCCCCCGACGCAGCTGACCGAAACCACAAGGAAAAGCATGACCTCCCGTACGCATAATGCCGCAGCCGTTGGTGCCATAGCCCTGTTCTGGGCTATAACCACCACGCCAACGGCCTGGGCCACGCCCGCCAACCCCAAGCCAGACACACCCAACACGTCGTCCTGGATCTCCAGCACATCCGTGGAACAGTGCAGCACGCTTGACTTCGAAGCGCACGGCTTCCCTAAAGGTCAAACCCTCAATATTGCGCTTGACGACGACCAAGAGGCCGGCAAGCAACCCATCGACGATTCCGGCTCAGCGTCGGGAATGATCGACATCCCATGCGATTTCCCCACCGGTACCCACCGCCTCCACTTCACCTCCACAGACGACTACACCAGCTACAGCCCCAACTTCGAAGTCACCGCAAAACCGGCGGCTCCGGCCTCGGGCGAAGCCGCCAATAAACCCAGCGCCACCCCCAGCCGCGATAGCGCCCACCTCGCCACCGGGACTGGCCGGACCAGCAGTAACGCAGAGCCAAACGCAGGTTCGAACGCTGGCAACCGGGGCAACTCGCAAAACCGCAGCGGAACCGCGAAAAACACGACGGAAACTGCCTCACACAACAAGGTCAAAGCCACCGGCTTCACCGCCCAACCCACTACCGTGCCCAATAATGGTGGCCTCTTCGATAAAAACGCCGACGAAGCCATCCCCACCTCCATTTCGGCGGCCGGATCCATTCCCTATATCGGGTTCTTCGTGGGTGGGGCAATCCTGCTCGTAGGCATGACCGCCATTAACGCCTGGCTTTATGTGCAACGCAACGATTCGCGTCGGGACCGGTACCGCGATCGTCGGGATCTCGATCGGGATCGGGATCGGTGGGATCGAGACCGCGATCGTCGCGACCGGTGGGACGACGAGCCGCTGGACTAGTGCCGGTTCACTGTTGGGGGCGCGGTGCGGCATGACACCGCCACCAACAGTGATGGCGAGCCACTTATTTCTCGGATAGGTCTCTTATTTTTCCTTGTGGTGCTGTCAACAGAATCGATACAGTCATACCTGGGTATTATTTTTCCGTAACCAGGGCTAGAATAGTCGCCATGAAAGATTACTTTATCTCTGATCCACACTTTGGCCACCGA
>ERZ773026.1248-NODE-1248-length-12978-cov-17.649540_pt1 | contig 12978 bp, 11 predicted proteins | sample MGYA00580838_ERZ773026 | MGnify/ENA primary metagenome ERZ773026 (study PRJEB29015, sample SAMEA2738006) | human oral metagenome | biome: human oral; feature: human-associated habitat; material: dental | place: China | collected 2055 ... | reverse complement strand
ATCTCCTTTCAAAGGTTGATGGGGTTATGTTTTGGCTAGGTATCGATAGTCCCTACGCCCTTCACCATCCTCAGATGAGTCCTAAGGAAGAAGCCTTAGCTATTGGGGTGGATGCGGTCTCTAGCTTCCTGAAAAAGAAAGTAGCAGAGTAGAGGTGTTGTCTATGAAATCGGAATTACGTAAGCAAGTCTTGCAAGAAATGAAGGTCATTCCTCAGAAGCAAAAAAATACTATGGATCGAGCTTTAACCGATCGACTTTTGCACCATCCTTTTTACCAAGAAGCCAAGGTCATCGCAACCTACCTCTCTTTTCCGCATGAGTTTCAAACGCAGGAACTAATCGAGCAGGCTCTGAAGGACGGCAAGAAGGTTCTGATACCCAAAACCTACCCCCAGGGGCGCATGGAGTTTGTGGTTTACGATCCGCAACAGTTGGTAAAAATTTCCTTTGGTTTACTGGAACCCCAAGGGAACTTGGAAGTGGTGGATGCCTCTCAGATTGATTTGATTCATGTTCCGGGCTTGGCTTTTACAAGAGAGGGCTATCGGATTGGATATGGTGGAGGCTACTACGACCGTTATTTGGAGAATTTTGCTGGGCATAGCCTGAGTACAATCTATCCTTGTCAAGTTCAAGAATTTAACTCGGAAGACCATGATATTCCCGTCCAGGAGGTACTAATCTATGAAGGAAATCTTTGATAAACGTTACCCTGTTACTAGTCTTTTTCTCCTAATGACAGCTTTGGTATTTCTCTTGATGTTGATTACTACGGGTATCAACTTTGATCAGGCAAAAACTCTGTTTCAGTTTGGAGCTATGTATGGACCGATCATTCGCCTGTTCCCAGAGCAGTTCTGGCGCCTTTTTTCGGCTATATTTGTGCATATCGGTTGGGAACATTTCATTGTCAATATGATTTCACTCTATTTTCTTGGACAACAGGTGGAGGAGATTTTCGGCTCTAAGCAATTTTTCCTTCTTTATCTCTTATCAGGAATGATGGGCAATCTCTTTGTGTTTGCTTTCACACCGAAAGTCCTAGCAGCAGGAGCATCCACCTCCCTCTATGGACTATTTGCTGCGATTATCGTTTTGCGCTATGCGACTCGCAGCCCTTATATCCAGCAGTTAGGGCAATCCTACCTGACGCTTTTCGTGATAAATATCATTGGAAGTGTTCTAATTCCAGGAATCAGCCTAGCAGGGCATATTGGTGGCGCAGTAGGCGGTGCTTTTCTAGCAGTCATTTTTCCAGTCAAATGGGAAAAAAGAATGTATAGCACCAGCCAGCGAATAGGAGCAACTGTACTTTTTATCGCACTAGCCGTTTTCCTTTTCTACAAAGGAATGAGCTATGTGTAGGGGTGGGATAGTTAAAAAGCTACTCAAAAAATGAGTAGCTTTTAATGTGTTTTGGAACCATTCGAAACAAACAGCTCTAAAACAGATTAGGCTTGGGGAAGTTGTAGAATCCAGTTTTGGAACCATTCGAAACAACACAGCTCTAAAACACCAAAGTAGTGATACAGTTACTAAAAATGGTTTTGGAACCATTCGAAACAACACAGCTCTAAAACTCAACTGTTTTTTCATCTTCTTCAACTGCTGTTTTGGAACCATTCGAAACAACACAGCTCTAAAACCCTTAATTTGGTCTGATTTTTATTGATTTCGTTTTGGAACCATTCGAAACAACACAGCTCTAAAACAACTATCGCAGAAACGCTAGATTTGTCTTAGTTTTGGAACCATTCGAAACAACACAGCTCTAAAACTCATAATAACACCAATATCCTTATTTTCAAGTTTTGGAACCATTCGAAACAACACAGCTCTAAAACAAACTGTTATCGCGGGTTCGATTCCTGCAAGTTTTGGAACCATTCGAAACAACACAGCTCTAAAACGTGCAGGTAGTTTACTTGCTCAAGAAGCGAGTTTTGGAACCATTCGAAACAACACAGCTCTAAAACGTAACAAAGGTCAACTCACTAGGCAAATCCGTTTTGGAACCATTCGAAACAACACAGCTCTAAAACTACTGGTATGTTTATTGACAGTGATAATATGTTTTGGAACCATTCGAAACAACACAGCTCTAAAACTATACTACTTGTAAACCTGCTGATTCTGCAGTTTTGGAACCATTCGAAACAACACAGCTCTAAAACACGGTGGTTTTGGTTATCGTTCGCACTTTGGTTTTGGAACCATTCGAAACAACACAGCTCTAAAACTACTTGCTCTCAGAATCGCTATCTCAGACAGTTTTGGAACCATTCGAAACAACACAGCTCTAAAACATTTAGCTTGGTTTCGTACTGGACAACTAAGTTTTGGAACCATTCGAAACAACACAGCTCTAAAACCAAGATACTCATTGGGAGCTTTGACCAAATGTTTTGGAACCATTCGAAACAACACAGCTCTAAAACCTCATTCCTACGCATAGCAGCATTACTAGTGTTTTGGAACCATTCGAAACAACACAGCTCTAAAACACAAGCTGAAAATTTTGCAAACTGGCTTAAGTTTTGGAACCATTCGAAACAACACAGCTCTAAAACTATGGTAAGACAGATGTGACTGTGGTAGTCGTTTTGGAACCATTCGAAACAACACAGCTCTAAAACGTTTACAAGATGTTCGCAGACGGTCAAAATGTTTTGGAACCATTCGAAACAACACAGCTCTAAAACATAGGTTCTTTATTTGGGTTAAGCACCCCAGTTTTGGAACCATTCGAAACAACACAGCTCTAAAACTTGGATGGAACTCAATTTGAAATCTTGAAAGTTTTGGAACCATTCGAAACAACACAGCTCTAAAACCTTCTTCACAACTCAGAGTATTATTGCAGGGTTTTGGAACCATTCGAAACAACACAGCTCTAAAACATCGCAATATCACTTTCAATACTGTTAGCAGTTTTGGAACCATTCGAAACAACACAGCTCTAAAACCTCGTAGAAAAATTTTTCTCACGAAATTTCGTAATCGCGCCATTCGTCCCAGCCAGACTTCAGCTCGTCAGGTTCCAATTGTTACTCTTATTATACCATATTTTCAGGGTTCAAGAAATAGTCTTGATCCAGCACATACTGGGGAAAATCATAGACTTTTCGAGGTTCGACAAATAAAACACTTAGTTGATTGAGTTGGATATACTCTATCAAATTTACTAACTCATCCTTTGATAGATAGGCGGATGCATTGATGAAAACAAGGAGTTTCTTTTTCGAAAGATATTTAAAAACCTGGACAATTTCTAGCATTTTTTCAAAAGGTGTATCACTCAGGGTTTCGACTTTGACACCAAGTGCATCGATTAACTCTAGAATGGTAATTTCATCATACTCTAGGTCTAACTCGTTTTCCAAACACTCAAATGCCAGCAATTCTGTAATCGTAGCAACCAACTTTTCAATCATGGACTTGACTTCGGGCTTGTCATTGAGTTGATTTTCTAAATCAGCATGTATCAACTTGAGCATGGCGGGTGAGTTGAGATTGTATCCTAAGACATCCGTTATCACTAGTAACTCAGCCTCTTTCAGAGCTTTTAAATTTCTATCAAACAACTTCAACTCCCCATCATCAGTATATTGGTAGAACTGCTTGACAATGGTTGAAAAGGTAAACTGGTCTTCCAACACTAAAAAAGTTGCATTTTCAATAGCTAATGGTTCATCCAATAGTGGGAAATTAATCTTCATCTCTAGGCTCCTCTCCTAGAAAGACCAAGCGTGCGTCGGAGTTTGCTACGCTGGTATTTCGCTCGCCATTTAAGTAAATCATGCGAGAAAACTGCTTTTCTGTAACGGTTAAGAGAGTAATGTTTCCTTTTTTAGGGTTATGAATTTTGAGTCGCTCAATCATGGCATTATTAGCAGAGTTGTTGAGCAAGAGTTTGCTATAGATGGAGAATTGGTGCATGATAAATCCCTCATCTATGAGGAACTTCCGAAATTTCCGATAGGCCTTGCGTTCCTCTAGGGTATCAACTGGCATATCAAACATTAAAATCATCCGCATATATCGATAACTCATATCCTAAATACAGGAACTCCTTCAGTCTCATTATTCAAAACCTTAATCACTCGTTTAGTATAATCACTAATGATATTGGTCAAATACATCTCCTTATCGTTGTAGCTATACTTGTTAGTGAACATTGCAAAAAGCGCACTCTTAATCTTCTTAAACTCTAAATCGCGATGTTGATAGACTATCTGATCAACAACCGGCCTAAAAGGCTCCATGATATCACTTGCTAAATTAAATTGGTTGTATTGATTAGCGTGCTTGAGACCGAACTGTGTCAGACATCCAGTTATCACAATTTCACGTGCGAAGATTCCCAATAGGAGTGTGTAACCATAATCTAAACCAGCATTTACATCACTTAAATCATCGCGCGAAAATTTTGTTCCGAATAAAGTATTAAAGTAGATTCTCGCAGCATGCCCTTCACGATTAGAAGGATCAAACACCTCAAGCGCATCATATAAATCCATAATCGATTGAGCCTTATCATGAAAACCATTATCGCTTAGATAGAAGCTCTGATTCAAGATTTTCTGTGCAATAATTTGTGTCCATACTCCCGCCTTTATTTCTTGTGGCCAAGCCACTTGTTTAGTCAATTGTAGACTACTGTCATGACGACCATAAAACGGTGCCAGTTGAGCAACTGGCAGCCGTTTATCATCGCAAAAGATTAATAGGATCTTCTCATCAACTATACGTTTTAACAACATGGTCGTAATAGTAATGTCCGTCGTTTCCAACAGCAAGACATCTATTTCTGACAGATGTATCATTTCTGACCGGTAAGCATCTTTAAAAACTAGATGATTATTCTGATAACTCAGCTTGGAATGGGTGTTGATTACAACTGTGCGCCATCCCATGATGATAGATCCTCCAATTTAACACGTGTCTCATATAATCCTGTGATGGATTGGTAGATAACTTGCCCTTTCCAACACTCAGTTAAAGAACGCAATCTCTTCTGACCTACGTCTTTATTAAAATACTTAAATTTTGGAAATGCACCTGCATGGCAAAATTTCAATAGCCCATCTAACCCATCTATATATTCTTCTGGTTGACTACAATTAGCATTTTCATATATGTCCCTTAATTCTGATAATACACTTGGCATTTTGATTTTATTAATAATAAAATCAAAAATATCCTTAAATATTTCATCAACCTTATCAATATTATCATTAATATAATTTTGGCTTATAGATGATTCGAAATCTTTCAAATGATTTAAATGATAGATAAATTTCACCCACTCTTCTTTTAATACTAATTGATCTCCCTTTTGTAGCTCTTTCTCGCTAGAAGTCATTCGTCTTCTTCCATCGTTAAGTTCAATTAAAGTATATTTAGGCAGCTTAATTGCTCCTTTAATATTCTCAATCCCTAACCCTTTAAAATACTCCTGTGGATTAGACTCAAATAATTTACGTTCAGTCAAATTAATACCTATAAATTCATTCTTTGTCTTACCTTTCGCATCTTCATATTGAATAGCGACGGCATATGCTACTTTAGGATACATCAACCCACCATATTTCTTAGTATCCCAACCTTTCTTACGAGGGATTAGTACGTCTGAGTCACTCTTTGAAACAATCGAAGCCTTATAAAACTCGCCTCTTTGAACCTCAGCTTTCTTCACAAAGTTAATCTGAGATTTATATAACACTTTCTTAACTCGAGGGATAACTGTAGCTTGATTCCACAATACTTCACCAGTAGATTCCACAATTACATTTTCCTTATCAAAGAACTTAAGAATATTCTTATAGAGATAAAATTCCTTCGTTGCCTGTGTTCCCTTAACTCGTTGATGTTTGCCAAATTGGCCGTATATTAAGTCACGACTAATTTGAGGATAAACTTTCAGCACTGATAAGGAAACAACTGCGTTCAAGTAAGCATCATGCGCATGGTGATAGTCATTGATGTCACGTACTTTGTAGAGGCCAAAACTCTTACGGAAGGTGCTAACCATGCGGGATTTGAGGCTAATAATATTAACCTCTGGCATATTTTCTTGATTAAAACGCTGATGCAAGATGCGTGCAACATGCTTAGTAATTTGGCGTGTTTCTACTAATTGTCGATGAATAAAACCTTGCTTGGCTTCTTCTGTTAAGCCTCCACGCAATCCTCGAGTGAGGTTATCGAACTTACGTTGGCTGATCAAGCCAGATTTTAATAGACTAGTCCAGAATCCAATTCTAGCCTCAGCTACTTCTCGACTTGGTACATCGTCTAGTTTTCCTCGGTTGGCTTCACGGCTGGTAAGGACCTTATTATCAATCGAATCATCTTTGAGGTAACTTTGTGGGATGATATGGTCGATATCATATTCGGATAACCGATGAATATCTAGAGGATTGCCTGTGTACATATCTTTACCGTTCTGCAAATAATAAAGATAGAGACGATCATTTTGCAATGCCTTGTTGTCTGTAGGGAACTCTTTTAGAATGGCAGACCCTAATTTATCAATGGCTTCTTTCAGCCCTTTTTCACGCGGTAGTGTTTTACCCCGCCTTGTCGTTTGGTTTTCACGCGCCATTTCGACAACAATATTACTTGGTTGATACCCCATAATTTCGACCAGTTCGTCGACAATTTTAAGACTATTTAGAATCCCCTTCTTAATAGCGGGACTACCTGGAATTTTTGCTACAATATCCTGAAGGCTTGCCTCACCAATTTTAGGCTGATTAGTAGCAATGTATTCCTTAAATGACAGTCCATCTTCATTAATAAGCTTCATTAAGTTTCTATTCAGCGGGCGCCCTTCATGCTCATCATCCTTAAGGTAATCAAGGATGGTCTTATGACTCACACGGTCTCTGATACCCACCAATAATTTCTTAGATAGGCTACCCCAACCTGTATACTTCTTACGACTTAATTTTCTACGGGTCTTTTCAGGCAAGAAATCAAACTGGCTTAATTGGCGCTCGATAATGCTACGATCTTCAAAAATGGTTAGAATCTTAATAATTTGTTCAATGTTGTTGAAATAAGATTCATCATCCATAAAATCTGCCATCCCCTCTACTTTCTTCAAATCATGGTAGGTAGCATAGCTAGCATTAAAGCTATCTTCAATTCCTTCTACCTTAACTCCCTCTATATTAAATTCTAAGGCTAAGAAGGATTCAAGGCGTTTCCGTGTGACCTTACGATGCTTCTTAAATAATTCGTCAAAAATTACGGCCTTCTCGCGAGTGTTAAGATGTACTTTCCGTCCCTGGTCGGATACATATCGGACCTTCGTTAACTCATTGAAAATCATATATTGTTCATAGATTAAACTGTGTTTTGGAAGTACAGATTCGTCAGGTAAGTAGGTGTCAAAATTTGTCATCCGCTCAATGAATTGTTTTGCTGTTTGATCCACATCGATGACTTCATGCATATTCCAAGGAGTGATGGCTTGATCTGACTTGCGTTCAAGCCAAGCAAAGTCACTATACTTCTTATGCTTGGCTAAAGGCCCAACATAGTATGGTATTCTGAAGGTCAGAATAGCCATAAGTTTGTCTTTGTTTTCTAGCAGAAAAGGATAATATTGTCCTTGATTGTCAATAATTTCTTCTAGTTCTTTCAACTGAATTTGATGAGGAATTGCACCATTCTCAAACGTACGTTGCTTAAGTAGGAAGCGATCTTGACTGATTTTTTCTAAGAAAGGTTCAGCCCCTTCCTTGCCTTCAATGACCTTCTTAACATAGGTATAAAAATCTGCGCGACTTGCACACTTTGTATAGCCAGACTTACTTGGTAAGGTTCTCTCAATGTATTGAGCATAGCCTGTTACCTCGCGGTTCTTAAACATGTTTTTATATTCTTTATCGGTGCAGCGTAATCTCACGAAGGACTGAAAATCATCAAGATCTTGCTGGTGAGTCTCATAGCGCTTCACCATAGACTCAGATAACTTAGCCTTAGTTTCACTGTCCACACCCGCTAAGATCCCTGACAACAGCATCGCATCATAGACATTATGAGCCAGCGCAAAGACATCACTAAAATCATTACCAACTGTGGCCAATAAGGTCTCTAAATCCTCATCATATTTTTCAGATGAAAACTGTAACTTAGCATCCTCTTCAATCGGTAGGTGTCCTTTGAAGTTTCCTTGGTTACCGACAATAAGTGATAAAAACTGCTTTAATCTACCATTACGAGGTTGGCCTTCAAATAGCTCTAAAGTCTTTTCAACCTTGCGAGATTTGCTTAATTTGACGTCGGTTAGAATCTCCTCTACCTTCATTCCTTGCTCTTCTGAAATAGCTACGAAATCCTGTGATAAGCCGAAGGTCTCATTATAGGCATGCGCAAATTGGTTAAAGATTGTCTTGACTGAAGTATTATCAGCATTGAGCTGCCCATCAATGAGGAAATGCCCGCGATACTTGATAATATGAGCTAACGCCAAATAAACTAATCGTAAATCTGCTTGTTCTTTAGTATTTGCGAGGAATTTTCGAAGGTGATAGATGGTTGGAAACTTTTCATGATATGCTTTTTCTTGAGACTCATTTGCAAAAATTGGATGCTTGGCATACTGTTTGTCACCTTCAACCAAAAAGCTCTCCTTAAGTCGAGCTAAGAAATTAGGATCAATAGCACTCAAGGGCTCATCGAAGAAGCGCTGCAATGTATTAAGGCGGTAGGCACGACGTGTATAGCGACGGCGCACGCCACGACTAAGGCGTCGATCACTAGTAGTACTTCCCTCATCGAAGGTTACTGATCCAATCAAGTTTTTCTTAATGTGTTTCTTGTCCGTATTTCCCAAGACCTTCATTTTCTTGGCCGGAACTGTGAAATCATGATAAATCACAGCATAGCCTACGCTATTTGTCCCGATATCTAATCCGATACTATATTCTTTACGCATATGAATTCCCCCAAATTTATAGTTGCATTCTCAGAAATTATGTGCTAATATGATGTTGTTGATAAGCATTCAACACAACACAGCGCGTTAAAATAAGGTTTTATCCGCAATCAACTCTGTTGAGTGAGCACCGATTCGGTGCTTTTTATTTTATTATACTAATTTATTGTACTCCTATTTTTGTTAAAAAACAAATATTTATGTAGCGCTTTCAAGTATGATTGGGAAAGGCAATGATTGTGTGTCTGTTTTGATTAAATGATTATGCAGAAAAAGTCACTTTTTAAGTGCTCCCAGTTAGTATAGAGTAAGAAAACGAGCCTCAAAAATTTTATTTTGAGGCTCGTAATGATTTATTGTGAAGAATCTATTTTCATTCATCGTCTATTACTTTTTATGGGTTAAGAGTTGATTGATGTGGTCTACTTTTTTAGCTTCTCTTTTATAGAGGATAGTCCAGATGATGAGGTAGACAATCGCAAACTCAGGAATGAGCTGGAGATAGAAGGTCCAGTGGAAGGGGAACCAACCAGCCAGAGTTGCTAGTGGAACAAAGCCAGCCAGCATGAGGAAGAAATGGGAAAGTGTGGCACGGAGCAAGCTCCAGTCACGGCTGAATAAGCGACTGCCAAAGCTAAAGAGAACGCCGATAGCTGACCAGATGATCATACAGTAGAGCAAGATCAAGGCACCATGAACCTGATGTTGAACCATCACTTGGCCGATGAGAGACTCGGGGCTCAGTGGGGCATAGGTATTTGGTGCATACATGAGTGAAAAGATGATAGAGAGGATGAGGCCGATGAGAACACCAGCAGCAGCATCGTGAAAGACTTGTTTTTTCATAGTTCTAATTTCTCCTTGATGGTTTTTAGGTAACGGCGTGAAGAGTAGGTAAAGCTTTCGTTTTTGAGAAAGATTTCGACCAGGCCGTTGGGGGTTAGTTTGAGATGAGAGATAGCGTCAATATTAACGATTTCAGATTGGGAAATTTGGATAAAAGTGGTCGGCAGAATGTCAAGCACTTGATAGAGCCGCAAATCAATGGTATAGGTCTGAGATGCAGTTTCTGCTAGAATCTTGCGATTCTCGATATAGAAGCGTTGTATCTTACCAATCTTAACTAGATAGACCTGATCATCAATCTTTCCTTTGATTGTTTCTTTTTGGTCAAGATTTTCTGCGAACTCGATGACTTTCTGGACTTTTTCGGTCGGCTGAGGAGTTTGGACAATCAGCTTTTCCTCCTCGTAAGTCTCCTTAATCTGTAGTTCTACTTTCATAAATTTCCCTCCTTTTCAGTTATACAAGATTGTGATCACTTCCTGTACACCTTTATTAAACACTATTTTACGACCCATGGCAAGAGCTTTTGTCTATGTGGAGAGATTTGGAGTCTATGTGGTATTTGCTTTTTCTGGTAACATCTGAAATATGGTATAATAGCACTAATCAATTTCTAGGAAAATAGATACAGAAAGGGGCTGAAAGATGTCTCAAATTATTGAATTGCCAGAAGTCTTGGCCAATCAAATCGCGGCAGGAGAAGTTATCGAGCGTCCTGCTAGCGTTGTCAAAGAACTAGTTGAAAATGCTATCGATGCTGGCTCAAGTCAGATTATCGTTGAGATTGAAGAAGCTGGGCTTAAGAAAATCCAAATAACAGATAATGGTCACGGGATTGCCCACGACGAAGTAGAGTTGGCTCTCCGTCGCCATGCAACCAGTAAGATAAAAAATCAAGCAGATCTTTTTCGGATTCGGACGCTTGGTTTTCGAGGTGAAGCCCTGCCCTCTATCGCTTCTGTCAGTGTTCTGACTCTGTTGACGGCGGTGGATGGTGCAAGTCATGGGACTAAGCTCGTCGCGCGTGGAGGTCAAGTCGAAGAAATCATCCCAGCGACAAGTCCTGTGGGAACCAAGGTTTGTGTGGAGGACCTCTTTTTCAACACGCCTGCCCGTCTCAAGTATATGAAGAGCCAGCAGGCGGAGCTGTCTCATATCATCGATATTGTCAACCGTCTGGGATTGGCCCATCCTGAGATTTCTTTTAGTTTGATTAGTGATGGCAAGGAAATGACACGAACAGCAGGAACTGGTCAGCTGCGCCAAGCCATCGCAGGGATTTACGGTTTGGCAAGTGCCAAGAAGATGATTGAAATTGAGAACTCTGACCTAGATTTCGAAATTTCAGGTTTTGTTTCCTTGCCTGAATTGACACGAGCAAATCGTAACTATATCAGCCTCTTCATCAATGGGCGATATATCAAGAACTTTCTGCTCAATCGTGCAATTTTAGATGGTTATGGCAGCAAGCTCATGGTGGGACGCTTTCCGTTGGCTGTTATTCATATCCATATTGACCCTTATCTAGCGGATGTCAATGTGCATCCGACCAAGCAAGAAGTGCGAATTTCCAAGGAAAGAGAGCTAATGGCGCTGCTTTCAGAGGCTATTTCAAATAGTCTCAAGGGACAAGCCTTGATACCTGATGCTTTAGAAAATCTTGCCAAGTCTACCCTTCGTAATCGTGAAAAAGTAGAGCAGACCACTCTCCCGCTCAAAGAAAATACGCTTTACTATGAAAAAACGGAGGTAACTAGACCCAGTCAAGCTGAGGTAGCCGATCATCAGATAGAATTGACTGAGGAAGGGCAGGATTTAACCTTGTTTGCCAAGGAAACCTTGGACCAGTTGAGCAAGCAGACAAAACTCCATTTCGCAGAGAGAAAGCCTGTCAGCTATGACCAACTAGACCATCCAGAGTTAGACCTTGCCAGTCTCGATAAGGCTTATGACAAGCTGGAGCGAGAAGAATCGTCAAGCTTCCCAGAGTTGGAATTTTTCGGGCAAATGCACGGGACCTATCTCTTTGCCCAAGGTCGAGATGGGCTCTACATCATAGACCAGCATGCAGCTCAGGAGCGGGTTAAGTACGAGGAATACCGTGAAAGCATTGGTAATGTTGATCAGAGCCAGCAACAACTCCTAGTGCCCTATATCTTTGAATTTCCAGCGGATGATGCCCTTCGTCTCAAGGAAAGAATGCCTCTTTTAGAGGAAGTTGGAGTCTTTCTAGCAGAGTACGGAGAAAATCAATTTATCTTGCGCGAACATCCTATTTGGATGGCAGAAGAAGAGATTGAGTCAGGCATCTATGAAATGTGTGACATGCTGCTCTTGACCAAGGAAGTTTCTATCAAGAAATACCGAGCAGAGCTGGCTATCATGATGTCCTGCAAGCGGTCTATCAAGGCCAACCATCGTATCGATGACCACTCAGCCAGACAGCTCCTTTATCAGCTCTCTCAATGTGATAACCCTTACAACTGTCCACATGGCCGTCCTGTTTTGGTGCATTTTACCAAGTCGGATATGGAAAAAATGTTCCGACGCATTCAGGAAAATCATACCAGTCTTCGTGAGTTGGGGAAATATTAAGAACACAAAAAGCCTTTGTTCCTTTTCGAACAAGGCTTTTTAGTTTTTCCAAAGTGGGAACTTGATTGGACATGGGCAACTTGACACGAGGTTTACACTTGCTTGACAAGATAATTTCTAAAAAAATATTACGAAAACTGAATTAGGGGATTAAAGGTTTTGTAGAGTCGTCTTTGTCTGAAGGATTCTCAAGACCAATTACCTTATCAAGATAACGTTGTTTGGTTTTAAGAGCCTTGTTGATAGCAATCGCTGAAGCAATCAATAGAACAAAGGTTAGCCAGATCCAAGCAGTGAAATCGGCTGGGAAACTAGAACCGGCTAAAAAGAGATAGATAGCCAGAGCTAAGACGAAAATATAAATCACTTGCCAGAGGCCAAAAGATTTAACTTCTTTATAGTATTTATCCTTATCTTCCTGCAAAATCACTGCCGTGGAAGATTTTTCAGAGTTTTCATCCAGTAAGAGATAGTCAGTTGTCACTTGAAAAATCTTGCTTAATTCAATAATTTTTTCGATTTCAGGAAGTACTTGTCCAGACTCCCATTTGGAGATGCTTTGCCGAGAAACATTGATTTGTTCTG
>ERZ773026.1247-NODE-1247-length-12989-cov-17.776094_pt1 | contig 12989 bp, 13 predicted proteins | sample MGYA00580838_ERZ773026 | MGnify/ENA primary metagenome ERZ773026 (study PRJEB29015, sample SAMEA2738006) | human oral metagenome | biome: human oral; feature: human-associated habitat; material: dental | place: China | collected 2055 ... | reverse complement strand
GTATGAAAGGTGAAGTTCGCATCCAATCTGTTGAAGAAGAAATTAAAAAGATGGGACGTGATGTGAAAAACTTTGTTGAATCAGCCTTGGATCTTTATCTGAATGGAAGTGTAGATCAAGCTTATGAAGTGGCTGCTTTAGATGAAAAGATTAATCATTACTTTGAAAGTATTCAGGAGTTAGCAACAGAAGAAATTCGCAAGAATCCTGAATCCATCGTAACTGGTCGTGATTATTTCCAAGTAATCAATTATTTGGAACGTATTGGCGACTACGCAAAGAACATTTGCGAATGGGTTGTCTACTTCGAGACAGGTAAAATTGTTGAAATGTAATGTTATAAAAGATGCGATTCATGTCGCGTCTTTTTTATATATGAAGCTATGTAAGAGGTCTGTTTTTCATTGGATCTTAAGCTTGACTATGATACACTAGTAGAATATACACGAAAGGCAATATTTTCACAGCCAAGTATTTAGGAGACGAAAATGAAGAAAAAAATTTTTGTAATCGGCGCAGTTCTTATAGTTTTAATTTCAGGAGGAGTATATTGTATGACAAAGTGGATTGAACACCAAAACTCTCCATATAATGTTAGTGACGTTTTAGATGATAAAGGAGTGAAACTTTACAAACGCGGATTTCGTTTGTTGGAAGAACAACTAGCGACTTACATCAAAGAGCACTATTCAGGAGTTAGTAAAATAGAGTTTTCACCAATTTTTGTTCAAGGTGGAGATGGGCAGTATATGTTTCATGCCAATGTTGTTCCTGTCATTTATGATACTCATGGTAATAAAGTCTATTTAGGTCGAACAGTTCAAAATTTCGGTTATGCTAGTTATGGAGATTATGGTGATGTCAGATTGGATTTTAATGGATTTGATGAAGAAATAATTGAGCTAAGAGTAGGAGATGATTTTATTGATATTGCAGGCAATAAAAAACTCCCTGAGGAAGTCAAACTATCATCTAAACCCAAGATGGATGAAAACATTGAAGCGCTTGTTAAAGATGGACAGCTGAAGGACGTGGTTAAAAGTGAGGAAGGCAGTCCAAGTGCAGAGGTTATTTATAATACAGAAATCAAGAAAGGATATCATTGGGAATGGCATTAAATGATGAACAGGTACAGGAATTACAAGTTGATGTGTTAAAAATAATAAAAGAAAAAAATGTTAATGAACAATTTGGTCTTGAAAGAAGCGGAAAGAAATATCAATTAATCAACGAAGTCAACGAAACAACCCAAGCTATTGCTGTTGCGCCTCTTGATAAGGAAGGTAAGCCAGATTACAGTTAAACTACTATTGTTGTTGCTGGTACTCAAGATCCTGATGGAAACATTAATAATCATGTTATAGAGTCTGGATTTAATGCAGCAACAGCAAGAGTTCAATTAACAGAACAGACAACAGGCATACTGAAATCAAATTGGAAAGTTAATAAAATGGCATTTATGTTATAATACAGGTATATAGTTGCTGTCACACAGTTTTCACAAAATAAAAAAGGAGGAGACTGATGAAGAGAAAAATCTTTGCAATCATAACAGTTCTTGCAGTTTTAGTTTCGGGAGGAGTATTATATATGCTAAATGTACAAAAGAGTTCGACAGGACTAGATGCAAAAGAAGAAAAAATCATCAAACATGGTTTTCGTTTGTTGGAAGAACAGATTGGAACATATATCAAAGAAAACTACTCAGGAATCTCTAAAATAGAATTCTCTCCAATTTTCATCCAAGGTGGTAAGGACAATCCTCCATTCACGGCGGACGTCCTGCCAGTAATCTATGATAAGGAAGGGAATCGGGCGGTGATGGGGAAGCGAATAGGTAAAAAAGGTTATCCGACGTATGGAACAACTGGAGACTTAACTCTTGACTTTGACCAAATAGGCAATGAAAATATTTTTCTAAAAGGTTCTTCAATTTTGGATGAAAAGATCGATGTTAGTAGCGCTAATCATTTACCAGAGGAGGCGAAGTTAACACCTCCAATTAAAGGAACAGATGATAACATTGATGCTTTGATAAACGATGGTCAGTTAAAAAATGTTAATAAAAGTGAGAATGGAAGCCCTAACGCGAAAATGGATTATAACCTTGAAATTAAAAGAGGGAGCTATTCAGAATGGAATTAACACATGAGGATATACAGAAATTACACAAAAAAGTTAGAGAATGGAAAAAACTTAAACAGGGCGATAGCGATTCTATTGAAAGAGGAGGACAAGAATACGAAATCATCAATTCTGAAAATTCCGCAACAGAAGCTATTGCTGTCGCTCCTATTGTAAATAATAAAACTGATTATTCAAGAACCATTGTCTTAACGGCTGGTACACAGGACAAATTTAATCCATTGAAAGATTCTTTTGGTGAGATAGGCACTACTGTGGAATCTGTAAGTGGTGCTGCTGACGCCGCCTATGGTTCTGGTTTAAGCCCTCAGTATGTTAAGATGGATGAATTTTTTGCGGAGACACAGAGACGCTTAGAGGAGAAAGGAGTGGAAGGTGGTCAAATTTGGTATTCATCTGCTCATAGTCAAGGTGGAGTACCAAATGTAAAGCTTTCAGTAAAATATAGAGTTAAAGAGATTGTTAATTTCTACGATTGGGGTGCTAAAAAGGCGGTAGATAGTGGGCACTTCTCAAAATCAGAGCTAAAGTATATAGAAAAGCATGCGATAATTTACTCAGATTCTGGCAAGGAAATTACAGGATGGGACGGGAACGGAGGTGCTATTCCCTACGGGCAAGTTCGTGTTTTTGAAGGAAAAAGTCATAATGTTCAAACTCCAGATTTAAAAGGGAATAATTTTGATTTTGATGAGTATATCAAAAGAGGTGAATTTGTTTCTGGCATGACTGAAAAGCAGGTTCGTGAGATTGCAAAGAGAAAAGCTGAGCTTTTTAAATATCAAGAAAGTTTAAAAAATGTTCCTGGTGTACAAGCAAAAATTAATAACCCAGAATTTTACGTCAATTACTACTTAGGAAATTACGGACCTTTTGCTCCTGAGCCTTCTAAGCAGGATTTAATCGACATAAATAGAGGATACATTGATGAACTGCACGCTTCATTAAGGACCAGCTCTGGCGACAAAACAATTAGTTTAAGAGAGGAGCTCGTTCGCACAAGCGCGAAAACCGCTCAGCTTCAAGCTGAAGTCTATGAGCAAGAGATTAAAGATAAGTTAGCAAGTGCAAAATCAAAAGTAGAGGAACATATATCTGAACTGAGTAAAGCAGCTTATACCTTAGCTCACAACCTTTCATCTGGAGAAGTTGAGGAGCTCTTGTCTGAACTGACCTTATCCAAAGCTTGGAATGAGGGGACAGAAGCCTCTACTCTAGCCTCAGCAAGTGCATATACGACTAAGATGACGGAAATTGCTGGCAATTTAAACAAGGCTGCTGATAATATCGTAGCGATTGATGAAAAGGGTGCCCAGATTTTCACAAAAAAATAGGAGGAAACGCATGATTGAACCAAATACAGAAGATCGAGCTGAAGCCGAACGCATAAAAAAAGAATATTTAAAGATTCAGGAACGTATTGCCATTCGCGGTTTGATTTCAGCTAAAAGAGCTGTCCTTCTTGAAGAAAGTCAAGCATTGCAGAGTTGGCTAGATAGTCAAGCTGAGGCTATGAAAACTTTTGCCTCCACTCAAGTACCTGCTGACTTATCCGGGGCATTCACAGGTGGAGCAGCAGATTCAATCAAGGAGGTACTAGGTGCTGTTCCTAAACCTAGTTTGACCAGCCCTATCTTATAGGAGGCTCTATGGATATTCAGAAAAAGATCGATCGTCTTGATGACGAGCACATAGCTTTTCGAAAGAAAGTTAGTGAGTATGAATGGGATTACCAAGATATGAGAAGAGAGGCTAGAAATGTCTCTGAAAGAATGAGTGAATCCATCCTATCTTTCTGTCGTAACAATCCCAACTCTATCCCGACTTATGAACTGCATCAGCTAGAGGATAATAGGGATGAATTTGAAAGGCAAATTCGCCACTTTGAGGATCGTCTGCAAGAGACCTACCAGGAAGAAAACCACAACTACAATCAAAGCATGGCAGAACTCGAAAAAGAAAAAAGAAAAACCTAATGTTTTGAGTTTCTCGTGAATTACAAAGACAGGCCATCCTTGTCTTTTTCTTTGCTTTAAAATGTGGTAAAATGGTTTCAAAAAGTATTTAATGAACAGGATTTCCTGTATCTTAGATGAGGAGAAAAACATGCAAGCAGTTGCACACTTTATTGACACTTTTGTTCCTGAACACTACGATTTATTTCTAGATCTCAATCGTGCAGATAAGACCTTTTCAGGCAAGGTGACTATTATCGGGGAAGCTAAGTCAAGTAAGATTTCCCTACACCAAAAGGACCTAGTAATCGAAACTGTCGAAGTAGCTGGTCAAACACGTCCTTTTACAGTCGACAATGCGAACGAAGCTATTTACATCGAGTTAGATGCCACAGGCCAAGTTGAAGTAACGGTGACTTATGCTGGTAAGATCACGGATAATATGACTGGGATTTACCCTTCTTACTACACTGTGGACGGTGTAAAAAAAGAAATCATCTCTACGCAGTTTGAGAGTCACTTTGCTCGCGAAGCTTTTCCAAGCGTGGATGAGCCAGAAGCTAAGGCAACCTTTGACTTGGCTTTGAAGTTTGACCAGGCAGAAGGCGAGCTGGCTCTATCTAATATGCCAGAAATTGACATTGAAAATCGTAAAGCAACTGGTATTTGGAAGTTTGAAAGAACTCCACGTATGTCGTCTTATCTACTAGCTTTCGCTGCAGGTGATATGCAAGGAGTAACTGCCAAGACTAAAAATGGAACTCTGGTCGGTGTCTATGCGACAAAGGCACATCCGGCTAGTAATTTAGAATTTGCTTTAGACATTGCTGTTCGTTCCATTGAGTTTTATGAGGATTATTATGGTGTAGCTTATCCTATCCCACAGTCTCTTCATGTAGCTTTGCCTGACTTCTCATCTGGTGCTATGGAAAACTGGGGTCTGGTTACTTATCGCGAGATTTACCTCTTGGTTGATGAAAACTCTACTGTATCCAGTCGCCAAGATGTAGCTCTTGTTGTTGCCCATGAGTTGGCCCACCAATGGTTCGGAAATCTTGTCACTATGAAGTGGTGGGATGACCTTTGGCTTAACGAAAGCTTTGCTAATATGATGGAATATGTCTGCGTCAATGCCATTGAGCCGACTTGGAATATCTTTGAGAATTTCCAAACAACCGGGGTTCCACTTGCTCTGAAACGTGATGCGACAGATGGAGTTCAGTCTGTCCATGTAGAGGTAAATCATCCAGATGAGATTAATACCTTGTTTGACCCAGCAATCGTATATGCTAAGGGAAGCCGTCTCATGCATATGCTTCGCCGCTGGTTGGGAGATGAAGCCTTTGCCAAAGGTTTAAACGCCTACTTTGCTAAACACCAGTATGGAAATACAATCGGACGGGATCTCTGGAACGCTCTTGGAGATGCTTCTGGTCGCGATGTAGCAGCCTTTATGGACTCTTGGTTGGAGCAACCTGGCTATCCCGTTTTGACAGCTCGTGTAGAAGATGATACTTTGAAGTTGACTCAGAAGCAATTCTTTATCGGTGAACATGAAGACAAGAAGCGGACTTGGGTTCTGCCGTTAAATAGCAATTGGAATGGTTTGCCTGATACACTGGAAACTGAAACGCTTGAAATTCCAAACTATTCTGCTTTGGCAGCTCAGAACCAAGGAGCTTTGCGTTTCAATACAGAAAACACAGCCCACTATATCACAGATTATCAAGGTGTCTTGTTAGACCAGGTTCTAGATACGATCACGGAGTTAGACAGCACCAGCAAGCTCCAAGTAGTGCAGGAACGCCGTCTCTTAGCAGAAGCTGGCCACATTTCATTTGCTGAATTAGTTCCAGTAATTGAAAAACTGACAGAAGAAAGCTCTTACTTGGTTGTTTCTGGGGTTAAAGCTGTTCTGAGTGGTTTGAAAATCTTTGTTAATGAAGGTAGCGAGACTGAAGAAGCTTATAATGACTTGGTTATCAAACTTAGCCGATTCAACTTCGAACGCTTAGGTTTTGAAGCTAAAGATGGAGAAAGTGATGAGGATGAATTAGTCCGTCAAATCGTTATTGGAAACTTGATTGCTGCCAATGATGAAAAAGCGATTCAGGAAGCTGACGGCATCTTTAAAGCTCATCAAGATGATCTGGAAAAACTTCCTGCAGCAATCCGCTTGCATATCTTGATTAACCAAATCAAACATCATGAAAGCAAGAAACTGACAGATCAATATTTGAAGAATTATGTATCGACAGTTGATGGAAGCTTCAAGAGAGAATTGGCTTCGGCTTTAGCCTACACTAATGATAAGGAAACGCTTGACCAAATTTTAGAATCTTTAAAGAATAAAGATATTGTTAAGCCACAAGATTTAGCTATGAGCTGGTATCTGCCTTTACTCAATCACGATTTTACTCAAGCTACTGTTTGGGCTTGGGCTCGTGATAATTGGGACTGGATCAAGTCAGCCTTGGGAGGCGATATGAGCTTTGATAAGTTCGTCATTTATCCAGCTAATGCCTTCAAGACAGCAGAAACTCTCGCTGAATACAAGGCTTTCTTCGAACCTCAATTGTCAGATATGGCTATCAGTCGTAATATTAGCATGGGAATCAAAGAAATTGCTGCGCGTGTTGACTTAATTGCACGAGAAAAGAAAGCAGTTGAAGAGGCTCTTCTTGTTACGAAATAAAAATGAAAACCCATAGAGATGTCACTACAATTTTGTAGTGTTCTCTATGAGTTTTTTTATTTTTGCTTATTGAAATAAGCAAGATTTTTAAGGTTTTTATATAGGATGACGCTTAAAATGGTTGTTAGTGTGATTTTGATCAAATCCGGAATCAAAAATGGCAAGACAACACTTGTCCAAGAAATTTCTAAGCTTTTGTGAGTAACCAGCATAAAACCAATCACTCCACCAAAAAAGAGAACGACCTCACCCAATAAATTGGCAATAAAAATAAGAATAGGTTGCCCTTTTTGGCCTGCTAAAGAAGAAGTAACCAAGGCTCTAAGAGGGAAGAAAAGAAGAAATCCTGCTGTAGGTCCGTAAAATGCTTGAAATCCTCCACTTCCTCCTGCAAATACAGGAAGGCCAATTGCTCCCAATAAAAGATAGATGATGACAGCTAAAGTAGCTTCCTTAGGACGGAAGAGACTAGCAACTAAACCAATAGCTAAAGTCTGCAAGGTTATTGGAATAGGTCCAAAGGGAATTTGGAAAGGAGAAAGAGCAGCGATTAGAGCTGCACCCAAAGCGATCAAAGTCATTGATTCTATTTTTTTCACAACAGTAAACCTCTTTATATATAGATGGTAACTATTTTACACAAAAAGACTTGAGCTGTCAATTTTTATGTTTAGAAAAGTTTAAGAAAAAATTCAGTCCATTTTAAGAAAAAGTCATTAAGATATATTTATCCTAAAAAAGGATATGGTGATAAAAGATTTCTTCACTTTTTCACAGAAACTTAAAACAGAAAGAAGGAATAAAACTGTAATGAATAAGGAAAAAATGATTGTTGTAGAGAAAAGCACCAAGTGGTGGCTATCAGTAGTAGCAAGTGGTTCTTTAGTGGTCGGCTTGCTTGGTGGCTATACATTCGGTTCTTTGACGCAAAAAGCAACGAATCAGCAGTCAACCGTTCAAACATCGAAAACGCAGCATAATAATCAAGACGGCAATAATATGCAAGGTCCCGGTGGACAACCTCCTCAAGGACAAGATCAAAATAATGGAAATGGAATGCCACCTCAAATGAATGGTCAAGATGGACAAGTCGGTCCTGGTGGTAACGGTGGACCTGGAGGGCCAGGAGGACAGCCACCGCAAGGAAATAATAATCAAGAAGGCGGTAGCAATTCTAAGAAGAAACCAGCCAATGCAGATGGAAGTACAAAGGATAAGGATAGCAATTCTAACCAAAATAATGAAGAAAACACTACAAAATCTTAATCCATTTGTTAAAGTCATGATATAATAATTAAAGAATTATACTAAGATCCAAAAAATGATAAAAAAATTCTTTATTTTATAATAATCTTAGATGAAGCCGATTAGAATCTTATAGCAGGAGGAGAACAAGATGATTAAGATTTTACTAGTAGAAGACGACTTAGGGTTGTCAAACTCTGTATTTGATTTCTTAGATGACTTTGCGGATGTCATGCAGGTTTTTGATGGTGAAGAAGGTCTCTATGAAGCTGAAAGCGGTGTTTATGATCTGATTCTACTGGATCTGATGCTTCCTGAAAAAGATGGCTTTCAAGTTTTGAAAGACTTGCGTGAAAAAGGAGTCTCAACTCCTGTTCTCATCATGACTGCTAAAGAAAGTTTGGATGATAAAGGACATGGCTTTGAATTAGGAGCAGATGACTATCTAACCAAGCCGTTTTATTTAGAAGAATTAAAGATGCGGATTCAGGCCTTACTCAAGCGTTCAGGAAAATTTAATGAAAATACCTTATCATATGGTGATGTGACAGTAAATCTTTCTACCAATACCACTTTGGTGAATGGAAAAGAAGTAGAATTACTGGGAAAAGAATTTGATTTATTAGTTTATTTCCTGCAGAACCAAAACGTAATTCTACCTAAAACTCAGATTTTTGATCGGCTTTGGGGCTTTGACAGTGATACTACCATTTCTGTCGTTGAAGTCTATGTCTCAAAAATTCGGAAAAAATTGAAAGGAACGACTTTTGCGAATAATATGCAAACCCTTCGCAGTGTCGGTTACATTTTGAAGAATGCTGAATAAACTTAGACGAACTTTATATGCGGATGATTTTTCATATTTCATTCGCTATTTTGGTGTATTCACACTGATTTTCTCGGCCATGACTATTTTAATCATTCAAATTATGCGCTCAGGGCTCTATACAACCGTTGACGATAATTTAAAAAGTTTAAGTCAGAATCCCAGATCTGTCCTCCATCTTGCTCTGGCTCGTGCAGCTAATATGCAACCAACGATTGATGAAGGCCAGCCATCCGATGATGAATCTGGACCACAAAACGCACCAGATCCTGGACCAATGGATAATCTGAAGGTGAATTCGAACACTGAAGCAGTCTTGTTTGATGAAGACTTGAAACCATTGACTACTGCAGATCATTTTCTTAGTTTAAAAACGATTTCAATCAAGAAAAAGGATGTTGGTAAAATTATTCAGATTAATTTGAAAAACAACTATGGTCAAGAAGAGCTCTATCGTATGCTGGTTTTTGAAATTAATCCAAGTGAATTCTTATCTGGGAATCTTTTGAACAAAGTAAAATATGCAGCAGTTTTGATTAATGTCAATCAATTGGAGCAAACCAGTCAGAATCATGAACAGATTATTGTCATTGTTATGATTAGTTTTTGGTTAATCTCAATCATTGCCAGTATCTATTTGGCTCGGGTCAGTGTGAAGCCTCTAATAGACAGTATGCAGAAGCAAAAATCTTTTGTTGAAAACGCCAGCCATGAGTTGCGTACTCCTTTAGCTGTTTTGCAAAACCGTTTGGAAACTCTTTTCCGAAAACCTGAAGCTACCATTATGGAATCTAGCGAAAATATTGCCTCCAGCCTGGAAGAAGTTCGGAATATGCGTATGCTTACAACTAATCTATTGAATCTAGCAAGAAGAGATGATGGCATTAAGGCTGAAATTGCTGATGTTGAACCAGAATTTTTCACTACAACATTTGCCAACTATGAAATCATTGCGGATGAAAACGAGAAGGCTTTTGTCTACGAAAATCATATTAATCACAATATCAAGACAGATAGAACACTTCTAAAACAGCTAATGACCATTCTATTTGATAATGCTGTGAAATATACAGAAGAAGATGGGATTATTAAGTTTATAGTATGGTCAAAAGATCGTTCTCTATACTTACGAGTGTCAGATAACGGTCCTGGAATCAATAATGAAGACAAAAAGAAAATATTTGATCGTTTTTATAGGGTTGATAAGGCCAGAACAAGACAAAAGGGTGGTTTTGGTCTAGGTCTATCCCTTGCAAAACAAATAGCCGATGCTTTAAAGGGTACAATCACTGTTAAAGATAATAGACCGAAAGGTACCATTTTTGAGATCAAAATTTCCATCAAATCAGAAGGCAAGAAAAAATCAACTAAGCTAATAGGAAATAAATGATATGAAAATATTGATTTATGGTGCTGGTACTATTGGAATGACATATGGCTGGCTACTTAGTCAAGGACATGAAGTTGAAGTTTATGTAAAAGAGAGAGACTTATCCCACTATCAAAAAGGAATTTCTCTCTTAATCAAAGATTTGAGGAGACACGATAAATCCTACCAGCTTCATCATTTTGCTCCAAAATTGGTTACTAGTATAGTTAATCATTATGATTTGATTTTGCTGACGGTAAACAGTAGCCAAATTAAACAAGCTGCTAAAGAACTTTCAACATTTCAAGGAAAGACTCGTATCCTGATTATGCAAAATAATTGGGATATCACTGAAAAGATATTTCCTTATCTTGATAGAGAATCTTATTCGCTCGCTTTTCCTTCATCAGTTGGAGGTGGAAGAAAACATGGAAAAGTTAAAGTAATAATTTTTCAGGCTCCTACTCTAATTGATGAAGATGAGTATCATAATGTGAATTGTGGAATATTTGAAAAATGTCACTTAAGTATTAAAAGTATGCCAGATTTAGCGAATTGGTTGAAAATCCACTGCCTTCAAGAAGCAGTTATGGCGGGTGCGATAGCAGAATCTGGGAGTTTTGACCCTGTTTTGGAAGATTCGCAAGTAATCAAAAAGATGATTCTTGCATGGCGAGAAGGAATTCTCTTGTGTGAAAAATATGGTATTTCTAAGAAAGCTTATAAGCCAACCAAGTATTTGTTTTTGCCACTTTGTTTATTAATTCCAGTGGTGAAACTATTTTTGAAGCAGCCACTCACTCAAGAAATGATAAGAGGGCATCTTGCCTCTGGTTATCAAGAGTGGGCAGATCAATATAGAGAAATATTAGAAACGGGAAAAACGATTCATTTTCCCATGCCTATCTGGCAATCTTATCAGTCTTTTATAGAGAATTATAAGCAATAAAAATCAGCTCAAAGAGCTGATTTTTAATTTTTAATAGACCAAACGCTAACAGATTGTTCTTCAACAGGGAACTCTCCCCAGCCTTCTTCATCGATAGTGACAATTGTTTGGCAATTACCAAGGTAGTCGGAACACTCGTGCTCTGACCAATCTTGGCCAAAATACATTCTTTTTGAAGTAGCAGAAGCATTTGAAATTAAAACAGCAATAGGCTGACTACCATCTTGACCAGCCCTTGTCCATCCGATACAATTCGGGTCATCAAAATAGTCAGTCTCTTCACCATATGCTAGGTTTAGACGAAGGTCCAATAGTTTGTCAATCTCTTCTCGGAAATCTTGCTGAGCGAATTCACCATTTATGCCATAGTAGTCTCCGTAGAAAATACATGGGAGGCCAGACTCTCGAAGTAGAATAAGAGCATAAGCTGCAGGTTTAAACCATTCTTCTACAGTGGATTCAAGAGCTTGACCACGCTGAGTATCATGATTTTCTACAAATGTCACAGCTGATTCTGGGTGATTTTTTACTAAAGTATGATCAAAAATTGTACGCAAGTCATATTCTTCACCTTTTTGGCTTGCTTCAAAAAGATTAGTATGCAATTTAACATCGACAAGATCGAAGCGATAGTCAATATTTTCTAAGTAGTCATTATTAGCAGCTTCATCATTGTTCCAAAACTCTCCGAAAACATAGAAATCATCACCATATTCTTGCAAAATATCTCGAATAAAGTTGGCCATAAAGAAGGAATCTATGTGCTTAACTGCATCCAAGCGGAACCCCTGTATACCTGTAGTTTCGATAAACCATTTAGCCCAATCATATAAGTTTTTAATAACATCTGGATGTTTGAAGTCCAGATCGGCGTACATTAGATAGTCATAGTTTCCGTTTTCGCTGTCTACCAGCTCATCATTTGCCCAACCTTTATTGTCACCTTGAATTAAATAAATACCAGAGCGTCGACTTTTTGCATCAAAGTCAGTTCCAGTGAAATGATACCAATGCCATTCAAAATCATTGTATTGCTTGTTTCTTCCTGGAAAAGTAAAGTGAGTCCATCCTTTAATCATAAAGGGTTCAGAAATAGCAGTAGTACGGTCACTTGGATCTACTTCAATAACCGTAAATGTTTCAGTTCCATCGGCTGCAGCTTTATGGTTTAAAACGACATCAGCAATTGGATCGATTCCATTATCTTTTAATGTTTGGATCGCTTGAAGATATTCGTCTTTGAAACCGTACTTAGTACGAATTGTCCCCTTTTGGTCAAATTCTCCTAAATCAAATAAATCGTAAATGCCATAGCCAACATCATTTGAGCCAGTTGCTTTAAAAGCTGGAGGCATCCATATTTTTTTAATTCCTTTGGCTGCTAAATTTGGTGCATCCATTGCTAAACGATTCCAATGCTGGCCATCATCTGGAAGATACCATTCAAAATACTGCATTAAAGTTTGGTTTTTCATATTAAGTTCCTTATTCAATCAATTATTCTGAGTCCTAAAATTTATTCAGGTCAGATTTACCGCTATTTTATCAAAATTAAAAGAAGGACGCAAACGTTTGCGTCACTGTTTTTTGAACCTTATCTTAAGTACTGTACAATTATGACCGTTTAAAATTAGCAAAATCCTTAATGAATTAAGGCGCAAAAAAAGCTCCGAAGAGCTCATTTTGTATGCAGTTAGTTTATTAACCAAGTTTTGCTGCAAGACGTGCTTTATCACGACTAGCTTTGTTCTTGTGGATCAAACCTTTAGTTTCTGCTTTATCGATAGCTGAGCTAGCAGCGCGGT
>ERZ773026.1242-NODE-1242-length-13028-cov-5.564018_pt1 | contig 13028 bp, 8 predicted proteins | sample MGYA00580838_ERZ773026 | MGnify/ENA primary metagenome ERZ773026 (study PRJEB29015, sample SAMEA2738006) | human oral metagenome | biome: human oral; feature: human-associated habitat; material: dental | place: China | collected 2055 ... | reverse complement strand
ACTCAGTTAATCTAGTTTGAGTTTTCTCTCATACGCCAACCGCTCAATACACCCAAACATCTTCTCATACGATCCAAACCCAGCCACCAACTCCTCAACCTGCTGCGCGTTCAGGTTTTGTGGCCATTCCTTATGCTCCACCCGATACAGAATCATCGCAAATAAGATAGAGGCATCAAACTGCCACGGATCAAAACTCAGCCGCACCCTCCTAATGTTGCGGCTGCGTACCCTCAGGTACCCGTTCTTCCCATTACTTTGCAAGAGTACTTCGCTGATGCTCTCATACGGCATATACCGGGTTTTCCACCGCCAGTTGCGCCAGTAGACTCCGATTTCGGTTTGCTGGATATAAAACGCATGACAATGATTCACCATTGGGATCACAACGGGACCACATATAACAAATGCAAGAATAAAAGAAGCTAAGGGCTTGCCATGCATGATGGTTACATATAAAGGCATCGCAATTAATCCTCCCATTAAAAGCACATAGCTAATCATGAAAGCAAGCTTAGGTCGGTGCTGTTTGACCCCGAGCACGGGCTGACCCATCGTACGTTTCAGCGAGGGAACATTCCGAACGAAAAGACCCGCCAACAACCCAATCAACGCAGGAGGCACCACAACCTACTTTCTCCTAGAGCCCAAAGAACCCTACCCCTTTACGAGGGATGTTTCGTTTTCTCTAACCGAGTCACCGATGTCAGCTCCGGAGAGTTCAACTGTACATTTGTCATATACACCTTGTAATACCCTCCCGGTTCAATGGAGGCCATATAATCATCCATTGATTGATCCTTATTCGGGGACTCTGAAAGCGCTAATTTCCCACACTCCCGAGTCTCTATACGACCGACTCGAGTATAGTCATTGTTACCTCCAGTATCACCGCCAGCACGGTATTCTGCCCAGGCTTTCTCGACCGTGCAGTACTTGTACTTCCCCTCACTATCATCACCAAAAATACGCGCCAAATATCCCGGAAGAAACAAAAGTAAAAAGGCTGCAATAATTAATAAAACAGTGCTAACCATCCCTTTCCGCCTTTTAGTACATTGGGTACCTTGCTGTGCCATGACAACTCCTAGAGCTTCTACCGCAGTATTGTGGGAGTAACCAACTGACTATAATCATAATTCTGCACCTTAATCGCCGCGATCTGCAGAGAATCAGAAACCAGGACTACTTCTCCTCCTGAGGCTTGAGAGCCTTATAGCCACTCAAAAACAGTAAAACAGCAAGCGCAGTGTTAAAAGCACCAACTCCTATCATGGAAAGACTACTGACCAAGTTATTCTTGGTATCCGCTATCAAAAGTACAAGCCCTAAAAGGGCTGCCACACACGACGGTATTCCTAACAGCAACCCAAACACAAGGTACTGACGTGCGCTAGAACGATCCATGACAGAAGGATCGTTGATGTTTTCATTGCCCGTATCATCAGAGTATTGCATATGCCTCTCCTAACACCCTTAGGTATCTTTGGAACTGCTCTTTCAGCAATTTAGCTAACAACTCAATCAACGCAGGAGGCACCACAACCTACCTTCCCTCAAATCCCTGCTCCCTTTTTATGAAGGACGTTCTGCCTTCTCAAACTTCGTCACAGACGTAGACCCAGAGTTAAAAACCTGAAAATCCAGCAGTGTCACCTTATAGTACCCGCCGACCTCCAAAGATCCCGCATACTCGTCCATAGACTTCTTTGGATCAGGAGAATCCGACATATGTAAATTCCCGCACTCTTTTGTCTTAAAATCTGCTACACGCTTATAATCCGTATTCCCCGCGACCAGACCACCCCGATCGTGCACATCAACATGCTCGAGGGTGCAGTACTTATAATTCCCCGCACTATCATCACGCGAAAGAAAATAATATAAAGACCACACAACACCAAAAACTACAGCAAAAAATAAGAACGATACTATAGTGTCTTTAATATCCTTTTTTCTCTTATCTCCCATTCCCAACTATTCCTTCCTGCAGACACCATTGGCCAATGAATCCAATTCATAAAACTCCATGCACGGCATCAGAAACATAGCTATTCCTTTGAAACCATAGATGCCCCCTCTAGGAATATTCGTGCTTAGTGTCTATCGCAGGATGGGAGGCGTATACAGGTTCCGTATCCCAGTCTGAATACCATCCTTAGCCTTCGTAATGGCAGCCTGCGTAGTCTGTACAGAATTAACCAAACGTGCGCGGTTAAGAGCGGCAGTAGACTCATCCATCTTAGTCCCACTTCTCAAACCAGACTTCACCATATCTTTACCGAACCCCGACAGCGCTTTCTCGCCCATATCGCTCGCTTTGAACTCCTTCTGGTACGCGACAGTCTCAGCAGTGTATCTGGTAGCCTCACGCACACTACCACCAGCATTATTGGCAAGAGGTGAAACACTAGCAATACTCCAACAGTGGGTAAAGAGCGACCCGCCGCCTGCACATGCGATACGTGGTACTTATTTCGATAGGTAACTATAAAAATTTTTGAAATGCTAGTGTATAGAAATACTTTACAGGTGTAATATGCGACATATTTTAGATATTTTCATCACATTCAATTACCTAGGATTTTTGTGTGAATGACCTGTTCTCGCTATATAAACAGCGGGGTCTTGACCTATTTTGGCTCTGCGGGCGGCGCGACACGAAAAATAAAGATTTGATAAAGGCACGACAGTGTCCTTGACCACCTGCAAAAAGTAAACCTAAACTACACCATGTAGTTCTGTTACCGAAGGCAGAACCCAACCACGTGAAAGGAAACGCCCATGAGCGATCGCGTCCTTAGTTCCCAAGCCGCCAAAGATGCCATCCAGAAAATTCAGAGCATCATCACCGGTGGACTCACCGAGCAGATCAACGCTCTCAATAACGAAGGCCAGCAGCTTTCTGATCCCAATAACTGGGACGGTCCTCTAGCGTCTACCTTCCGTAATGAGACTTGGCCTCATACTCACCAGTCCCTGCAGAAAGCATCTCAGGATCTTACTGAGTTGAACAAACAGCTGCAGAAGATCGCTACCGACATCTTCCAAGCAGGCGGCGGCGCATAAGACACAGAAAACAACCAAGTTTTCATATAAAAAGCTTCCCTCGGCCAAACACCAGGCGTTACTCATGGTGAAGCCCGAGGGAAGCTTTTTAGCTCCCTACAACCAGATCTAGACACACTCATGGTCGTACCCATATGGGCGTACACCATTTATTCAACGTTATCCCGGTAACCTAATACCCGTTTATTTCTTCCGAAGGAGTATCTTCCAATGGGTGACCAGCCAGATCGCAACAGCCCTCACTATGCCAACCGTAATGATGTAGAGTTTGATGATGCTACGTCAGATGCTCTCGCGAGTGCGTGCCGAAACGCCGCGCGCGACCTTCGGGATAAAGTACCTGGTCAAAGGACCAAAGCAGATACAGCTATGGTCGAGTTCAAAGGGTACTTCTCAAAACTCTATGACAATAACATCAACATCGCCGTTGATAATGGTAAAGATATTGCCACTGTTCTTGACCAGCTTGCCAAAGTGGTAGACAACCTCAAAGAGGCCGCTCATAAAGAACAAAAAATTCGTGAAGACGCCCGGCATTACGAAGACGACTGGTTCGGACTTCGCAAAAGCTGGGATGATTTCTGGGGTTCCGCTCCAAAACTTCCAGACCCCTATATTCCAGACACCACGATTGATACTACTCAGGTTGGTCAACGTGAGCACCCCACCCCGGGCGCTCCCGGAGGTGGATCGGGTTCTACAAGTGGTACCTCTTCAGCAAAGCCATCAGATTTGCGAGAAAGTGCAAAAACCTCACATCAGCTGTTCGAGGATTTCCGTAATGTCCCCGGCGATATTCGTGCTAAAGCGGCTAATTTTAAAGAAAAATGTAAGTGGGGCACCATCGACTGCGAAAATCTTCTGACGACTTTCGACAACTGGAACAACGCCAATAATCAAGAAGATCAATGGGCAACCACAATCGCAGATGAGTTCGCTAAAGCAGGCAGTGAAAACACCGTTAACACGGTTTCTAACGCAGCGCTCCAGGCTGCCCTCGATAATAAATCCATCAAAAGCAGCCGCGAAGATCTCAAGGTTCCCGCACCATCCGTCGTAGGTCAGCCTACCTCCAGCGGCTATGCGAATGACCCGGTCAACGTTGCGACCGGTAACTTTATCGAAGAGGAAATCGATATTGCGTTTAGCAACCTCGCTTCCTCGTGTGCCGTCACGCGCATGTACAACAGTTTGGCTGTGCACGGTAATGGCGATGATTTACCGCCGCTGGCTGGGGTTTTCGGTCCGGGCTGGTCTTCTAACCTTGATACGGTTCTGAATTTCTCTGATGAAGGCGCTACCTGGATTATGCCGGACGGCCGTCACCTGTTCTTTGCCCGCGCTGGTGAAGGTTTTGCGCGGGTTGAGACCGATCCCTACTGGCTTACTCGCACCGGTGCCAGCGAAATCGCCACTACACCTATGGGGCGTTTCATCCTGGAAACCTGTGCTCTGAGCACTGAAGCTGACCTGTACATCGTCTCTAATAACCAGGGGCACCAGTGGTTCTTCACGCTCACCGGCGCATGGCTTGGCTCCACGGGCGGAGAAGGCACCACTTTGGCGGTCACGCGCGCTGCTGACGGACTTATCTCATCCCTGGTGCATGAGTTGAACCGTTCCATCACGTTCGACTATGTGGATGGGCTCGTCGCGGTAGCACGAACCTCGGCAGGGGAACGTGTCGAATACGCCTACGCCCCCGCAGGCAGTACCGCTACCGGGCATCTGGTATCCGTGACTAGCGGTGCAGGAACACGCACCTACGAACACGATGACAACGCGCTAATCCACCGTGTCATCGCCGCAGATGGCACCGTCGAGGTGACCAACACCTATGACGAATCTGCCCGAATTGCACATCAGCACACCGAGTACGGTCGCGATGTGCGGTACCTGTACCTTGACGGCGGAGTGACCGAAGTTGCTGATGAAGACGGATCCCAAGCCAATGTGTGGATTAGTGATGACAGCGGTCGCCTAACCGCAATTATTGACGCTGACGGTGGGCGCACATCCTTCGGGTATGACCGGTTCAGCAACCGTATTCGGGTGATTGACCGTGATGGTTCTCGCACAACCCGCATCAGCGACAGCCGCGGACGCATTACCCGCGATGTTACCCCAGAGGGCCAAGATACCCGCTACGCTTACGATGAGTACGATCGCGTGACGGCGGTATCTATATCGGCGTTTGAAACGGACCCGAAGAAACGCTATGAAGCCACCCAGGCGCGCCGCAATGCAGCGGATGCTGAGGCTGATAACGGTGAGGTCACTCCGATCTCAACGATTACTTACGAGTACGCTAACGCTTGGGATCACAATCCCTCCCGCGTTGTCGATGCATTGGGCGGGGTCACCGAACTAAATTGGGAGGGCGGCTTGCTGACCTCCCTGACCGGCCCTGAAGGGGTCAGCATGACTCTGAATTATGACGAGTTTGGTAACCTGACCAGCTTTGCCGACCAAGAGGGCAACACAACCTCGTTCACCTATACCACTGCTGGGCACCTCGCTCAGGTTACTACTCCGCTAGGGCTAACAACCTCGTTCACCCATGACGCGGCTGGCAATATTACCGGGCGGCAAGACCCTGACGGTTCCCGCTGGAAGTTCGAGTACACCGCTGGTCGTCGTTTGGTCGCAGTCATTGACCCCTCTGGTGCACGCACGAGCTATGAGTACGGACCCAGCGGTGATATGACTGCGGTTATCGATCCGCTCGGTCGCCGCACCGAACGCACCTTTGATGAAAACGGAAACGTCGCCACAGTAACTCTGCCCAATGGGGGCGTGTTCTCGTATGTGTGGGATGGGCTCTCACGGCTTATTCGTACGGTTGATCCAGCCGGTGGTCACTGGGAAAACACCTATGATGCCGCCAGCGTGCTCACGAAGATGACAGATCCGACCGGGGTACGCGTGCGTACTCAGGCAGATCGCAAGAGCGGCAGCGTTACCAGCTGGGACGGCACCGACGGCGTACGGGTTAAGTTTGACCATCTTGGCCGCCCTGTTGCGCGTGAAGAAATTTTCTCCCCGACGGAGGCAGCTCAGGAGGCCCCTAAAGCACGGGCAGAAAAAACCGATACCCCCGAGTCCGCCGCTGAGCTGGTGGTTTACGATCCGGCCGGTAATCCGGTGGAAATCCTGGATGCCGAAGGTGGTCTGACCCGGTACGAATACAACCTCGCCTCCCAGCTTGTGCGTCAGGTTTCGCCTGCGGGGCGTATTACCGCATACACGTATAACAGCTGTGGGCGTTTGGATTCTGTTACTGAGGGTGCTGAAACCGCCGAGGCCGTTACAACTCGGTATTCCTATGATGCCGACGGGCGCCTGACCGAGCGGAATCTGCCCGGTATGAGCGAGAAGATTACGTATGACGCAAACTCGCGGGTTGTCTCGGTTATTGGCGGTTCTGGCGGGGACGTGTTCTACACGTATGATGCGTGTGGACGTGTGCGCAGCATTCGAGACGCTGCCTGGGGTACCCGCAAGTTTAGCTATGATGCCGCCGGGCAGGTCACCGAAGTCACCAATGGTCTTGGCGGTGTTACCCGGTATACCTACGATGATGCTGGCAATGTCACGAAGGTGACGGATCCTGCCGGGCGTATCACCACCTATGAGTACGATGTGCTCGGGAACATGGTGAAGACGATGGATCCTGCCGGCGCTATAACCTTGTATGAGTACGATGCTGCTGGTCGTGTATTGCGTGTGATCGATGCAGCCAAGAAGGTGCATGCGTGGGGCTACGACAGCTCTGGTGTGGCATGTGCATATTCGGTGGATGGTACTGAACAGCTGCGGGTAGATCGTGATAACCGTACCCGGTCGGTGACGGTGACTGACTATGCCGCCGGTATTCCCGCCGATGACCGTGACGAAAACCTGCCGTGGGTATCTCGGTACGAGTTGGATCGGCTCGGACGTATCACCGCGGTAGCACGCTCGTGGGGCGAGTTCCAGTCTGCCGCTTCCGGTAGTGGTGCGTATGAGCTGTCGTATGCGTATGATGCCGACGGTTACCGCACTGGGTTTACCAGTCCGTACGGTGCGCTGGCCTACACGCGGAACGCGGTGGGGAGTATTAGTGCTATCACGAATACTGATACGGGTGAGCAGTCTTCGCTTGGTTATGATGCTGCCGGTGCGCTCATCCGGGCGCAGGTAGCCGATACGGTGCGCTCGTGGACCTACGACGGTCACGGCGCGATAACGGGGTACACCGAAACCGCTGCGGATGCTGATAACTCTGCCGATGTGCGGGTTGAGATTATTCGTGATGAAGCTGGCCGGATTGTGGGAGTAGATTCTGCCGCCGGGCTGATTACGTATGCCTATGATGGTGCCGGTCAGTTAGTATCTGCCCGCCGCGGAAACGAGCGGATGTCTTGGGTATGGGATGCCGCTGGGTGCCTGATCCGCGAAGAATACACCCGGAACACTACTACTGGTGAAGACGCTACCGATAATGCTGCCTCTGAGGCTGCTGGTTGGGTGCGTGTGCTTGTGTATGATAATGCGGCACAGGTGCGTGCGATTGGTACCTACACCGCCACTAGTGTTGCAGATAATGCCGATTCTGATTCTGGTGCTGAGCAGGTGCGAGAGTTCCTCTCCGGTGGGAACGCTAGCGAGTTTACAGCCCAACTGCCTGAGCATGTAGACCTGAATTTTGCCGGTGATGGGCGCACGGTCGAGGGGCTGCCGCTGACCTTGGTGCGGTTGTATTCCTATGATGCTGTCGGTCGCCGTACGGGTGAGGTTGCCTCGGATGGATCTTCGGTGACGATGGGGTATAGCCTGGCGGGCAGTATTGCCTCAATGACCACAGCGGATAGTGGTTCGTGTGCTCGGGTGCAGGTGGCTGCCGGAGTGGCCGGTGACATTGCCGGTATTTCCTCTCTTGCTTCGGGGTGGACTCCGGTTGTAACGGACCCGACGGCGGAGGTGCCGACTGTGGTGGGTGTGGGCGAGATGCCTGTGCCGACCCCAGGTGTGAGCATGCTGGGTACCCCTGCTTCTGGTGGTTCCGGCGTGCGTGGTACTTCGTCGTCGGTGCTTGCCGGGGGTGCCGGTGTTCTGGGTGGTTTCACCTCGAATGCTGGGGTGTCTTCTGTGCCTGGGCTGGCTTCTTCGGCGGGGTTGTTGGATCCGTTCCAGTTACCGACCACACCTGTGACGGGTTCTGATGCTGCCGTTGCTGGTGCCGTGCCGGGTGTGGGTGTTGATGCTTCCGGTGCGCTCACGGTTGGTGGGTTTGCGCTGATGGGTGCTCGGGTGGCTGACCCGGTGAGTAGGTCGTTTACGTCTCGAGATCCGCTTCTGCCGGTGCCTGGTGCTGGTTGGGTGGGTAATCCGTACTCGCTGGTGGGTAATAATCCGGTGGGATTAGTAGACCCGTGGGGTTTGTCGCCGATTTCTCGTGAGGAGTTGGATAAGGCCCGGTACGAGAAGAGCCTCGCAAAGACCCTGGATGACAATGCAGACTACATCAAGACAGGTTTGCTGATAGTAGGCACCGTCCTTGCTGTTGCAGCTGTTTTTGTTACTGGTGGCGCCGCCCTGATCGCTCTTGGTGCCTTATCGGGTGGCATGTTGGCTGCTGCCGATGCGATGGATAAGAATAAAGGCCCGGATGGGCGCATTAACTGGGGCAATGTGGCTATTGCTGGTGGAATTGGTGCTGCCTTTGGTGCAGCTGGTGGTGCTATCGGTAAATATGGTGGGAATTACCTAGCTAAAGGTATGGGCAAGTTTAAAGCCCCCGCTAAGGCAGCCACTGAATATGGACAGAGGTTAGCTCGAGGAGTACGTACTAATATTGCTGTGAACGCGGGTAATGGCGCTATGGCAGGTTTTGTGTACGGGTTTAAAGACCCTGTGATTGGGTTTGCCACGGGCAACGATAAGTATAAGTACGATCTTAGGGCACATATTGCCTCTACCGTTGCTGGTGGTGTTGCTGGTGGTTTAGGTGGCCTTAGTGGTCCTGCCGCTGGTAGTACGATTAAAGCTTATAATTCGAATTTAACTACCACTGGTCCTGCCCAGAAAGCTATTCAGGCTACCTATAATGGTCTCATTGGTGCTGGTTCATCGGTTCTAGAAGATGCTATGGCAGGCAAAGAGATATCACCTGCTAAGGCGTTGTACTCAGGCGTAACAGGTGCTGGTACAACGTTTAACCCGTCATTATCAGGAACGAATGAACCGCATACTATACGGCAGATGGGTGTTAACCAGCCTCGGTCGCTCCATGGGGTAGGTAACTCTAAGACGGGTGTCGGTCTGATGAATGCATCGGCTGCTGGTACAGCTCATGGAACGGTGTCAGGCAATGGTAAGGACGGCTTTTCTCAGCTGACCGATCAGTGGTTTGGCATGAAGTAATTAAAAATTATAGTCTTGGGGGTGTGACATGCAGATATGTGTAGTACACCCCCAAGGTGTAGTTTTGATGATTTATTTTTGCTAAAAGATTTAGAAGATAAGGTAAAGAAGGGTATTGGGTATGGGTCCTGCGTTCTACGGCCTGCTCAGCGGGGTCCTGGTGAACATCATACCCGGAGCCAAACGTAAAAAAGGATTAGAAACCCTAAATGTAGAACAGCATCGCCCACCGATTGCCTACATCATCAGCTACGGGATAATCTTCATCGCGTTCATTGGACTGCCCATCTATTTCTGGGTTAGAAATAGTTATGATCCGGTGGGTCAATATCTTATTTCTGTGGTGATGGTCAGTCCTGTTGGTTTTATTTTTGTGGCTCATTGTCATAACTACTACCACTGCTTCACGACGACCGGGATCCGCTGGCGTAACTGGCGACGGAAAGTCCGCTACTTCGACTACCACAGCATCTACAAAGTCTCCTATGAGCAGACCAGGAAAAACGGGTGGGTGAAGATCAGAAGCACCCAACTGCCTAAACACATCAAATTGGGGTTTGATACGAACCAGTTTGATGCCACGATTCTTTACGCTCAGCTGCAGTACCGCCTGGAGACTGGTGATTGGGTGCAGGTGTGGGAGGATGAACGATTCCAACAAATCCTAGCGAGTAGGCCAGGGGTACGGTTTTACAGGATCACGCTTGGGCCAAACCACTCGAATTCCCCATTGCCCCTAACCAATCCAACGAAATCAAAAATTAATTAACACGCTTATTTACATTTTTAGACAACACAAATAAATACAAGACAAATAATAAAAATACACAAACAGTATTGTTTCTCGCTCAGCAACCCCATTACGTTCCCCGTAAAATATACGTCATATTCTGACATAATCACCACCCCCGCCAACATCACAAAGCCGCCCTCCATCACCGCTTTTCCCCTGCAAACACAGGACACACAAAACCCCACCACCACACAACCTATTATTAAGATTTGATAACAACACCCCGAGACCCCTTGAATCACCGCAAACCTCAACCTACACTACAACCTAGAGTTCTGCCACGCCGCGCAGAACCCACCCACTTTACCGAAAGGAAACCGTGATGAGTGATCGCGTTCTTAGTTCCCAAGCCGCCAAAGATGCCATCCAGAAAATTCAGAGCATCATCACCGGTGGACTCACCGAGCAGATTAACGCTCTCAATAACGAAGGCCAGCAGCTTTCTGATCCCAATAACTGGGATGGTCCTCTAGCGTCTACCTTCCGTAATGAGACTTGGCCTCACACTCACCAGTCCCTGCAGAAAGCATCTCAGGACCTTACTGAGTTGAATAGGAACCTGCAGAAGATCTCTACCGACATCTTCCAAGCAGGCGGCGGCGCCTAAGACACAGAAAACAACCAAGTTTTCACACACCCACATACACAAAGCTTCCCCTGGTACAGACGTATACACCCGTCTCATAGCCGGGGGAAGCTTTATATCCCATAAAACTTTGCAGAAAATCTGCATAAGTATATTCGTCATTCCTTCTTTACTACTAAGCTCACTCACTCTTCACCGATATAAAAATATTCTTTTGAGACGAGGTTTTTGCCATGCCTATTCCCTCACCGATACCCAGTTCAAGCTCACCGAGTTATTGGATATCGCCCGATGACCCACATACCCCTTCCTCTGGCACTACCTCGCAGTCATCACCAATCGTGGGAGACCACCACAAAGTCAGTGATACATTCCAAAACCAACATTCTCATGCCTCGGGCACGATTTCCGGTGATGCCGCCGGAGGGTCTGCAAGCGGAAACGTGCAGCAAGATACCTTCGCGCCTTCAGACCAGCACAGCCCAGATCTAGCGCAGCACGAACCCTGGGCAAACCAGCCCCAGCATACTTTTCCGAACCCGCAGCAGGGCTCCGATGCATCAACAACAGCGAGCAGCCCTATAACCAGCGAAGGTTCTGGTGGAACGACATCACAGTCTTCGCCTATCGTAGGTTCTCACCCTGATTCTGCCGCGCCACCAACCGCAAGCAACGCCGTTTATGGGGGCAGCGGTACCCCTATCGAGGAAACATCAGGCAACGCCGCACCGCAGAGTTCTGCTAGTGCGCCCGTCTCCACAGGAAGCACAAGCTCTGCTGGAGGCGACTCTGGGGGATTTCAGGGAAGCGGGTCTTCAAGTTCCTTTGACGATTCTTCGTCCATTCAAGGGTATTCTGGAGATTTCCAAGGGAGCGGGTCCTCAAGCTCCTTTGACGACTCTTCCTCTTCAACAGAGGGATACCCCCAATCTAGCGGAGATGCTTCTGGATCAGCCCCGCTTTCCGGTTTCAATGGGGCTGGAGCCAGCATAGGTGCGGCCACTGCGGCAGGCGCTGCTGGAGGAGCATCAAATCAGGATCTCCAGTGCCATGCAGGTGACCCGGCGCCTACTACCGCGCAGAATGCTGGGGGCACCCCCACCGCAAATGGTGATGCCGCAATGCACGTTAAAGAAAAAGTGCAGTTCAGTGATGCTGACTCCGATACACTTCGCAGCGCCCTCGACGCGGCAGCGGAGCATTTAGAAACGCAACAAGGCAAGCGAACCGGTGATTTCTATACCGCAACAACAAATTTTACCGGTAAATATTCAGAAGACTTCGCGACCATTCATAACCAACTCAAAACCAACGCCACGAATGTCGCTAGTATGCTGCGTTATGCGGCAAAACTCGTAGACTATGTCAAAGAGTGTGCACACGTTGAGAACCGTAACTGCGATAAGGCGCGCGAATGGGACGATAAGAGCTGGTGGCAGGGAGTTCAAGACTGGTGGAACGACAAAGATTCACCTGACTACGAGAAAAACCCTGACAAGCCCGCAGCTCCCGCTGCTCCTGCTACCACAGCTGATACTCCCACGACCTCCGTAATCATCGGCAATGGTGAAGGCATGTCTTCAGCTATCCCAGAAAATCTAAAGACATACACAGACAACGCTACAACCTGTGAGTCTGACGCAACCAGTAAATATAATGCCATTACCAGTGCTCTTGCTGCATACCAAGGTTCCTGCAAACACGGCCAATTAGACATTAGCGCTACCGTCAATAGCCTTAACACCTGGATTCAGCAAAGCCAACAAGTTACGACATGGCTATCGGGGGTCGCTCAAGATTTCCGGGATGCAGGAGCACGCTCTGGAAACCCAGTCCCACTTTCTAACGCTTACCTCGATCAACAGATGCAGGCGCGTGGGCAAGGGAAACCCAATATTCAGCCCATTGAGGTTAACTACGCCGAGGTTTCTGGTGAGGTTCCGTCGTCAGGGTTTGCGAATGACCCGGTCAATGTTGCGACAGGTAACTTTATCGAGCCGGAAACTGATCTGGTCTTCACCGGGACGGTGAGTGAGTCTACGCTATCCCTGACGCGTATGTATAACAGCCTGGCGGTCACCCATGCGGATGAGGTACTGTCGGGCGTGTTCGGGCTTGGCTGGTTCTCGACCTTGGATACCCACCTGAGCTTTGGGGACGAGCAGGCCTCGTGGT
>ERZ773026.1234-NODE-1234-length-13090-cov-6.987879_pt1 | contig 13090 bp, 12 predicted proteins | sample MGYA00580838_ERZ773026 | MGnify/ENA primary metagenome ERZ773026 (study PRJEB29015, sample SAMEA2738006) | human oral metagenome | biome: human oral; feature: human-associated habitat; material: dental | place: China | collected 2055 ... | reverse complement strand
TTTGTATTGAACCCGCGCAATTAAGCAGGTGGGCAACTCGCTCTAACTGAAGCTGTTTCCGTGTGAGACGGCCTACATGCTGTTAGAAGACTTTTGTTTCCCTAATAATACAAAAAATAGTCGGTCAACACTTAAATGTGAAGTCGTACACCACAGCGTTTCTATGATTATATGATACCACTTTTTCAAAAAAAATCAAGGGAAAATTAAATTTTTTGAAAAGGATTTCACAAGTTTCGTAATTTATCAATGGTTTCCTTGCGTTGAGCCAGGGCCCGTTCGTATTTTCCACTATCTTCTGGAGAAAAGTAGTGATGGTCACGGATTTTTTCTGGTAGATATTCTTGCTTGACCCAGTGACCAGGATAATTATGTGGATAGAGGTAGTTTTGGGCGTTACCTAGTTCCTTGCTGCCGCTATAATGTCCATCTCGCAAGTGACGTGGAATCGGCAGATGCCCCGATGTTTTAAGGTCAGACAAGGCCTTATCTATAGCCACGTAGGCTGAGTTAGACTTAGGTGAAAGTGCCAGATCAATGACGACATTGGCAATGAGGATACGAGCCTCTGGGAAGCCGATTCTTTGCGCAGCATCCAAAGCAGTTACGGTATGGATTTGCGCTTCTGGATTAGCTAAGCCAATATCTTCATAAGCAATCACAGTCAAACGACGAGCTAGGCTAGGAAGGTCACCTGCGTCTATCAAGCGAGCAGCATAGTGGAGACTAGCATCGACATCGGATCCACGGATGGATTTTTGCAGGGCAGATAGAACATCATAGTGTCCGTCTCCATCCTTGTCCATAGTGATGTAGCTTCTCTGAAGACTATTTTCCATGATGTCGAGCGTGATGTGACGGACACCGGCATCATTTTCTGGGGTGGAGAGAACTGCCAAATCAAGCGAATTAAAGGCAGACCGGAGATCTCCATTGGTAGATGTTGCGATAAAATCAAGGGCGTCATCATCTAACTTAACTGGGAAATCAAAACCTCGTTCAGGGTCAGTCAGGGCGATTTGAATGGCTTCTTTAACATCTTGGTTAGACAAGGGTTCCAACTCAAAAATCTGAACACGACTGCGGATGGCTGGAGTGACAGAAAAGAAAGGATTTTCAGTTGTCGCCCCGATCATGATGACTAGACCACTTTCCAAGAGAGGAAGGAGAAAGTCTTGTTTAGTCTTGTCAAGACGATGAATCTCATCTAGTAGCAGTACAAGGCCACCTGAGAATTTAGCTTCCTCAGCGATTTCTTGGAGACGTTTTTTACTATCAACAGTGGCATTGAAGGTCCGAAAAGCATACTTAGTCGTTCCAGCGATGGCTGAAGCGATACTGGTTTTTCCGATGCCTGGAGGTCCGTAGAGTATCATAGAGGATAGGCGATTGGCTTCCACCATGCGGCGGATGATTTTTCCTGGGCCAACCAGATGCTCCTGACCGATGACCTGGTCGATGGTTTTGGGGCGCATACGAAGCGCGAGATTGTCTGGCATAGCAGTCCTTTCTAACATGGATTTTCTGATACGAATGTGGTAATATGGTAGTATCTATTTTAGCATATTTCCGAGTATTCGGGGCGATTTAAGAGTCGTATAGAAAGAGGACAAAATGGCAACATACGGATTTTTAGATGTTTTACAAGAAGAGTTGGATAAGAACTTTCCTTTTGATTATGAGATTAGCTGGGACAAGCGCAATCATGCGGTAGAAGTGAGTTTTCTATTAGAGGCACAAAATGCTGCAGGGGTGGAGATGTTAGATGAAGACGGAGAGGTTTCGTCAGATGATATCCTTTTTGAAGAAGCGGTACTTTTTTACAACCCTGCCAAGTCAACTGTTAATGAAGAAGACTATCTCACGGTCATCCCTTACCTGCCGAAGAAAGGTTTTTCTCGTGAATTTTTAGCTTATTTTGCGCTATTCCTTAAAGATACTGCAGAGGTTGGACTAGATGCCCTCATGGACTTTTTGGAAGACCCAGAAGCAGAAGAATTCGTCATGGAATGGAACCAAGAAGTCTTTGAAGAAGGGAAAGTCGGTTTGGAAGAAGGAGAATTTTACCCTTATCCGAGATATTAGGAGTCCAGCATGGAAATAGAAGTTACTGATTTCCAAGGTTGTAAGATTGCCTTGATTTGTGGGGATAAAATCCTGACTATCTTACGTGATGACAAGGACGATATCCCTTGTCCCAACATGTGGGAGTTGCCAGGTGGTGGTCGTGAAGGAAACGAAAGTCCTTTCGAGTGCGCAGCGCGTGAAGTTTATGAGGAACTGGGAATTCATTTAGATGAAGACTGTCTGCTTTGGAGCAAGATTTATCCTAGCGTAATCTTTAAAGACAAGCAATCGGTCTTTATGGTTGGTCAGTTAAGACAAGAACAATTTGAAAATATTACCTTTGGGGATGAAGGACAGGCCTATAAACTGATGCCTATTGAGGAGTTTTTGAAATCTAAACAGGCAGTGCCTCAGCTACAAGGGAGATTGAGGGATTATTTGGAGGAAGTAAGGTAGATGCCAAATCGTAGTAAGAATATCAATATGTTTCTCATGGATGGAGAAGTTACTGGGATAATTAAATGTACCTTGTCGAATTGGGCAGGGGTGATTTATAAAATTCCTCGAATTCAATTGGCAGATTTAAAATCACGTGATGAAATGAAGCAAAGCGGCATTTATTTCCTATTTGGTCGTAATGAGGATAAGCAAAAGGATGTTACCTACATCGGGCAGGCGACGAATCGCAAAAATGGTGAAGGTGTCCTTTTACGTGTTCAGGAACATACTCGTGACAACCATGCAGATTATTTTAATGATGTCATTATTTTGACGACGCAGAATAACTCCTTTGGACCCACGGAAATTAGTTACTTGGAAAATAAATTTACACAACTAGCAAAGGACGCGGGGCGCTTCATTGTAAAAAATGGGAATGAGCCCAATTCTGGGAATGTAACAGAAGAAAAGCAATCTGAGTTGGATGAGGTTGTAGAAAATACTTTGATGATTGTAGGAACCTTAGGGTAACGACTGTTTGTTCCTATGACCAAGAAAACAGGTCAGAATGTTTCTGATGAAAATTCAACTTATCTCTATTTGAAGCGAAAAACCAAGAAATCAAATCGAATGATTGAAGCCATCTGTGAACAGACTTCGGAAGGTTTTGTTGTTTTAGAAGGTAGTCAAGTGGATGTGGTCGATTCACCCGCAATACCTGCAAGTCTAAAAGAATTGCGTAAGGAATTAATCAAATCAAATGTGATTAAAGATGGTGTTTTACAAGAAAAACAACTGTTCTCCAGTCCATCTTATGCAGCTGCTTTTGTGCTAGGAATGAATACGAATGGACGAACTGATTGGAAAAATAAGGACGGCAAGACTTTAAAAGAATTAGAAGAAACAATGGATTGTTAAGGAGAATCAGATGGAAACATGGCAAGAGTTAAAAGTTACAGTCAAGCGTGAGGGAGAGGAGTTAGTCTCTAATCTCTTGATTGAGTTGGGAGCGCAAGGTGTTGCGATAGAGGACAGCATGGACTATGTAGGAAATGTCGACCGCTTTGGTGAGATTTTTCCTGAGGTCGAGCAACAAGAAGAAATCGTGGTGACAGCCTACTACCCTGATACGGTTGATGTGGCAGGGGTTGAAGCAGACTTACAGGATCGCCTGGCAGACTTGACGGATTTTATGGATCTGGGTGAGGTTAAGATTGGCATGACTTCCTTGGCTGAGGAAGACTGGGCCGACAACTGGAAGAAATACTATGAACCAGCTCGTATCACTCATGACTTGACCATCGTGCCATCCTGGACGGATTATGAGGCGACAGCGGGAGAAAAGATTATCAAGCTGGATCCTGGCATGGCCTTTGGGACTGGAACACACCCGACGACTAAGATGAGTCTTTTTGCCTTGGAGCAGGTTCTTCGTGGTGGCGAAACAGTGCTAGATGTAGGGACTGGTTCAGGGGTTCTTTCTATTGCTAGCTCACTCCTAGGTGCCAAGGAGATCTTTGCCTATGACCTGGATGATGTAGCGGTTCGAGTCGCTCAGGAAAATATTGAGCTCAATCCTGGCATGGAAAATATCCATGTGGCGCCAGGCGATTTGCTCAAGGGTGTGGAGATCAAATCAGACGTTATCGTGGCCAATATCTTGGCGGATATTCTCATTCATCTGACGGATGATGCTTATCGCTTGGTCAAGGATGAAGGTTACCTCATCATGAGTGGCATTATCCGGGACAAGTGGGACATGGTCCGTGAGTCAGCAGAAGCGGCTGGATTTTTCCTTGAAACCCATATGATCCAAGGGGAATGGAATGCCTGTGTCTTCAAGAAGACCAAGGATGTCTCCGGTGTGATTGGAGGCTAGCATGCAACAGTATTTTGTAAAAGGTTTGGCTAGCTCACCTGTCACTATCGAGGACAAGGAGACCAGCAAGCACATGTTTCAGGTCATGCGCCTGAAGGAGGATGACGAAGTTACTTTAGTTTTTGATGATGGGATTAAGCGCTTAGCGCGCGTGGTCAATGTGGAGGCGCGTCAGTTGGAGCTGGTTGAAGAATTAGCTGACAATGTGGAACTGCCTATTCAAGTGACCATCGCATCAGGCTTTCCCAAGGGGGATAAACTCGAGTTTATCACTCAAAAAGTGACGGAACTGGGTGCTCGTCAAATCTGGGCCTTTCCTGCAGACTGGTCTGTCGCCAAGTGGGACGGCAAGAAATTGGGTAAAAAGGTCGAGAAACTAGAAAAAATCGCCCTTGGAGCAGCAGAGCAAAGCAAACGGAACTTGGTACCAAGTATCCAGCTTTTTGAGAAAAAATCAGACTTTCTAGCCCAGCTAGAGCAGTTCGACCGCATCGTGGTGGCCTATGAAGAGTCGGCCAAAGAAGGAGAAACTGCAGCTCTGATTCAGTCGCTGACCGGATTGGAAGCTGGAAATCAACTGCTCCTGATCTTTGGACCAGAAGGTGGTCTTTCACCCTCGGAAATTGGGTCTTTTGAAGCTAAAGGAGCGGTCCTGGCAGGACTGGGTCCTCGGATTCTCCGTGCAGAAACTGCACCACTCTATGCCCTTAGCGCAGTGAGTGTTGTCACAGAATTAATGAAAAACGCGTGAAGGTGATCTTCACGCGTTATTTTTTGACTAGGAAAGAATTAGTTTTCTTCTTTCTTACGAGATGGAAGAAGGAAGCCAAGACTAGTCATCACCAATCCGACAAGGGCTAAGATAGAAGCACGTTCTCCTGTTTCAGGCAAGATTTTTTCGCTGATAGAAGAAGCGAATGCTGGCTTAGCAGTTTCTTGGCGAGCTTCTACAGGGCGAGCTCCTTCTTGACTTGGTGCAGGAAGGGTAATGGTTTGTTGGCTATGAGACAGAGTGATGGTTTCATCTTGTGCCGGTTTCTGATGGTTCGGTACAAAGACAAATGAAGGGGTTCCTATTTCAGAACGTGTTGGTTCTTCTGGTTTTGTTTCAGGTTCTACTTTTGGTTCCACATATACAAAGCGGAATTCTCCAAATCCTTCTTGTTTAGACGGTTCAAGGTAGACGACATCTCCGTCTTTACCAACTAGCTCCTTGGCTTTATCAGCGGTTAAGAAGCGAACGTCTGCATTCTTGATGCTGCTTGTAAAGCGCCAGTTACCGTCTGCGCTTGGATTGATATTCTTTTCTTCCAAGATATAGTTAATGATAGCTTGTCGGTTTTCCAATCCAAGGAGTTGATTCAGGCTAGCATCGCGAACGCCTGGGAATTTTCCGTTAGCTCGGTAGTTGTTGGTAACAACGATAAATTCTTGATCCGCAGTTACTTCTTTGCCTTGGTATTTCAAATTGCGGACACGGCTAGCGTCTGGGTTAACCGTTTTTCCTTCGCGGTCGTATTTATTTGGCTGGGTCACGTCGAACTCGTAGGTCACGCCGTCGATGACGTCAAAGTTGTAAGTCCGGTAGTTAGGATTGACAAGCTGTTGAGGTTCTTTGCTGGTTGGGTCGATCGTGTTGAATTGACCAGCAGACATTTCCAACCATTCCTTGAGTTGGGCACCAGTCACCTTGAGGATGGCAGTGACATTATCATAGAGATAAAGGTCAGCGACGTTCTTGATAGCGATTGGGCCAGCTGGGATATCTGTGTAGGCAGTAGCATCCCCACGTGTCCCCGCCTTAAATGGTGCCGCAGCAGAGAGGATTGGAAGATTGGCTTCTGGAGTTCCTGCCAACTCTTTCTTAGCATACCAAATCTGTGCATTGTTAACGATTTGGACAGATGGATCATCCTTCACAAGGGCGAAGTAGCTAGTGATTGGAGCAGAAGTAGTTCCGACTTGTTGGCGGACGTATTTGACTGTTCCTTCATGCGCTTCTTTCGCAATCTCGGTGATGCGCTCATCTGCTACTTTTGATTTGGTGTCAATCTTGCGGATGGCAGCCTTGCTTCCGACAACAGACCATTTACCATCGGTATAACGAAGATTGAGGTCGATTACCCCGAGGTGGTCTCCGTATTTTCCAGCCATTGTTACTGGAGTGCCATTGATTTTACCGTTTACACCGTCGACGCCAGCATATTTTTCGTAGAAGCCAGTTCCGTTTCCGCTTGGGAATTCTGCGTGAGAGTGTCCTGTTACAACAGCGTCAACACCTGGGAGGCTAGCGATTTGGTAGCCTTCGTTTTCTTCCCCTTTTTCGTATTTGTCATCTCCGATACCAGAGTGAGAAAGGACGAGGACGACGTCAGCTCCGGCTTTGCGCATTTCTGGGATGATGGCTTGGATGGCTTCGACGGAGTCATTGACCTTGACCTTGCCTTCGAGGTTGGCCTTGTCCCAGCTGAGGATCTGTGGAGGGACGATCCCTGTTACCCCAATATTAACATCGACGGAACGACCGTTTTTGTCAGTATAGGTCTTTTTAATGATCTTATATGGGTCGTAGACAAATTTACCAGTCTTTGCATCCACGACGTTGGCGTTGACGATCGGCATACCAGCGGTTGCGATGACCTTTTTGAGGTAGTCTAGTCCGTAGTTAAATTCGTGGTTTCCAAGTGTTCCTGCATCAAAGCCCAATTTTTGAAGAGCTGTATACATCGGGTGTTGCTCACCATCTTTGATAGGATTAACGATGGCCTTGTAGGTACCAAGAGGAGTTCCTTGGATAGTATCTCCGTTATCAACGAGGAGGACGTTGCTATTTTCTTTTTTTGCATCTTCGATCAAGACAGCTGTTTTTGCCAGACCAACGTTTTGCGCTGGTTTGTCTTGGTAGTAGTCATAGTTGACCAAGTTGGTATGTAGGTCCGTTGTTGCAAGGATGCGGACATCGACTTCTTGCCCCTCAACTGGAGTGGTGGCTTTTGCGTCACTGTTACTATTTTGAGGAGTTGCTGGAGTCGCTTCGGTTGCTGTAGCAGCGGCTTCTCCGCTAGTTGTCGGATTGCTATTGCTAGCTGTTGCTTCAGAGCTAGTCGCAGGAGACGCAGGAGTTGCGGCCTCTGTGACAGCAGTTGCTGACGAATCAGTTGCGCTTGAGCTTGTCGCTTCATCTGCCTGGGCAGTAGTCGTTGCCAAGAAAGCAGCAGCAAGGCTGAATAGGGCAGCCTGTTTACGGAATGATGACATGGTTGTCCTCCTAAATAAAATGATGTCTTTCTATTATATCTTATTTTGTTCAGAATGGATTCGTTTTCGCAGGATTTCTATATGATAAATGGATGTTTTTTCTCTAAAAGTCGAAAGAAAGTCTAAAAAACAAAGAAAAATTCTTTTATGTTCGGGAATTGTGCTTCTTATTTTTTGGAAGCATGTCCTTTCTAGGAAAGTCAATCGGACTAGTTTTCATATAGAGCTAAAAGTGATAGAATAGAAGGCAAGAAAGTGGAGAAAACTAGATGCCGAAAGAAGAACCTTTAACAGGGGGCCAGGTTATTGCCCTTACCAAAAAATACTTGTCAGGAGAGGATGTTGCATTTGTAGAAAAAGCCCTCCTTTATGCGGTCGACTGCCATAGTGGGCAATTCCGTAAATCAGGTGAACCCTATATCATCCACCCTATTCAAGTTGCCGGCATTTTGGCAAAATTGAAGTTGGATGCTGTGACCGTTGCCTGTGGTTTTTTGCACGATGTTGTCGAGGATACAGACGCGACCCTAGATGATCTAGAACGCGAATTTGGACACGATGTCCGAGTAATTGTTGATGGAGTGACCAAGCTCGGGAAGGTCAAATACAAGTCCCATGAAGAGCAGCTGGCAGAGAACCACCGCAAGATGCTCATGGCCATGTCTCAAGACATCCGTGTTATCTTGGTCAAGCTAGCAGACCGTTTGCACAACATGCGGACTTTGAAGCATTTGCGTAAGGACAAGCAAGAGCGGATTTCTCAAGAAACCATGGAAATCTATGCGCCGCTAGCCCACCGTCTCGGGATTTCCAGCGTCAAGTGGGAATTGGAAGATCTATCCTTCCGTTATCTCAACGAAGTCGAGTTCTACAAAATTTCCCATATGATGAAGGAGAAGCGTCGCGAGCGGGAAGCCTTGGTAGAAGAAGTTGTCCAAAAGATCGAGTCCTATGCAGCAGAACGCCACCTCTATGGGAAAATCTATGGTCGTCCTAAGCATATCTACTCCATCTACCGCAAGATGCAGGATAAGAAGAAGCGCTTTGATGAAATCTATGATTTGATTGCCATTCGCTGTATCCTGGAATCACCAAGTGACGTCTATGCCATGCTGGGCTATATCCACGAGTTGTGGAAGCCTATGCCAGGCCGCTTCAAGGACTACATCGCCAACCGTAAGGCCAATGGTTACCAGTCTATCCATACCACTGTCTACGGTCCAAAAGGTCCCATCGAGTTCCAGATCCGTACCAAGGAAATGCACGAGGTTGCTGAGTACGGGGTTGCAGCCCACTGGGCTTATAAGAAAGGAATCAAGGGCCAAGTCAACAGCAAAGAATCAGCTATTGGGATGAACTGGATCAAGGAGATGATGGAACTCCAAGACCAGGCGGATGATGCCAAGGAATTTGTCGATACGGTCAAGGAAAACTATCTGGCCGAAGAGATTTATGTCTTTACCCCAGATGGAACTGTCCGTTCCCTTCCAAAAGATTCTGGTCCAATCGACTTTGCCTATGAGATCCATACCAAGGTAGGGGAAAAGGCTGTCGGGGCCAAGGTCAATGGCCGGATGGTGCCTCTCAATACCAAGCTAAGGACAGGGGATCAGGTGGAGATCATCACCAATGCCAACTCCTTTGGTCCAAGCCGTGACTGGCTCAATATCGTCAAGACCAGCAAGGCGCGTAATAAGATCCGCCAATTCTTTAAGAACCAAGACAAGGAACTCTCGATCAACCGTGGACGAGAATTGCTCATGGCCCAATTCCATGAGCATGATATGATTGCCAACAAGTTCATGGATAAGAAGCACATGGACAAGGTCTTGCAAAAGACCAGCTACAAGACCGAAGAGGCCTTGTTTGCGGCCATCGGTTTTGGAGAAGTGGGAGCCATCTCTGTCTTTAACCGTTTAACGGAAGAAGAGCGTCGCGAAGAGGAAAAGGCCAAGGCACGTGCGGAAGCCGAAGAGCTGGTCAAAGGTGGCGAAGTCAAGGTTGAAAACAAAAAAGACACCCTCAAGGTCCGCCACGAAGGTGGCGTGGTCATCCAAGGAGCTTCCGGTCTCTTGATTCGGATTGCCAAGTGTTGCAATCCCGTGCCAGGAGATGAGATTGTTGGTTACATTACCAAAGGACGTGGGGTTGCTATTCACCGTCGAGACTGTATGAATCTACGTGCTCAAGACAACTACGAGCAGCGCTTGATTGACGTCGAGTGGGAAGACAATAACACGACCAAGGACTACATCGCCCATATCGATATATACGGCCTCAACCGTGCAGGCCTTCTCAACGATGTCCTTCAAGTCCTCTCCAATACGGCTAAGATGATCTCAACCGTCAATGCCCAACCAACCAAAGATATGAAATTTGCCAATATCCATATTTCCTTCGGGATTCCAAACCTGTCTATGTTGACAACGGTTGTGGATAAGATTAAGAGTGTGCCGGAGGTGTACTCTGTTAAGCGTACCAACGGCTAATCGGCTGCTCAGTTATCTTTTATTGCTTCGTTAGCTCGCCTCGCCGTACTTCAGTACTGTCTTCGTCTCGCTGCCTTGCTCTAAAAGCAACTGAACAGCCTTTGGTTTTCGGATAGTCTGCCTGCGTCTTACTGCCTTGTCTGATGTCGATTTCCTTTGAAGATTGTGGAGCGTGGTCAGAACTCTTTTATTGCTTGGTAGCTCGTCACGTTATCTTGTCTGATGTCGATGTTCTTTGAAGGTAGCAGTGAATGCTTAATAGATTGTTTAAATAGGATAATAAGATGAAATTAGTAATTCAACGGGTCAAAAGGGCCTCGGTTTCTATTGATGGTCAAGTTTATAATCAGATTCAAGAAGGTCTTCTTCTCTTGGTGGGAGTGGGTCCTGAGGATGACCAAAAGGACCTGGAATACGCAGTACGAAAGGTAACGCAAATGCGAATTTTCTCGGATGAAGAAGGGAAGATGAATTTATCTGTCAAGGATATTCAAGGGGAAATCCTCTCTGTTTCGCAGTTTACCCTCTTTGCCCAGACAAAAAAAGGCAATCGTCCAGCCTTTATCGGGGCAGCCAATCCAGAGATGGCCAGCCAGCTCTACGATGACTTCAATGATTTGTTGGAAAAGGAAGTCCCTGTCAAACGAGGGATCTTCGCTGCAGATATGGCAATTGAACTCATCAACGATGGTCCAGTAACCATCATCCTCGATACGAAAAAACCGTAGAAAGTAAAAAAACATGCCCTTGATCATAGGGCATGTTTTAATGAAGACAAACTACTTTTTACTTAAGATAGCTGGATAATTTTTCAATAAAATTCTTATGTTACTTTGAACAATTAAAGTAAATCCGAAACTTTCCGCCGTGAGAAAAATGCTTGAAACATTGTAGTTTCAAGCACTCGGGAGTTTTGAAACTTTAGGTTCAAAACTAAGTCATGGAACTTCGTAGAAGTTCGCTGACGTCCGTACTCACCTAAGGAAAGTTTCTAGGAATACTATTTATTCAATCGGACATGCTCTTAATTAAAGGGCATGTTTTTCTATGTAAAGTTGTTGGGCAATCAGGTGATTGATTTGGATGTCTTGGTCTTTGATCTGGAGCTGATAGAGGCCAGTGTAATCATCATAGCCTTTGAAGAGGATGTCATCTCCAATGGATAGCTGGATCTGGTCTAAAAAATTGAGCAATTCAAAGGTATCGTGTACTCTTTGCAAACGATAGTTCCCTGGTTCGCTGACATCACTCAAACGGTCCTGATAAGCCTCGATGAGAAGTTGTCCTTTGGGTGGAATGGTTCCTCCGTGGGGGCAGGTCTTGGGAGTGGATAACATCTGGTCAAGTTTATCGATAAAGCGGTCGGAGACAGTATGTTCGAGCACTTCCGCCTCTTCATGGACTTCTTCGGCAGTATAGCCTAGATTTTTTAGTAAAAATACTTCAATCAAGCGGTGCTTGCGATAGAGATCGGAAACCGTTTGGAGGCCGAGCTCGGTAAGCAGATAGCCGTGGGTCTTGTCCTTGATGAGGAGATTCTCTGAGATCATGCGTTTGACCATCTCCGTCACGGCTGGAGGCGAAACCTGCATCCGGGCCGCAATCTCTTTGTTACTAATTTTTTCATGTTGCGTGCCGATTTCATAGATGCACTTGAGGTAATCTTCTTTATTTGGTGTCATAGGGTCCTCTTTTCTTCGCTCCTTCTAGTATATCAAAAAAAGTGCAAAATGGCTTGGCCAGTGGATAGGAATTGTCTGGGAGGGCGAAAGATGATAGTATAGAAGCATAAACCCAGAGCAATGTGGAAAGGAGGATGCAAATGCAGCGACAGGAATTGGAAAAACTGGGCTGGACGACCAGAGGTCTCAGCTACTTAGAAAACCACTTACAGTCTTATCAGGATGAAGCAAGAAGGCAAGGCTGCTACCGTTCTGTCTTCGTCTTTGCTAGTCCTCTTTTCCAAGAGATGTGGCAGAGAGAACTGCAAGGGTTGACGGAAGGCCGTGCCCAAGCCCTCTTAAAAGGGGTCCTGCATCTCTGCCTTATGCCACATGATTTATCGGGGACCTGTGAGGAGACCGCCTTCTTACTGAAGCGGTTCTGGCCAGATTGTCCGCCTCATTCACCTTTTTGGTCCTCTTTTTCAAGAGTGGTTCAAGTAGCTTTTGCTCAGGATCCATTAGCCAGTAAAGCAGGAGATCAGCTCTTAAAACGACAGGTTCACCAGTTTCGCTATCTGCTCTCTGCCTACCAGGCCCAGTGGATTCGGGAGCACTTTGGGAGTAGAGAGGCCAGTGATGAAGAAGCTCTGCAAGCCTATCTGCAGGTTACAAAAAAAGTTCGTATCGATGCCTATGCGGCCGCTCGTCTCCACAATAAGGTCTATGTGGATCAAGACGGTCAGCTTGCCTTTCCTTCTCGTGCCCAGACTCAGTTAAATTTCAAGGTCTTGCTCAACTTTCATACTGAGTATATCCTGGATCAGAATGGCCAGTTTCTCAACGAAGTGGACCCGTATCAGATTTCTGAAAATGGCATCGTCAATGGGGCCAGTTTCAACTATGGCTTAGCCAGAGGCCGTACCCATAAGGACTTGGATATCGATCCTGTTAAACCGTGGGATCCACCTTTTCGCAAGAAGGTTCTCTATCAGCAAGGTGTTCGCTATCTAGCTCCGAAGAATGATCGTGGAGAGCAGGGATATTGGAGCCGAAAGGGAACCTTTGCACAAGGAGGAAAAAGCTACAAGCAACAGGTGGCCAAGCGCGTGCGAAGCTTTCTCCAAGGCATCCCTCGCATACGGTGGCGAGTCCACTTCCAGAATGGACTCCATCGGATTTTATAGTAGTCCTCTTTCGGATTGAAGACAAAGGACTCTTAGAAACTTTCCTTAGGTGAGTACGGACGTCAGCGAACTTCTTCGAAGTTCCAAGACTAATTATTGAGCCTAAGGTCT
>ERZ773026.1228-NODE-1228-length-13128-cov-7.005584_pt1 | contig 13128 bp, 13 predicted proteins | sample MGYA00580838_ERZ773026 | MGnify/ENA primary metagenome ERZ773026 (study PRJEB29015, sample SAMEA2738006) | human oral metagenome | biome: human oral; feature: human-associated habitat; material: dental | place: China | collected 2055 ... | reverse complement strand
ACTCCTTTTGAAGCAAGGTATGTTGCAGGAATAAAAGACAGGGTAGATGGAAAAATGCTGGAAAAAATAATGAAAGTATATATCGGAAAGCATGATTTCAGCAGTTTTATGAAAAAAGACAAGGCATTGAGGAATACAATAAGGGAAATTTATGATGTAAAGTGTGTATCTGATGAAAATACAGGAGAAATAAAAATTGAAATTTTAGGAAGTTCATTTCTGAAAACAATGGTAAGAATAATGATAGGATCTGCTCTGGCGGTATATTTTAAAGAAAAAGATGAAGATTACATAATAAAAAAACTGGAGAATCCTGATGCAGACGGCGGGAAAATATTGGCACCTGCAGAAGGGCTTTATCTTTACAGGGTAGATTACTAAAAAATATGAAAAAGGGGATCAAACATGGAAGTAATAGATAGCTATATCTTAAATGGAGAAAGTTTTTATATTAGGGAACTCAATCATAGCAAAGATCAGAAACTTTTTGATGAAATAGTCGAGCACGAAGACAAAGTTTTTGGAGATGGTTCTGTAGGAAAATGGAATATAAAGCCTTTTGCAAAATATGGTAAAGTGTTTGCAGTTGTAAAAAAAACAAGGGGTCGGTCTGTTTATTTTTCGAAAGCTGCATTGAGTGTTGAGGGAATTATTATGAAAATTCAATTTGGTAAAATCCACAATTGTTGTATCAAGAGAAAAAGTAAGCTATAGATACCGGAGTGAAAAGCCCAAGACTTTGGATAGCATTTTGAATTAAAATAGATCCCTTCATGTCTTATAACAATCTAAGGATTAAAGAAAGGAGTCGCAACTATGAAAAAAGTACTTAGTTACTTAACAGTCCTAAGCCTTTTGGTTATGCTTATTTTTGTACCGAGTATAAACGCTGAGGCTGCACAATCACGAACAATTAACCTTGGCAGGTTAGGTTTGGGACAAACAGTCAATCGTTCACTCGGCATTAAGCTTGAAACCCCGGGATCCTTTGGTTCACGCACATTAGGTGGCGGTTTGCAACTCGCAGAAGATCCTACAGGTATGCTTATGGTAAGGGGAACTACAAACGCATACGGTAATGTTAATGTTACCGTAAACGGTGTAAGATGCCTTACAAATCCAAGTAACCCAAGTTCAGGAGATTCTTTTGATTTTACAATCAATTTTGAAGTCTCAAGTCAGGTTCCTTACAGAATAAACTATGTAGACCAAGGAACCGGTGTTGTAGTGTTCAGTGAGGAAGGTAGAGCAAGTGCTGATAACACATGGGTAAATATCAGAACGGAATTTCATCATTCAGGCTCAACTTACGCAATAAACAAAGCACAGTCATATCCTGCAACACAGTACAAGTACGCTACCGCATCCAATGCGGCACAGGTATATGTGGCATCAGCAAGCGCAGGTACAGACGGATATGTTACATACAACTTGGTAAGTTACAAGAAGGCAGGAACTACTTTGGCAACCCCAAGTAGTGCAGGCTCAAGCAGTTCAAGTACTACAGTATCTGTAAGACCAAGATTTAGAGAGGGTTGGATACTGAAGAATGACGAATGGTATTATTATACAGGAGGTTCAAGAACCAATCTTAAGAAGGGTTGGCATAAGGACAGTCAGGACGGTTTCTGGTACTACTTAAACGGTGCTGACGGAAGAATGCTTAGAGGTTGGAACAATATCAATGATGAATGGTATTATTTAACTCCTTACACTCCTATGCAGACATGGGAGCTTAGAAGTGATGGAGAATGGTACTACATGCACAAAGAAAATTCCCGTCCTCTCGGTTCCATGTATATTGATGAAAAGACACCTGATGGATATAAAGTTGATTCCGGCGGAAAATATGTAAAATAATACGGTATCGATATTATCTTCCTTGTTAGAGTAGGGCTTGCTTTTACAAAAAATATTTTAAGTAAAGGTAAGGATATAGGAAATAAAACAACCACATTAAGTTAGAATGTGGTTGTTTTTATTTTAAATTTGAGTATTAAGCCCAATAAATTCAATAAAGTAAACACCTACAATATGATACTTGAAAGTAGGTTTTTATCCTTTATACTGTTATGTAATTCGGACGGCTAAAGTGTAACTAAAACAACAAGAAATAAAATCGTAAGAAATAATTACTAATTGACATTTTAGATTTAACATAGTAATATAAATTAAATCATCATTTTGGTGATAAGAGGTTAATAGTATATGTGGGAAAACAGGTGTAAGTCCTGTACAGTGCCGCTACCGTAATGAATTTTTTCTAAGTCGGGTTTCCATAACTCTTAGATTGCTGCGAGACATGGCAAGGAGTTTTATTTTACTGTTCGGCAGCTGATTTTATTAAGTTTATGTAGTTTAACATAATAAATTGCAATAGCCGGCAGTTTTTTTATGCCGTTTTCTTGTGTAAAATTCATTAAATCAGTATGTCAGCACTTCACTATATTCTCATAAGCTAAACCATTAACAAGTGTAGATGTATTAAAAAGAGTTTCAAAGTTTTGCAGGGGGTGAAAAAGTAATAGATTCAATTTAAATTTTGTGAATATTTAAGGAGCAGAATGACAAAGTATATTATAAACCGTTTTATACAACTTATTTTTATTATGCTGGTGGTATCTTTTCTTACTTTTTTTATCACTTCGATACTTCCGTCCGATCCGGTAACTATGAAGTATGAAAGTATGAATCAGCAGGTTTCCAAAGAAGTGATTGAAAAAGAAAGAGAAAAATTGGGGCTTAACAAGGGCTTTACAGAAAGGTATACTAACTGGCTTTTAGCTTCATTAAAAGGAGACTTCGGAACTTCTATCAAATATGCCGTTCCGGTTTCCGAAAAGTTAGGTCAGGCTATCCCCAATACAGTAAGTTTAGTGTTTATTTCAATAATACTTACCATAGTATTTTCACTCCTATTTGGAATCTTATCGGCTGTACGGCATAATACCGTAGTCGACAACATTATCAGATTCATTTCATTTATAGGTATATCCATGCCGAGTTTCTGGCTTGGACTTTTGCTTATATACTGGTTTGCAATAAGGCTTAAGATACTGCCGACCTCAGGTATGGGAGAAGCAAAGCATATGGTTTTGCCTGCGATTACGCTGTCAATATGGTCGACTTCGGCATATGTAAGAAGAATAAGAGCAGGGCTTTTGGAAGAGATGAAGAAAAACTATGTTGTAGGGCTTTTATCAAGAGGTATTCCCTATAGGCGTATTATCCTCAATCATGTACTTCCCAATTCTTTGATAGGAGTACTGACTATGTTTGCAATGACTATAGGAGGTATGCTTGGAGGCACTATAGTAGTGGAAAATATTTTCGCTTGGCAGGGTGTGGGTAAGCTTGCGATGGAGGCTATAAGCAACAGAGATTATCCTATAATACAGGCGTATGTGGTCTGGATGGCTCTTATATATGTAGGAATTAATTTCCTGGTTGATATATTGCACAGACTTATAGACCCTCGTATGAGAATAGGAGGATAGAATGAGCATATACTTAAAAAGAGCATTAAGAAACAAGCAATTCATGCTGCTTTTTACATTGGGCTTACTTATGATAATCGCAGTAGTATTTGCACAAAACTTTGCTCCGCATGACCCTTATAAGCAGTATTATGACCATATACTGGAAAACAGCAGTGCAATGTTTCCGCTGGGAACGGATCAACTTGGAAGATGTGTGCTTTCAAGGCTGATGTATGCCGGTAAGACCTCGCTGCTTACAGTATTTGCTATAGTAATTGTGAGTGCCTTGATAGGAAGCTTTATAGGAATAATATCGGCTATGTCGGGCGGTATAGTTGACAGTCTTATAATGAGATTTTTGGATATGCTTATGGCATTTCCGGGAATGGTTCTGATTATTGCCTTGGTTGCGGTATTCGGAGTGGGAGTATTTAATATATTTATAGCATTAATAGTTACTTCATGGGTGTCCTATGCAAGATTTACAAGATCGGTAAGTATGAGTATTATAGGAAGTGACTTTATTCATGAGGCAAGGTTAGGAGGGGCTAATAATTTTAAGATCATGTATGCCTATATACTTCCCAATATATTGCCGCAAATGCTTGTACTTATGACACAGGACTTGGGAGATAAACTCTTAACTTTGGCAAGTTTATCCTTGCTGGGACTTGGAGCACAGCCGCCTCAACCTGAGTGGGGCTTTATGTTAAGTGAGGGTAAGCCTTTTATGCAGACCTGTTACTGGCTTTTGATCTACCCCGGACTTATCATACTTATTAATGTAGTTATTTTTAATCTGTTAGGCGACAGCCTTAGAGATATATTAGATCCAAAATATGAAAACTAGGAGGATAGTATTTATGAAGAAGAAATTATTATGTTTTTTAGGTGCGGCAGCTTTGGTACTTGCACTTTCAGCTTGCTCAAATAATAAAAGCACATCTGAAGCTGCGTCCGAGGGAGCTTCAGATGTAGCACAAAGCTCTGCTGCGGCAGATACGGGTGCTAAAAAGCACATGAATACGGCAACTTTTTGGTTCGGAAGCGATCTGGATCCGGCTAACGGCTGGAATGCATGGACACTTTCAAGAGCGGCTGTAGGTGAGAATCTTGCTACAGTTAATGACAGAATGGAGATAGTTCCTCAGCTTGCAGATACCTGGGAACCTGTAGATGATACTACATGGAAGTTTCATATAAGACAGGGCGTTAAGTTCAGTAATGGTAAGGAGCTTACACCTGAGGATGTAAAAAAGAGCATAGAAAGGGCTGTAGCAAAGGATGAGAGGGCAAAGAGCAACGCCAAACTTGCGAGTATGGAAGTTGACGGAGAGTATTTGATCTATAAGACTACAGAACCTTATGCTTCTTTGGTAGCCAATCTTACAGAGCCTTTATTCTGTATTATAGATACAGATCAGGCTGAGACGGATATACCTAACGGACCTATATGTACAGGACCTTACAAGGTTACATCTTTTACTCCCGATGTAGAGATACAGCTTGCTAAAAACGAGTATTACTGGGACGGTGATGTGGCACTTGATACTTATACCTTAAAGGATATAGAGGATGATGATACCAGACTTGCAGCTTTGCAGTCGGGAGAGCTTGATATGGCACAGAGCATAAGTTCTACAGGAATTACTATTTTAGAGTCGGCAGGCGGCTATACGGTTACAGAGCTTCCTTCACTCAGAGTTGAGTACCTGTGCCTTAATCATAAGCATGAATTTTTATCAGACATACATGTAAGAAGGGCATTCTCATATGCAATAGACAGAGATACTTTGACAAGTATTAAAAGAGGTGAGGCTGCCGGAGCGGTATTCCCGGCTATAGCAGGATATAACTACGATAAGCTTGATTTACAAAAGTATAACTTGGAACAGGCTAAGAAAGAGCTTGCAGAAGCAGGATTTACAGATACGGACGGAGACGGTATCTTGGAAAAGAACGGAAAGAAACTTTCATTTACAATGCCTATACCTAAGGCTAGTCCTGTAGCGGAGTTTATAAAGGAGCAGCTTAAGGCTGTCGGTATAGATGTAGAGATACAGCTTTTGGAAAATATCAATGAATTAAGAGAGCAGCAGGACTTTGACTTACTTTTACTTAATTATGTAACTGCTACTACAGGAGATCCCAAGCGTTTCCTTGAGCAGAACTACACAACTACCGGAACAGATAACTTCGGTCATTATTCAAATCCTGAGTTTGACAAGATAGTAAGTGAACTTGTATCTACTTTTGATGCTAATAAAAGGCTTGAACTTGTAACTCAGGCACAGCAGATATTAAACGAAGATGTAGCAAATGTTTATCTTTTAACAACCAATAATAATACAGTATCTAAAGCAAATGTAGACAGTGTAACAGTATTTCCTATAGATTATTATTTCATGACAAAGGATGTAACAATTGAATAATGATAAGATATTAGAAATAAAAGACTTAAATATAAGTTATAGGCAAAAACAGGCTGCCGTATCCGATCTTTCCCTTTCTATAAGAAGAGGAGAGATCTTAACTGTAGTTGGAGAGAGCGGCAGCGGTAAAAGTAGCCTTATACACTCTATTTTAGGGCTTTTATCGACAAGTGTAAGTATCAGCGGAACTATAGTCTATAAGGATAAGTATGTACTTAAGGACTTTGACGATAAGCTAAGAAAAGAAATATCGGGAAAAGAGATAGCCATGGTATTTCAGGATAGCCTAAGTCATCTTGATCCGATTAAAAAAATTGCTTATCAATATGATGAATTTATATTAGCCCATGAAAAGCTTACTAAGGAAGAGTGCAGGAAACTGGAAAGAGAAAGCCTTAAGAAACTCGGGTTTGATGATGCAGACAGGATACTTAATTCCTATCCTTTTGAACTTAGCGGAGGTATGCAGCAAAGAGTCGGCATAGCTATGGCACTTACTTTTAATCCGGCGCTTTTACTTGCGGATGAACCCACCTCGGCTTTGGATGTAACTTTACAGGTGCAGGTGGTTGAAGAACTCTTAAGGCTGTCTAAGGATTTTAATACGGCAATGATCATAGTTACTCACAACATGGGTGTTGCTGCTCATATATCCGATAATATAGCAGTTATGAAAGACGGCAAGCTGATAGAGTACGGCAGCAAGGAAGAAGTTATAAAAAGTCCCAAGACAGAGTATACAAAAAAGCTTATAGAAGCCATACCTAAACTCGAAGACGTAAGGTTTGCCGACAGAAAGGGTGAGGTTGTGTGACATGGAAAATGTACTGACTATAAAGAATTTGTCTAAAAACTTTAACAAGTTCAAGGCTTTAGATAATGTAAGTTTCGAGCTTAAAAAGGGTGAGATACTTGGAATAGTGGGAGAGAGCGGCAGCGGTAAAAGTACATTGGCTAAGGTAATTACACGCATAGTAAAACCTGATGGCGGAAGTATTTTATTTAAAGGGGAGGATTTTACAAAGCTTAACAGTGCAAAGTTAAGGGAATACAGAAAAAATGTGCAAATGGTATTCCAAAATCCTAATTCAACCTTCAGTCCGAGAATGAACATAGGTGATTTTTTGTGCGAGGGTATGCTTAATTTTAAACTTGCAAGCAAGAAAGAGGCATTAAAAAAGGCTAAGGAATACTTGGAACTTGTAAAACTTCCTACCGATATTATGGAAAGACTGCCGCATCAGCTTAGCGGAGGACAGCTTCAAAGAGTGGTCATAGCCAGAGCTTTGACTCTAAGCCCTGAAGTACTTATCTATGATGAGTCAACTGCCGCCCTTGATGTGTCGGTGCAGCAGGATGTGCTTAAACTTATGTATGATTTGAGAAAATCCTGTGATAACTCCGTTATCTTTATCTGCCATGACCTTGCTGCAGTAAGGCTGGTGGCAGATAGGATTATAGTAATGTATAACGGTAAGATAGTTGAAATAGTAGACAGCAAGAATCTGCTAAGTGAGTCTAAAGAAGAGTATACTAAAAAACTGCTGGGCTCGGTGTTTGAGGTAAAGTAGTAAAATATTAGAGCTTGCTAAGGTTGAAATAATGCTACCGCAATCCCACCGGCTTTAGACGGTGGGTTAAGGTAGTTATGGAAAAATTATGTAATCATTTACAAGGAAAGTAAAGAATATGTGGAGATTTACCGTGTTCTCAATAGATATCAGGACATTACAAGAATCTTTAATGAATAAAAAAGCACCTCATATTAAGCATTTGTTTAGAGAATCAGTACAAAAGAACTACCGCAGTTAAACTGTAAGCATAGTTGACTGCGGTAGTTTCTTATATCGTAGGAGTTAATTAACCATCATTTTGAGAGGTGAAAATAGATGTAAGACTAAAATCCGTTTTTGCCCCCTTCACAGTGGAAATAAACTTTTCACTTCAATATTGTATTAAATCTCCTTAATATACTGGAAAAAAGCAAATAATTTATGTATAATAGGCTATCGTATCAGTGATTAATTCAATACGGATCGAGAGGTGGATTTTGAAGAAAATATTGTATACAGTGTGGGACTGTATATATCCTGTTGTAACATATTTGCTTATAACATCACTTGCATTCCTGGTGCCTGTTGTACCGGGAGAGGTAGACACTTTACTACCTATGATTGACTTTAGCAATGCTATGATACTCAATTCTCTTGCCGCAATAATACTTATATTTACATGGTTTGGTATTATTTATACAAGTAAGTCCGGTGAGAAAAAAGAACCTATAAAAATGTCGGCACTTTTTTCCACAAAGCTTAAGGACTATATTTTTATAGGCTGGCTTGGAATAAGCCTTGGGATTTGTCTTAGTGTAGCAGTATCGATATTTGGTATAAGTGAACAGGATGAGGCATTCAAACAGGTAAACGAGCTTATAGAAAGCCAACCCTTTTGGCTTAAAATTGCAAGTGTGGGAATTATAATACCTATACAGGAAGAACTTATGTATAGAGGACTTATATATAAGAATATAGAGCAAAGATATGATCACATCAAGGCGGCTGTTATCTCATCTACGGTATTTGCTGTGATGCATATGAATCTAAGTCAGGGAATTTACGCTTTTTTGATGGGATTTGTATTGGCTTTTATATATCAAAAAACTAAGAATATATATGCTTGCATTACATTTCATTGCAGTGCCAATATGTTTGCGGTATTTGTAAGTACGAATACGGTAAATGAATTTCTTATGGAAAATGTGCTTTTAATACCTGCAGTATTGCTATGTATGATTGTAAGTGCATATGTTATTATACTGTATCTACATAAAGAATATAGGAGGAATATTTAGCTTGAAATTATTAAGTGTTGCTATACCTTGTTATAACTCGGCAGCCTATATGAGAAAATGTATAGACTCTGTGCTTAAGGGTGGAGAAGATGTTGAAATACTTATAGTAAATGACGGTTCATTTAAAGATGATACAAAAGAAATAGCTGATTGGTATGAGAAAGAATATCCTACTATTTGCAAAGCCATACATCAGGAAAATGGCGGACACGGTGCTGCTGTGATGGCAGGGCTTAGGGCTGCAAGCGGTATGTTTTTTAAGGTTGTAGACTCTGATGACTGGTTGGATGAGACTTCTTACATGAAGATACTTGATAAACTTAGGTTCTTTGCAAATGAGTCCGACACACAGCTTGACATGATGATAAGTAACTATGTTTATGAAAAAGAAGGTGCTACACATAAGAGGGTAATGAATTACAGAAGAGTCATTCCTACTGAAAAAATACTTACATGGGATGAGATAGGACGCTTTCTTCCGGGTCAGTATATACTTATGCATTCGGTAATATATAGAAGACAGTTGCTTATTGACTGTGGACTGGAACTTCCAAAGCATACCTTCTATGTAGATAATATATTTGTGTATACACCTCTTCCGTATGTGAAGAACCTATATTATCTGGATGTAAATTTCTATAGGTATTTTATAGGGAGAAATGATCAATCAGTCAATGAAGCTGTTATGATAGGAAGAATAGATCAACAGCTTAAGATTACCAAGATCATGCTGGATGCATACGATTTATATAAGATAAAGAGCAAAAAACTTAGAAGGTATATGATACTTTATATAGAAATAATGATGGTTGTCTGCTCAATACTTGCTATAAAATCAGGGACGGAAGAAAATATGCAAAAGAAAAAAGAAATCTGGGAATATCTTAAAAAGCACAATTTAAGACTGTATATGAGAATCAGATGGGGATTTTTGGGACAGAGTATGAATCTTCCGGGCAAGGCAGGAAGACAGGTATCTATAATGGGATATAAGATTACACAAAAATTCTATGGATTTAACTAGCGGTTACAGTTCAGGTAGGTTATTCATCTTCGTCAAAAAAAACTGAAAATGCTTTAATTTTATTTATAAACTGGATGAAGATGAATTCCGGCAGTAGCCTGATAGATACCCATGTATAATATACACCTGAAAGCAAGCTTTCGTTTGGTATATTATACATGGATATCTAAACTACCTAAACTGTAACAACTAATGCATCGTTTCTTAAATAAGCAAATTAAATTCGTTGCCGAATTTTTAACTATAGGCTATAATTAGCTGTGATTTAACTTTGAAAGGTGGTATATAAAAAAAATGACTTTATTAGAAAATTGGAGAAATAAAGCCTATGGAGAGGGTACTAATGATAAGCAAAAAGAAGAATTGTGGAAAAGATATTTCCTTGTAGAAAAAGGAATTTATGAGCAGATACTTGAAGAGCCGGATAAGGTAATATCATGCACGGTATCAGAGCTTGCTGACAGATACGGAACAGATATAGAGACTATTACAGGATTTTTGGACGGTATCAATGATTCGCTTAAGGAAGAGAATCCTATAGAGACTATGGATGAAAACACAGCGGTTAAGATAGAAATAGATCCTGAAAAGCTCTACTATAACATGGTAGAGGCAAAGGCTGACTGGTTATATAGCCTACCTCAGTGGGATAAGATACTTAATGAGGGAAGAAGAAAAGAGCTTTATAAAGAGCAGAAGAAGAGCGGAACTGTAGTAAAGGGAAGGAAAATAGGGCGTAATGAAACTTGCCCTTGCGGAAGCAAAAAGAAATATAAGCACTGCTGTGGAAAGAATTAGTACAGGGAATCAATGATAGCTAAACCGGATATCCAAACTGTAATCTAATTACTGCTTAGGCTATATTGTAAAATTAAAAATATGCAATTAACAAAATAGGCTGTATCAAAACAATATCAGTTTTGTAACAGCCTTTTGTGAACTGCCCATTGTCTAAGGCTAAAAAACTTACTATAAGTTTTGCGGCAGAGCTTTTAATATACATTAATTCGGGCAGTTGCTCCCCTACTTGATGACAGTACAAATAATTTACTATTTTTGGCAACCCTACCCCACCGTATAAAGTCGGCGGGACTACGGTTGCTTTATTCAAAAGAAAATCTTTTATATGGAAAGGCGAAAAATGAGTATATACACAGGATTTGCAAGTGTTTATGATGTATTTATGGATGATATACCCTATAAAGCTTGGGCTTTGGATATAGAAAAAATATTAAAAGAATACGGTATAAGCAAGGGCATAGTTGCGGAACTGGGTTGCGGAACAGGTAGTCTTACACAGGAGTTGGCTGCACTGGGCTTTGATATGATAGGAATAGACAGCTCCTATGATATGCTCGATATAGCCATGTCTAAAAGGGATGAAAACGGGCAGGATATCTTATATCTTTGTCAGGATATAAGAAGTTTTGAATTGTACGGTACCTGCGCAGCTATAGTAAGCCGCTGTGATACCTTTAACTATATATTGGAATTTGAAGACCTCGTAAATTCATTTAAACTGGTCAATAATTACTTGGACCCGAAGGGACTTTTTATATTTGACTTAAACAGCATTTATAAATACAAAGAAATATTAGCGGACAATACTATAGCGGAAAACAGGGAAAATGAAAGCTTTATATGGGAAAATTATTATGATGCTGAGACTAAGTTAAACAGCTATGAACTAAGCGTATTTGTAAAAGAAGAAGACGATAAATACATAAAATATGAAGAACAGCATATTCAAAGAGCATACAGTCTTGATGAGATAAAGGCTGCATTAAAAGAAGCCGGACTTGAGTTTTTATCGGTGTCGGATGCAGACAGCAAAAAAGAAGCGGACGAGTTTACGCAAAGATATCTGATAGTTGCCAAAGAGTCAGGTAAGTAAGGATACAGAAAGGAAGAAAATGTCAGATTATATAATTAAAGCAACGGCAGGAAAGGGAAGTGTCAGAGCCTTTGCCTGTCTTAGTACCAATACTTGTGAGGAAGCAAGGAAGGCACATAATACCTCTCCGGTAGTAAGTGCGGCACTTGGAAGGATGCTTAGTGCCGGGCTTATGATGGGTTCTATGATGAAAAACGACAAAGATTTAACAACCATCAAAATAGAAGGCAGCGGTCCTATGAAGGGTGTACTTGTTACCGCTGACAATAAAGGAGGGGTCAAGGGTTATCCTTTTAATCCACTGGTTATAATTCCGCCAAACAGCAAGGGAAAGCTTGATGTGGCTGAGGCTATAGGAGTGGGAATACTTACTGTTATATCCGACACAGGCTTAAAAGAGCCTTATGTAGGACAGGTAGAGCTTATATCAGGAGAGATAGCGGAAGATATAGCCTATTACTATGCAAGCAGTGAGCAGGTTCCGTCTGCGGTAGCACTGGGAGTACTTATGAATAAGGACAATACAGTAAAGGCGGCAGGAGGATTTATTATACAGTTAATGCCGGGAGCGGATGAAGAAGTTATAGAAAAGATAGAAGAAAAAATAGGAAGTATAGCCCCTGTAACAACTCTTATATCCGAGGGCAAAAGTCCGGAAGATATATTAAAGCTTATACTGGGAGATCTTGACCTTGAGATCAATGAAAAAATAGAGGCGGGCTTTAGATGTAATTGCAGCAGAGAAAGGATAGAAAAGGCTCTAATAAGTATAGGAAGAAAAGAGCTTGAAACTATGTCAAAAGAGGGTCAACCTATAGAAGTCGGTTGTCATTTTTGCAACAAAAAGTATAATTTTAATGTAAATGACATAGAGCAGATATTAGAGGAAGTAAAGTCCAAATAAGTGGTAGGTATATATATGCATAACATTATGAATTAAGGCTTGCTGTTAAGCAGAATAGTAAGCATATATTTATCAGATCGGTTTTGTCATTTATCTTCGTTAAATTTTTTGATTTCCGGTACAGGTTTAACAGTATTTTTGGCGAAGATATATGATATCTGAGTTGTAACCGGGCAATTCGAATTTTATCAAAATAACTATTAAAGGGTAGGTTGGCAGGTGTTAAGTGGTATTCATAATTTAGATATAAAATATATTAAAAATGCCTACAAGCATTTTATGACTATTAACGAGCATAAAATTACGGTAATGGATCTTTGCTTTAAGGTAGGTCTTGTAAAACAGGCTTTTTTACATGACCTTAGCAAATACAGTCCGGAGGAATTTGCCTGCGGTATAAAGTATTACCAAGGTGTAAGAAGTCCCAATGCGGCTCAAAGACAGGAAAAAGGTTTTTCTGCGGCATGGTTACATCATAAAGGAAGAAATAAGCATCATTTTGAGTATTGGATAGACTACTCCATAACAAGGGGAGAGGGGCTGA
>ERZ773026.1225-NODE-1225-length-13144-cov-3.921232_pt1 | contig 13144 bp, 15 predicted proteins | sample MGYA00580838_ERZ773026 | MGnify/ENA primary metagenome ERZ773026 (study PRJEB29015, sample SAMEA2738006) | human oral metagenome | biome: human oral; feature: human-associated habitat; material: dental | place: China | collected 2055 ... | reverse complement strand
AGGGGTATGATTGTGCCAGGCTGCATGAGTCGTGGGGCTGTGCTAGCACTAGGGTGGTGAGAGGTGCGGCGTTGGTGATCGGTTGTTTTTGTGGGCGGCGCAGCAATTTGCACAACTTTGCGCGCGATAGAATTGCAAAATATGTCGCATCTGCTATAATGAGGAGCGATATGGTACAAGTAACACGAAAAGACGAGCGCGAGGCGAATGAGAACATCATCCGTCGGTTTAACAGCCGGGTGTTGAAGAGCGGTGTGCTAGCAAAGGCACGGGCATCGATGCGATTTGCCAAGCCGATCAGCAAGACCGATCGCCGCAAGAAGGCGATTACCCGTCGTCAGCGCAAGGCTGACAAGATGGCTAAAGTTCGCCTGGGGATCCGCTAGGTGACGACGCTCAAGCAGCGTATCAAAGACGAAATGAAAGCCGCTTTGCTTAGCGGCGATCGTTTTGTTGGTGACACCTTGCGCAACCTTGGTGCTGCTATCCTTGATGAAGAGGTGAAGCAGGGTGTGCGCGAGACTGGCCTGGACGATGCTGCCGTCGAGCAGGTGATCGTCCGTGAGGTGAAGAAGCGGCGCGATGCCGCAGCAATCTACCGCACCAATGGTCGCCTTGAACTTGCTGAGCCCGAGGAGCGCGAGATGGCAGTACTGCAGCACTACTTGCCGCAGCCACTGAGTGATGAAGAATTGCAAGCCGTGGTGGCGCAGACGATTGCCGAGCTTGGAGCAGATAATCCACGGATGACGGGCCAGGTGATTGGCGCCGTCAAGGCTAAGGTGGGCAACCGAGCTGACGGTGGGGCGATCGCTCAACTGGTGCAACGTGCCCTTGCCCCGTAGTTTTATGACACGAGCAATAATTTTTCTTAATAATAACTATAACCACATAATAACAAGGAGGCACAGATGATTCTTTTGTTTGGCCCAACTGGTGCCGGTAAGAGTATGCAAGGGCAGATGCTGGCAGTACGCCAGGGGTGGAAGTGGCTCTCGACGGGTGAGATGCTGCGCCAGAGCACCGACCCAGCGGTGATTGCTACCCTCAAAGCTGGTGAGCTCGTGAGTGATAAGCTTACCTACCAAGTCTTCGATCATGCGGTGCAAGAGGCGTATCGCAGGCATTACCAAAACATTATTGTTGATGGATTCCCGCGTACGAAAGAGCAAGCCGCGTGGCTTGATGACCATCTCGCGCGTACTGGTGATAACATTGACCTCGTCGTGGTACTGGAAGTGCCCGAGCAGGAAATCATGCGCCGCTTAGCCAAGCGAGGCCGAATGGAGGATACACCCGAGACGATTGCGCGCCGCATGGCCATCTACCGCCAAAAGATGTACCCAGTACTTGGTATCTTTGCTGAGGCTGGGGTAAAGATCATCCACCTTGACGGGACTGGCACCGCGGGCGAAGTGCACGACCGGATTTATGACGAGGTAATGCACGCATGGCCCAACTAATTACTGGTGTCAAGACGCCCGAGCAACTCGAGGCAATGCGCGAAGGAGGTAAGCGCTTGGCGCAGATCTTTGCTGATATCCGTCAATTTGTCCATGCTGGAGTAAGTGAGAAGCAGATCGATACCTTTACGGCAGAACGGATTGCTGCCTACGGTGCTGAGCCAACCTACAAGACCCCAGAGGTGAACTTCCCTGGGGTGATTTGTATTAGCACGAACGAAGCAATTGTCCATGGCGTACCAAGCGATTATATCTTACAGCGGGGCGATGTCGTTAGTTTCGATCTCGTTATTACCTACCGCGGGATGAAAACAGACAGCGCCTTTACTATGGTGGTGGATGACGCACCCGCTGGGGCTATTAAGCACCTACTCCACACTACCGAACGCAGTCTCTATGCTGGCATTGACGCGATCAAAGGGCCAGTGCGTACTGGCGATATTGGCGCAGCGGTGGAAGCTGTGCTGCAAAAGGGCCGCCTTGGGATTATTCGCGAGCTGGTGGGGCACGGTGTGGGCCTCGAGATGCACATGCCGCCCGACGTCCCGAACTATGGCCGCAAAGGCACTGGCCCGCTACTCCAGCCTGGTGATACTATTGCCATCGAGCCCATGGCTACCCTGGGTGGCGGCGCTATCTACAGTGATACTGCTGGCGATGGCTGGACAATCTACAGCCGCGATGGTAGTCTGGCTGCCCACTTCGAGCACACTGTCCTTATCACTGAGATAGGGGCGGAGATTATGACGAAGCTGTAATGTCTCGCCCTGGTAGCTACCCTTGCTGCCACCATTGCTGCAGCATACATAAAACTCGCCGAGATAATGAACGGCGAGTTTTATGCTATACTAAACATACATCAGAATAACCAACAGAGATATAGATATGGCGACAGACAAGACAACGACACCAACACCGCGCACAGTAAAGATGTGGTTTGATGTAGGAAAAGTCAACACAGAATGTTCGCTCTTTATCGATGGCTTAGATGATAGTGAGTATCTTGTATACGTGCCGTTTACAACAGCGTACGATACGTATAACCTCACATTTGCAAGTGATATGCATCGCCTGTTTGCTAGAGACATTCAATCGTCTTGGTCTCCGTATGGCTTTGCGGCAGGGACATTTGAGCTTATGCAGTGGTATATTCAGATCGCCTTTCGTCCGATCGATAGAACTGTAGATGGAAGCAACTCTCCATCAGTGGTCTATATGACGGTTGTTGGCGATGGGATTAAGCCTGGTGGTGTCTGGGATGTACCAGTCGATCGCAACCAGGTATACCAAGAATATTGCCGCGCTTTTTGTAAGTTCTATAATGAAAAGCATAAGGAACTAGCAGATGTCATTCAGTTTGGCGAAGACGATTTTGTTATGTGGGCTAATGAACATCTAGATGGATATCTAGAAAGACACCGTAGCTAAATTTCAAAACTCTCGCTTTCTTCCGCCCATATTGTACAAGACACAGCATAACCTGTATAATGGTACTATGCATGAAAATTCTCAATACGCAGTAGGAATAGATGTCGGGACGACGACGATTCGATGCGTGGTGGGGCATATGAATCCAGAGACAGGCACGCCGACGATTGTGGGCGTAGGGCAGGCACCGAACAGTGGTATGCGCAAAGGTATGGTGGTCAATCTCAGTGGCCCAGCCCGCACGATCGACGAAGCACTGGGCGAGGCCGAGCGGATGAGTGGCTACGAAGTCAACAGTGCGACGGTGAGTGTCAATGGTGCGCACATTACCAGCACTCGTGCCACTGGGATGATTGCCGTGGGCACGATCGATCACGAGATTAATGATGATGATGTGGCACGCATCGAAGAAGTTGCCACAACAGGCAAAGTACAAGCCAACCGCGAGATCCTCGAGGTCGTGCCGCATAGTTATACGCTTGATGGCCAAGCGGGTATCAAAGACCCGCTGGGTATGACGGGCACGCGGCTGGAGATTGATGCCAATGTCGTTTCGGCTCTAGCGCCCTATGTGGCGAATTTGCAAAAAGCGGTGGAGATGGCGACCGTCCACCCTCATGCCATTACACCAGCGGTATTGGGGGCGGCTAAGGCAGTGCTGAATGAGCGGCAGATCGAAAGCGGTGTGGCAGTGGTTGACCTTGGTGGAGCAACGACCAGTGTGGCAGTCTTCGAAGAAGGGGACTTGCAGTATGTTGGCGTCATCCCAATGGGTAGTGTGAATGTGACGAACGACCTCGCTATTGGCCTCAAAACTGACCCTGATGTTGCGGAATTGGTTAAGGTCAAGCATGCTGCGGCTGGCATCAAGGCAAGCGACGCGGTGGCTAAGGTGCGGCGCGATAAGGAATCGTACGAGTTTGCTACGGAGGAGATTGACGAGATTGTTGATGCCCGGCTGGAGGAGATTTTCGAGGCAGTACAGAAGGAGCTCAAGAAGGCAGGCCGCGCTGGCAAGCTGCCCAGTGGTGTTGTGCTGACTGGTGGCATGGCTCAGATGCGTGGCATAGCGAGCTATGCCAGGGAACAGCTGGGAGTAGCCGCTCGGGTAGGCCGACCAACTGGCTTTACGAGCGGGGTGGCCGACCAGATAGAAAAGCCGCAGTTCGCCACCGCAGTTGGTCTGATGCTCGCCGATAGCGAAGGCGGTCAGCAGCCCACCCAGGCCTATACCAACAGTGGTACAGCACACGCCAAGGGCGCGATTAGCTGGTTGCGTCGGCTGCTGGGAGGGCTCAAGGCCTAGAATCATACCGATGAGGATGATATACTAAATGGTAATGGTAAAGTTGATAGTTGCACAAGGGGAGAAACGTGAATGCCGGAAGTAAAACCAAGCGAGATCCAAACCTTTGCTAGTATCAAAGTCGTTGGCGTCGGTGGCGCTGGTGGGTCTGCTGTTAATCGAATGAAAGACGCTGGCTTGGCTGGCGTGCAGTTCATTGCAATGAACACCGATGCGCAGGCGCTGCATAATTCGCAAGCAGATATTAAGATTCATCTCGGGCACAACACCACCAATGGTCTTGGCGCTGGTGCTGACCCCAGTGTGGGTGAGGCTGCGGCCCGTGAGTCACTCGACGAGATTCGTCAGGCGCTTGAGGGGGCAGATATGATCTTCGTGACGATTGGTGCTGGTGGTGGCACAGGCTCGGGGGCTGGCCACGTGGTAGCAGAAGTGGCGCGTGACCTTGGCATCCTCTGTGTGGGGGTGGCCACCAAGCCCTTTACCTTTGAGGGCGAGAAGCGACGTATCAATGCCGAGTGGGCTATCAAGCAGTTGGGGCGGCAAGTCGATACACTCATTACTATCCCCAACGATCGCTTACTTGACACGATTGACCGCCGGACACCACTACTTGAGACCTTCAAGATTGCCGATGATGTGCTGCGCCAGGGTGTGCAAGGGATATCGGAGTTGATTACCGAGCATGGGCTGATTAACCTCGACTTTGCGGACGTCAAGGCAATTATGAGCAGTGCTGGTAGTGCATTGATGGGGATCGGCCGGGCTAGTGGCGAAGACCGAGCTCAGATGGCCGCCCAGCAGGCAATTGATTCGCCACTGATTGAGGTGTCGATCAACGGTGCCAAGGGTGTACTCTTTAATGTGACGGGTGGCTATGATATGAGTATGGCCGAGATTCAAGAAGCGGCCGAGATTATCACTGGTGCGGTGTCGTCCGATGCCAACATTATCTTTGGTGCGACACTCAAGCCCGAGCTGGAGGATGAGCTGATTATTACCGTTATCGCGACTGGCTTTGACAGTGATTCGTTCTTTGATGACGACGAGCCAAGTGATGACGAAGATGACGAAGAAGCAGCCGAGACAGTGGACGAAGCGGTCGATAGTGTCGATATGGCCATCGACCCCGAGGCGGCTGCTCACTTTGCCCAGGAGAATGAGACGAATATTTGGGATCAATCGATGGATGACGACGAGGATGATACCCCGGCCTTCTTGCGCCGCCGCCGCAAAAAGGAGGCGGACGCGTGACAACTCACCGCGACAAGATTGGCAACAGCCGCGTGTTAGAATCGCGTGAGTCGGCCGATGGCGTGACGATTCGCCGCCGCCGCGAGACTCCTGATGGACACCGCTTTACCACCTATGAGCGGATCGAATACCCAACGATTGCAGTGCTTAAGCGGACGGGTTCACGCGAGCTCTTTGATCGAGCTAAGCTCCGCGCCTCGGTGCGCCGCTCGGTTGGTAAGTTCTTCAAATCGGAGCTAGAGCTCGAGGCAATTATTGATGCAGTGGAGGACCGGATCCACGATGCGGGCGAGAATGAGATTGAGTCGCGCGTGATTGGTGGCTTCGTGCTCGATGAGCTCGCAGCGCGTAATGAGGTGGCGTATGTGCGCTTTGCGAGCGTGTTTTATAAATTTAAGACGCTGGACGATTTCGTTAAGATATTAGAGCAGCGTCGGAGTGCGAAGCAGCAAGAAAAACAGAGGTAAAACATATGCGCGTCCTCATCATTTACCGGACAGAGAGCGACTATGCGCGTCGCGTCTTCGACTACTTGCGTGACTTTAGCCGGCGTACAGGTCATGCCATTGAGGAATTTGACCCAGATACACGTGAGGGGCAATCGCTCTGTCGCACGTACGACATTGTGGAGTACCCCACCATCCTTGCCTTGGCGGATAACGGCCAGGTGCTGGGTATGTGGCGCGGTTTGCCGCTGCCAACCATCGACGAAGTGGGATACTATGCCCGCTAAAACGCCTAAAGTACACACTACGACCACTGTGGTGGCGGATGATGTGGGCCGTGCGCCCTGGCTGCGTCGGCCTGGCACAGTGGCATTGCTGGCGGCAGCTTTGGGCAGCGGCCTGGGGCTCGTGGCATCCTTTGTTCTCTCGCTTGAGACACTGCATTTGGCGCAGCACCCAGGTGGGGTACTTAATTGCGACGTCAATGCCGTGCTGAGCTGCTCCACAGTAGCACAGCATTGGTCGGCGACGGTGCTTGGCTTTCCTAATAGCTTCATTGGCATGATGGCCATACCAGTGATGATAACGGTAGTGGTAGCACTGCTGGCTGGGGCACGTCTGCCGCGCTGGTTTGTGCGGAGTGCCTGGGGTGGTGCTGTGCTCGGGATGATTTTTGCACTGTGGATGTTTTATATGAGCTTCGCCGTTATTCGCGTGCTGTGCCCGTGGTGCTTGACGCTGGATGTGGGGATGCTGCTGATCTTCTTTGGGATGACGCGCTACTGCATTGAGGCTGGGGTGATTGGTGGGGAGCGCACCAAGCGCTTTGCTCGCCATGGCTACGATGTGCTGTGTGGCGTAAGTGTGCTGGTGCTGGCGGTGGCGTTGATTATTGTGAAGTTTGGCGCGGAGCTGCTGTAAATAAAGTCGTTTTTTGTACAGTAAAATTGTCGAGCTTGTCAGGATTGGCAAGCTTTTTAAAATGAACGGAATCTTGTATTATTCATAGTGCTCTTTTGTCTATTCATTGGTGCAAGTCATTATTTTCTCGCACCAGGGAGGCTGTGGTATGGTGCTAGCCACCGCTATATTGACGCAAGTGAGGCGCTCATTAGCTTGTGCTGTGTGCTTGGTGTTATAGAAAAATAATGTGCAAAATAATGTATGCTGAATTTTAAAATAGCTATGAAGCTCCCTGCTGTGATACTTAAGAAAGACGCGCTATATGCAGGTCTTTACTAGGCAGTGCAGCTCAAATAGATAATACGGTAGAAGAATAGGTGTCGTCTAGTAGCGAGCCTGCGTGTATGAATATAACTAGCGTTTCGTTCATTATGCATTATTGATAGTGAATGTGTTGGCAGGCTTATGTGCATCATAAATTTGCTAGCGCATATGAGGATAGTATGCCAGTGCTGCTGTGCTACAGCAAATGAATTTTTCCTGAATAGTAGTTACAGTATATTCAGCAGAAGGTGAGTGGTGCGTTTTGCTAAGTGGTGTAGGATTGAATGAGGGAGATGGTGCGTTCAGCTTGGCGGAGAAGGAAGATTAATCCTGTAGCGTGAGTGAGTTTGATTTTCGTAGACAATTACTAAGCGTTTTTTTGCAAAAAATAATTCGACATGCGAGGGAGCAAAATGGCTGCTGCACAAAACAAGCAAACTGTATGGATTCCATTGTGCTCATGATATGTGTATGGCAGCAAGGAGCTGTTGCGGCTATAACGTGGGTGTGTGGTGTGCCACTGCTTGGAGTGGTAGCGAAGATTTTTTACAAAGTGGGTGAGTGAGTTGTGGTGTGATGATAAAAATATGATACGGCTTTTGGCTTGGTGAAGGCAGAGGGATATTGGTTGATATTTGCCGCAGAAAAATTTGTTGCAGCGTGAGCGCGAGGAGCGAAGCAATAAGCAAAAATAATGCAATAGCGCAGTGCGTAACAGTAGGCATTTTTGTGAATAAAAATGGCATATTAAAAAAATCATTTTGGTTGCATATTGAAAGCAACAAGCCGAGCGCGAAAGCTGCAGCACATACAAGACAAAGCACGCGCCATTGCTACACAACACAGTATCTGGATACGGAACTATGCGAAGTAACAAGGAGGTGTGATGGCTGGTGACACACTTATGTTTTTTAAAAAAATCCATGTGGTGCTCATAGCTAGCTACTTACTACATCGACTATGCTAAAGCTGTTTGCGTCTATTTTTGCCCACCATTGAGCACAGAATACACACACTTTTTTGCAATGAGAAAAACATAGTAAAGCGGTATATAGAAATGATTAGCTTATAGCGAAGTATCGTGCAGTGCGGCAGGCTGAGCGCTCTATATTTTGCGCTGAGCGAAAATGCAAATAATTAAAAATGCGCAAGCTGTACAAAACAAGCGATACGCAAAATATAATGTACAAAGAATTCGAGCAGAATGACTGCACAGAAAAGTGGCTGCATGCCAAGCAGGCACAGTTAGCGGCACTCATTGCACATTGCACACCGTATCGCTTACTGAACGTGTGAAATAGCCCACTATAGGGTGCTGTGATGCGCGAAAGCGCTGAGGAAGGGAAAATGCGAATTTGTAGCCTACTAAGCGCTAGACGAGGGATCCACAGCCTCTCAGGAGACATAAGGGGGCTTTGACTGGATTAGCTGATGTAGATAAGCCTGTATGAGCTATGCTGTGCAGATTACAACATATCTATGTTATAAAAAATAGAGTAGTGTGAGGAGAGTAAATTGAGATTGTGTTGTATAAAATATAGGATATCATTGGTGGCGAGAGGTGACGAACAAGGTGTGATATATACAACAATAACCCTCAGATGCACGCGCTCTATATGTGTATAAAAAACAACATACATAACTACAACGAAACAAATTCGAAAACAGAGGCGGTAGGGCGATGAATTCACAACGTTGTGGGTAATAATGAATATTGTATATATAACAACGATTAATTTGATGGCATCAAAAGAGAAATAACAGGGGTAAATGAGGCAATGTTGTTATAGTTATAACGTTTATATAATTATGGATAGGAGAGGATGGTGTCTCTTTGCGAAGCATGGGTTGGCATATAGTAAGGACTTTTGGGCAGCGCTTCACCAGTGTATTAGCAGCTTTGCGGTGGTGGTTGGGACAGAGGTGGTCTTATTGTGTGCTACCTATAATAATGGTATGCTAGCGATATGAAGAACAATACAATTTTACGCATTGGTGCTGGCGCGGCGTTTGTGGCGCTGGGTGGAATATTATTAAGCGAGAGCTTTGGCGTGCAGTTTCATTACTGGCGGGAGTTTTGGTATGGTTTGTGTGCGCTTGGATTTATCATGGTTGGTGTGCTGACGCTGCGCAATCGCAATTGGCTGTGGGGAGCGCTCTGGGTAGCAGTTGGCCTAACAATTGGCGCGAATGCATTTTTGCATAACAACGTTAATATTTGGCGGGTGTTTTGGCCGCTGGTGCTGATCGCGATTGGCCTGACGATTATTTTTAATTTGTCGCAGCGCCAGCGTCGCATCGCAAAACAATCGTCGGATGATAATATGGTTGCCTCCTTCTCGGGCAACACACGCAAGATAAAAGGCGAATTTGCAGGTAACTCGCTTTCGGCGGTGTTTGGTCAGGTGGATCTCGACCTGCGCCAAGCCAAGATAGAGGATGGTGCGGTGATTGATATTTTTGTTGTGTGTGGTGGCATTAATATTATTTTTCCAGATAATGTCATCGTCAAGACGCAGGTCACTAGTATTCTTGGCGGAGTAGAGGACAAAACCAACGCTGCCAAGAGTACAAAAAAGACTGTCTACATTCGCGGCGACTGTGTCCTTGGTGGGCTCGAAATTAAATAATTAGAAAAACAATAATTCGCTATAACACGCTTCTTGATAACAACGAGAAGCGTGTTTGTTTTTGTGTCGAGGTACGCAGGCAGTGGAGTGCGGATTGAAGCTGGCACGATAGTACGCTGCCCGATTTTTTCAACTTCGCACTTGGCTGAGGAGCTTTACTAACGCTACTGGCAACGAGCCACATGTTTGTTGCATACAATTGATAAAATTTCTCGTTGCTTGATTGCTCATTGTCAAACATTGATTGTGGTATTGCAATGTGAGAGTGGTTTAGTAACATACGTCAGCGTTTTTTGATTTTTGTGTACACTAATCGGCGAGAATTGCGATAGCTTTGTGGTACTTGCATATAATGGATTAATCTGCCTCGCTAGTAATAATAAATGTGCGCGACAGCAACGTACACAAAATGTACTGCTTACAAAAATAGTGTGCAGAGTCTTATGGTTTGCTAATTCACTTGCGCTTCTTGCAGAAATAAGTAAGATGAGCATAATGCAAAAAGCATTCAAACTTTACACAAGCACGTCTTGCAAGTCTACCTTAGCTGCGGCACATACGCAAAGCATAAAAATGTGATGGTAAGATTTTTGCGTAAGGTATGCTTTGAGGTGGGTGAGCCAGAGCGCCGCGAATACCAGTATACCGTGCCAAGCATTCTTGCTATACTATAATTATGAACCGTTGCCCCTGGGCTGAATCTGGCGATAACGAGCGTATCTACCACGACACTGAGTGGGGTGCGCCGCTGTATGATGACCAAAAATTATTTGAGCTGCTCTGCCTGGAGGGCGCGCAGGCTGGCCTAAGCTGGAGCACGATCCTGGCCAAGCGGGCGGGCTACCAGCAGGCCTTTTACCAATTTGACATCACAAAAGTAGCCGCCATGACGGATGCGGAGCTGGAGGCGCTCACCCAGGATGCGTGCATCGTCCGCAACCGGCGCAAAATTTATGCAGTGCGCACTAATGCCCAGGCGGCGCTGCGGGCTATTCGCCAGCACGGTAGTTTGCAGGCGTACTTATGGGGCCTGGCGGGTGGCGCGCCAGTGCAAAACCGCTGGCAGAGTGCACGTGATGTGCCTGCCGATACGGCTACCTCCCGGGCAATGAGCGCGCAGCTCAAGCGGGATGGCTTTGCCTTCGTTGGCCCAACCACGTGCTATGCCTTTATGCAAGCCGCCGGCATGGTGAACGACCATGTGGTGGCGTGTTTTCGGTACGGGGAGTGCGCGGCGCTGGGTGCTCATATAGAGTAATGAAAGTGATGCGTCTCGGTGTGCTGTGTTATTGCAAAGCTCGGTAGCACCAGCATGTAATAATGCGGTCGCTGGGAGCTTTTCAATCGGGCGGGCCTTGGGTATAATAGACCCAGAGGCATTTTTGCGTAGCTTGTGGTGCGCAAAATGAGTGGCTATCACCCACGAAGCCTGCGGGAAGAAATTGGTTTGTTATGTTCATAAAGAGTTGTGAATCTAAGTAGCCAAGAATAGACCCCGCCGCGAATGCTGCGACAAGGCAATAATCAAGTGCTGAAAGAGTATAGCTATTTCCGTCGTTTTGTCGGGAAATGCTAGAATCACTTCTTTTGGAATCGAGATGGTACCGTCCGCGCGAATACCCAGCGGATTCTCGAAGCCCAGAAGAGGTGATTTTTAATTATATAAGGAGTAGCCATGCCATTGCCAACCCACACGCCAGCCTTGCAGTGTACCACTGCGAAATGCACGCGGCAGGTTGCGTAGAGCTATGAAGGAAAGAGGATGAGCACTATGCAGCAGAATAGTCGTGTGACGAGCTTTGCAATCGATCGGGAATATAATTACATTATGTATGATATGACTGACATGATTCGCGCTATGAATTTTCCGCGGGAGATTGCAGGATTGTTTCTAAAGACTGATGAATTTCATCTGTCACTGTTTGAGGTACTTGGTGAGTATGGGGTGGATGAGGCTGGCTATGAGCAGCTTGAGCAACTCTCGCGTACGACTGGTGCAGCGATGACGACAGAGCCGGAATTGACGGGTGAGTTCTGTAGATTGGTCGATAATGCAAAGGGTCGCGAGACAATTATTGCACTTGCCCAGTGGGGCGAGCTTGAAGCGTGGCGTGATGCAATTCGTGAACTGATACCTCAGGCGGAGTTCATTATTCCACATGTCACGTTATATACCAACCATAATGGCGCAATTGGCTATAGCGACAGAGATGCGTATCGAGCCCAGCCGCTTGATGCAGCAATAAAAGCAACGCTCCACTCTGTATACCAAAAGCGAAAAGAAGTGGAGTACAACCATGCATGAATATTGGCAGCCGCGTACCCACGAGAAAGCACTTGCCTGTATTGCAGTAGCTCTGCCAGGCAGCGAGCAGTTTGCGTTACTTAAGCAAGATATGGGTATTTCTGATCGTTATGAAGCAACGCTTGCAGAGCTGGCTATGCAGGGCAAGGCGGTGGTGTTTGCTGCAGTGGAGGACGGCCGTTATGTGGGACGGGTGACACTGCGGCATGATTGGACTGAGCGGCCAGAGATTGATGAGCCGTCAGTGAGGATTGAAGATGAGTACTCTGACTTGCCGCAGATTAATGCACTTGAGGTGGCAGAGCAGTATCGTGGTCGTGGTATTGCCTCGCAGTTACTCGCTGCAGCGGAGAACGAAGCGTGTCAGCAAGGATTTGACCGAGTTGGCCTGGCGGTAGATATTACCAACAAGAGGGCGATAGGTATCTATGAGAAGCGTGGCTATATGTATCGATTGGTGGCAGACAAGCCAACCTTCACCAGTGTGTGCCACCGGACAGATGGCACTGACGAGGCTGGCGAGTACTATTTGATGACAAAACAAGTGCGAGGTGAGGGGTGATGCAGCCTGGGCGAATCCTTATCTACGGTGACTCGAACGTCTGGGGCGACAAGGGCTTTGGGCAGGATGGTGCTCTGTTGGGGCGCTATGCTACCGAGCAGCAATGGCCAAACATCCTCCAGCGATTGCTCGGCGATAGGTATGACATTATCCAAGCGGGGCTGTGCGGGCGGACAGCGGCCGGCGAACGGGTTGGGGGGTTCGGCTGCGACCGGGGAGAAAGCCGGTTTTCTTGGGAGCGAGGGCGGATGCGGTGCGGCTTCGTGCGGTATCCCCGGCAGCACCATAGCCACGGCTCTCCCCCGTTTTGGGGCCTTTGGGGTGCTGTACCGTGGGGTTGGGATTGTCGCGGGTGGTGCGGGTGTCGTGGCTGGCTTGTGGGGTGCGGTGGTCGCTGCGCCGACCGGCTTGGTATCGTTCGAGCCCGTCGAGGGTGGGTTCGGGAAGGAAGAGTACCCGGTCGAAGGTGGGTTTTCCGAAGTTGGCCATGGCGGATATGGTGTCGGGTTCGTGGCGGGCACAG
>ERZ773026.1224-NODE-1224-length-13148-cov-3.335141_pt1 | contig 13148 bp, 8 predicted proteins | sample MGYA00580838_ERZ773026 | MGnify/ENA primary metagenome ERZ773026 (study PRJEB29015, sample SAMEA2738006) | human oral metagenome | biome: human oral; feature: human-associated habitat; material: dental | place: China | collected 2055 ... | reverse complement strand
CGTCAGCTGAATCGGACTGAACTGTTTGTTGAGAAAAATGTTCATACAAACTACACCTGTTATACCACATATTTACAATAATTGTCGAATAGTATTAAGACCGTCTATGAAACAAGAGCCCCACTAGAGAGTGGGGCTCTTCTGCTCTAGACTAGCTATTCCCTACAGCTCATCAGTAGCGATTGTCACTTCTGGCTCAGCCTCTTCGGCCTGGGCTTCGGCGACAAACTCATCCTCCGGAGAGTCATTCTCCTCGAGCGGCAGTGGGTGCGCACCCGTACCAACCGGTACTTTGTTGCCAATGATGACGTTCTCCTTAAGACCCTTGAGGTGGTCGGCGCGGCCACTGGTGGCAGCGTTGATCAGCACGCGAGTCGTGTCTTGGAACGACGCAGCAGACAGCCAGCTATCACTCCAGATACTCACCTTGGTGATACCAAGCAGCAGCTGTGCATACTGGGCTGGCGTCTTGCCCTGGGCAACGAGCTCCTTGTTGGCGTCGACCACGGATGCCTTGGAGATGATGTCGCCCATGACGAAGGTACTGTCGCCTGGATCATCAATCTGCACCCGGCTGAACATCTGCCGGACGATGATCTCGAGGTGCTTGCCGGCCACATCCTGGCCCTGCGCAGCATAGATACGAAGCACTTCGTTGATGATGTAGCGCTGGGTTGCCTCTGTGCCCTTGAGGCGCATGAGGTCGTGCAGGTTGAGCGAACCAAGTGTCAGGCGATCGCCTGGCTCAACCATATCGCCCGGCTTGACGACGAGGTACATCGTGCCAGGGATTTCGTAGCGGACTGGTGCTGTCGCGTTGCCCGTGAGGACAAGCGAGTCACCAGTAGACTCAACCACTCCATCAAACGGTGCAGTAAGTGGCTGCGTGCCATCGTCGAATGACGCAATGACGTCGCCAACCTTGACCTTGCTGCCCGATTGTACCATCACCATGCGGCCATCGAGCGGCATACGCTCTACCCTACCCGCTTGCGGTGTGACCTGTACAACGTACTTCTTGCCATCTTCCCAGATATCGACCAAACCAGCGACTTCTGTGACGTAGGCCTGACCCTTCGGGTTGCGCGCCTCAAAGAGCTCCTCAACACGCGGCAGACCCTGGGTGATGTCTGACCCACCAACACCAGAGCTGTGGAAGGTGTTGAGCGTCAGCTGCGTGCCTGGCTCACCGACCGACTGGGCAGCAATGACACCAACTGGTTGCGAACCATCGACGAGCTGGCCAGTTGCCATGTCGATCCCGTAGCTCTTGCGTGGAATACCGTGCAAGTTCTTGGTAGAGAGGACAGACTGGATGCGTACCTGGTCGATCGACTGATCTGCCTCGATGGCGTTGGCAATCTCACGCGTAATAAGCTGGTCGCGGTCGAGGTGGCCCGGCACTGCCTCAGCGGTGTAGCGGCCAAACAAGCGGTTGCCAAACTCGATCATTGTCTCCTCAGACTCATTGCGGTAGATAGTGAAGCCATCGTCATCGCCCTCTTCATCCTCAACAGTAAAGACATCTTGCGAAACATCGACCAGGCGGCGCGTCAGGTAGCCAGAGTCGGCCGTCTTAAGGGCGGTGTCGATAAGCCCCTTGCGAGCACCACGCGTCGCCACGAAGGCCTCCAGGCTCGACAACCCTCGCTTGAAGTTACTACGCACTGGCAGCTCAATCTCGCGGTTGGCGGCATCCACCTGGATACCGATCATCGCACTGGCTAGCTTAATGTTGTTGACGCTACCACGAGCACCAGAGTTCACCATCGTTGCGACAGAGGTGTCCATGTGGGCCAATTGGCTGCGCAAGAAGTCCTCTACCTTGCGGTCGACGGTACGCCAGTTGTTGACGGTTAGTGTGTAGCGCTCGTCCTCGGTAATGAGCCCTTGATCGAGCTGCTCCGAGATTGCAGCAGAACGTGCATCACCCTCGGCCACAAAGTCGGCAATTTCGTCGAAGCTGAGGTAGTCTTCCATACCGGTCGACACTGCAGCAGTGGTAGCAAAGCGGAAGGCCAAGCCCTTCATGCGGTCGGCAGTGATAGCAGTCTCAGCAGCGCCATAGCGCTCGAAGATCTGACCCAGCACCCGCTTGAGCTCCTTCTTGGTCTGGACGTTGTTGTTGTAGGGGAAGTCCTCTGGCAGGATTTCGTTGAAGAAGACACGCCCCAGGGTGGTTGTCCGGATCTCACCCTTAGCCCGGATGCGAATCGGGCTCTGCAGGTGGAGCTTGCCCATGTCGTAGGCTAGCTCAGCAGCCCGGCTGTCGGCAAAGACAGCGACAGTATCGGTCTGAGCCGAAGGCTTCTCGTATGTGAGGTAGTAGTTGCCGAGCACCACGTCCTGGTCGATACTGAGGACAGGGCTCCCGTCGGCAGGCTTAAGTAGGTTATTGACGGCACTCATTAGCTCGCGTGCTTCGGCCTGTGCCTCGGCACTGAGCGGCAAGTGAACAGCCATCTGGTCGCCATCGTAATCAGCATTAAAGCCGTTAGCGACGAGTGGGTGAAGCTGGATCGCCTTACCCTCAACCAGCTTTGGCTGGAAGGCTTGGATACTCAAGCGGTGCAGTGATGGCGCGCGGTTGAGCAGGACATACTTGCCCTTGATTACCTCATCCAATGCATCCCACACAACCGCTTCACCTGCCTCAATTAGGCGCGTTGCACTACGGATGTTGTGAGCGTAATCGCCCTTGATAAGCCAGCTGATGACAAATGGCTTGAAGAGCTCGATTGCCATCTGCTTTGGCAAACCACACTGGTGAATCTTGAGCTTCGGTCCTACCACGATGACCGAACGGCCCGAGTAGTCGACGCGCTTACCTAGCAAGTTCTGGCGGAAGCGCCCTTGCTTACCCTTAAGCATATCGCTAATACTCTTAAGGCGGCGGCGTCCGCCAGTTGCATTGACAGCGCGGCCACCACGAGCAGCCGAGTTGTCAATCAGGCTATCGACCGCTTCTTGCAGCATACGCTTCTCGTTACGCTGAATTACCTCTGGTGCGTTGAGCTCGATAAGTTTCTTGAGACGGTTATTACGGTTGATGACGCGGCGGTAGAGGTCGTTGAGGTCACTCGTCGCAAAGCGTCCACCACTCAAGGCTACCATTGGCCGCAAATCTGGTGGAATGACTGGCAAAACTGTCATACACAGGCTTGATGGCTTAATGCCTGCCGCTTGCATGCCCTCCAGCACCTTAAGGCGCTTCAGCAGCTTCTTCTCGCGCTGACCGCGCGCGCCTTCGGCTTCTTCTTGCAGATCGGCGATGAGTGCGTCGAGGTCGATATCATCAAGGAGCGCCTTGAGGGCATCACCACCCATACCAACCTTGATGAGCTCTTCGTATTCTTCGGGAAGGTTGCGATAGTCAGTATCACTCAGGAGGGCGCGCTTTTGTAGGCTCTCGAGCTGAGCTTTCTTTTGGCTGTAGGTTGCCTCAAGCTCTTCGTACTCGCGCGTTTGCTGCTCGGCAAGCGCCTTCACATCTGCCCCATCAGCCTCAGCTTCACGCTGGAAGCGAATCTTAATGGCGGCACGTGCTGCCTCAGTCTCAGCCTCAAGGTCAGCCAAATAAGCGTCGCGTGTCTCAGCGTCAACGTCGAGGATGACATAGGTAGCAAAGTACGCGATCTTCTCGAGGTTGCGCACCGTAATGCCGAGCAAGAGGCTCATTGCACTGGGCGTGCCGCGCATAAACCAAATATGCGCAACAGGGGTAGCCAAGCTAATGTGCCCCATCCGCTCGCGGCGCACGATCGACTTAGTGACAAGCTCGCCATTCTTATCTACCGCAGCTTCGCGGCTGCGCACACCCTTGAGCTTGCTGTCGTGTGGGTTGATATCTTTGACTGGGCCAAAAATCCGCTCACAAAACAGGCCATCGCGCTCAGGCTTCTGGGTTCGATAGTTGATCGTCTCCGGCTTGGTGACTTCGCCGTAGCTCCACTTGAGGATATCCTCGGGGCTGGCGACGGCCAAGCGTACCGCATCAAAATTGGCGATATCGTGATCTGTTACCACGTGGGACATCTTAGGCTTCCTCCTCGCTTAGGTTTTCTACTGTGTCAATATCTTGGACGGACATACCACTGTCATCGGCAATTGTGCCAATGCCGTCGGATTCATCAAGATAGGTTGCTTCGTCATCGCTCTCGTCAGATGGGACGGTTTTGTCGGCAGGGCCAGCCGCGGCAATGACGTGCTCGGCATCGACCGACTCATCAGACTCATCCAGCAGGTCAACACGCAAGCCCAAGCCTTGCAGCTCCTTGACAAGCACGTTAAAGCTCTCAGGTAGCTTTGGCCCGGCAATAGGCTCATCCTTGATGATTGCCTCGTAGGCTTTGGCGCGGCCGTACACGTCGTCTGATTTAATTGTCAGCATCTCCTGCAGAGTAGTTGCCGCACCGTAAGCTTCGAGTGCCCAGACCTCCATCTCTCCGAGACGCTGACCACCATTTTGAGCCTTACCACCGAGTGGCTGCTGGGTCACCATGGTGTATGGGCCGGTGCTGCGGGCGTGAATCTTGTCGCTTACCATGTGGTGGAGTTTGATCATATGCATCACGCCGACCGTTGTACGCTCCTCAAATGGCTCGCCACTCAGGCCATCATAGAGTTGGCTCTTGCCATCGCGCGCAATACCAGCCTTTTCAAGCTCATCCTTGATGGTATCGGCTGGCACACCGTTGAATGGTGGTGTGGCAACCTTGTAGCCGAGTGCTCGTGCAGCCATGCCGAGGTGCGTCTCAAAGAGCTGGCCAAGGTTCATACGGCTTGGCACACCCAGTGGGTTAAGGATCACATCAACAGGGGTACCGTCGGCCAGGTATGGCATATCCTCTACCGCCATCACGCGGGCACACACACCCTTGTTGCCGTGGCGACCAGCTATCTTGTCACCCACACCGATCTTGCGCAATTGGGCAACAAAGATCTGAATCTGCATCAATACGCCCGTCTTGAGCTCATGACCATTCTCGCGGCTAAATACCTTGACGCCAACAACTTTACCGCCACCAGCATTGTTCATGCGCTGGCTGGTGTCGCGCACATCCTTGGCCTTTTCACCAAAGATTGCACGCAGCAAACGCTCCTCACTGCTGAGCTCCTGCTCACCCTTTGGCGTAATCTTCCCGACCAAGACATCGCCCGCCTTAACCTCAGAGCCAATCTGCACAATACCGCTCTCATCCAAGTGACGGAGGCTGTCCTCGCTCACATTTGGAATATCGCGCGTCACGATTTCTGGACCAAGCTTTGTCTCGCGTACCTCGACAGTGTAGTCCTTGATATTAATGCTGGTAAGGGTATCACCCTCTACCAAGCGGCGGCTCAAAATTACTGCGTCGTCCATGTTGTAGCCGCCCCACGGCATAAAGGCTACCAGCAAGTCCTTACCGAGGGCGAGCTCACCATCGGCAATGGACGCGCCCTCGATGAGCGTGTCGCCCTTCGCAACGGTTTGGCCGCGGCTAACCCGGACTTTTTGGTTAATACAACGATCGTCATTGCTCTTGGCAAAGTGGATTAGGTCGTAGCGCTTGACGCCATCAGCATAGCGCACCTCGACTGCTTCGCCATCAGCCCGAATCACTTCCCCATCAGCCTCAGCTGTAATGAGCTGGCTGGAGTTGCGTGCCACCTCGTGCTCAATGCCAGTGCCAACCGTTGGCGACTCTGGCTGCAAGAGTGGCACTGCCTGGCGCTGCATGTTGGAGCCAGTCAAGCTGCGGTCAATACGGTTCTTCTCGATGAATGGCACGAGGCTCGCGGTCGACCCAAGGATCTGCTTGTGCGCAGCATCCATGAAAGTGACTTCGCTCGTGTCTACCTGCCCTGGCTGGAGGAACTTGCGCGCACTGACGCGATCGCGTACAAAGGTACCATCCTCATTGAGACGAGCACCAGCGTCGGCAATCACCTCAGTTACTTCTTGCGAGGCATCGAGGTAGACGATTTCATCAGTCACGCGGCCATCAACTACCTTGAGGTATGGTGTCTCAATAAAGCCGTATTCGTTGATACGTGCGTAGGTAGCGAGGTTCAGCACCAAGCCAATGTTAGCACCCTCTGGTGTCTCCACCGAGCAAATCCGGCCATAGTGGGTGGGGTGAGCATCGCGCACCTCAAAGCCGGCTCGCTCGCGGCTGAGACCACCAGGCCCCATCGAGCTCAGGCGACGCTTGTGACTCAGCTCGGATAGCGGGTTTACCTCATCAAGCAGCTGGCTCAACTGGCTACTGGCGAAGAACTCGCGCACTGCTGCCACCACTGGGCGAGCATTAATCAGCTGGCTTGGCGTAACTGTCTCGAGGTCACTCATGCTCATACGGTCCATTGCATTGCGCTGCATCCGGAGCATACCAACGCGGAACTGGCGCGCTACTAGCTCGCCAACCAGCTTCACACGGCGATTGCTCAGCGAGTCGATATCATCAGCTGGCTCTTGTGTGTTGTTGAGGCGGATGATTTCACGCAAGACACCAATCAAATCACTCATCTGCAATGTGCGATATTCGGCCGTATTGGGCACATCAACACCCAGGCGCTGGTTGATCTTGTAGCGGCCAACGCGGCTGTAGTCGAAACGCTTGAAGTCGAAGAACATGCGCTCAATCATCTGGCGAGCGTTCTCTACCGTAGCGAGATCACCTGGGCGCAGGCGGCGATAGACCTCAATTAACGCTTCGTTGATGCCATGCGCTGGATCCTTCTCAAGCGTAGCTTCGATATACTTCAGCTCACCGGTGTCGATATCAGCAAAGGCCTCGCGAATGGCCGACACCTTGCTCATACCAAGAGCACGCAGCAAGGTGGTGGCTGCAATCTTGCGGCGGCGATCGATCTTCACGTAGATTGCACCCGATGGGCTGGTCTCGAACTCGAGCCATGCCCCACGGCCTGGGATCATCTTGGCACCATAGAGGTTGCGCCCTGCCACGCGGTCGGCACTAAACAGCACACCAGCACTCCGAATCAGCTGGCTTACCACCACACGCTCTGTCCCATTGATGATAAACGTCGCGCGCTCCGTCATCCAAGGGTAGTCGCCCATGTAGATGCTCTGTTCCTTGACTTCGCCAGTCGTCTTGTTGATAAGCTCGACGGTGGCTTGCAGTGGTGCATCGAAAGTCAGGTTGTTTTCTTTCGCAAACTGCTCTGTATGCTTGGGCTCGCCAAAGGCATAATCCTTAAAGCGCAGCTCAAGCTTCTGGCCAGTATAGTCTTCGATTGGGTTGAGCTCTGCAAAAATTTCGCTCAAGCCCGTCTCGACGAAGTCCTTCCAGGATTCTTCTTGGTGAGCCAGCAAGTCGGGTACTGCCAGCGCGGTGTCATTGCTAGTAAAAAACACACGCGATGGAGCAGCTGTTGCCGTGGTAGGTGTAGGCATGTAAACTCCTCTTGAATTATTGTTATCTATCCGCACGTGTAAGGACTCCAAAACCCTGCTCGTGCATTTGCTGTGGCACCGAAGCTTTACTCAATATAAGTTTTCGCACACTAAAACGCCACGCCACCGGCGTAGTCCGCACCTAACCCATATTACACAACCTTCATTAATTTTTAATTGTAGCAGACCGCGCCTTACTCCGTCAAGTGACAAGGCCTCAATTTTTATAGACCGCTTGAATAGTATCGTAACACACTGTAACGCATTTCTTTGTCATACTACGGCGCGTCAGGTTAATAATACACTCCTTTATAACCGGTGTAAGCTATTTGATCCAAAGCCATTAACATAATAGAAGAAGCGGCCAGTCTTGGCAGAAACACACAGTCTTTGAACTGGAGACTGCCAAAAGGCGCATTTGGCACTTGTGTCGCGTAGGATGCTTTCGCCATAATGTCGAAGTGAATCGTTTTTATACCACACTGTGTCGCCAGCCGGTATCGGCTGTGTATAGGTTTGTGCTTGCGCAGCTGATATCCATCCACTACACTCTTTCCCAACCGTACAGCGGATAAATGGTTGCTGTGCAAGCAGGCGGTTGCGGTCATCCTGCGAAGTAATCGTCCCATACACACCACCATCAGCGTACGCATCCCACGAAATTACACCATCCGACGAGAACGTAGCAGCCCGTGCTAGCATAGCACCTTCGACGAGCTGCGATTTCATCAGGGAGGCAGCGCTTTGACGGTTCTTATAGAATATACTCACAGCTACAACGGTCAAAAGCATTAGCATAACCGTTAACCATACTATCACTGTTACCCGACGTGGGCGATAATGCATAATACGCCGGAAATGTAAGGGTTTTTGGCTTGATTTAGATTCGGAGCTAGTATCTGTACTACGTGATATCACATCTATATGATACCATAAAGTTGCTACGAACGCTGTGTGTTTTTTTGTATGCGAGCACCAATCACTTCATCAGCCAGGCCATACGCTACAGCGTCTGCGGCACTTAGCCAGTAGTCGCGCTCCATATCAGCCTTGATTTTATCGAGTTTCTGGCCAGTGTTGTCCGCCATAATAGCAGCCAGCCGCTCCTTGAGGGCGATACTCTCGCGCAAGCTAATTTCTTGGTCTGTCACTTTGCCGCGCGTACCGCTGCTCGGCTGGTGGATCATCACGCGGGCATTGGGCAGGACAAAGCGTTTACCCTTCGCACCGCTACTAAGCAAGAAGGCGCCCATACTTGCTTGCAGACCAATACCAATCGTCTGCACATCTGGCGCGATGTATTGCATAGTATCGTAGATTGCGAGGCCGTCATACACACTGCCACCAGGGCTATTGATATAGAGTTGGATGTCTTTGTCTGGATTTTCATTGGCAAGATGGAGGAGCTGCGCCACAACGACATTGGCCGTCATTTCAGTCACCTCCTCGCCAAGGAAGATAATGCGATCCTCGAGCAAGCGCGAGTATATATCATAGCCACGCTCGCCATCACGCGTCCGGACGATGACGTTGGGCACTAGGTAGTCATTCGGTTTCATCATAGTACTATTGTAACGAGAAAATTAGCACTCGTCAATATAGAGTGCTAATTTCCGTTATGCGAGCTGTATTATCTGCTACTTCTTAGTATTCTGCGCCACCAGCCAGTCGATCGTCTTCTCTGTCAAGAGGCGGTTGGCGATCTCGTGCTGCACCTCTGGCTCATCAAAGCGCGCCACCATAGTTGCATCATTGGCATATTGCTGCTTGAAGGCACTGATGCGCTCTTGCAGCTCCTCTGCTGTGGCTTCGATCTTCTCAGCCTTGCTCAGCTCAGCCAAGACAAGCCCCGCCTTAATGCGCTCATCGGCCGCTGGCTTAGCCTCCTTCTCGATCCACTCATCTTTGTCTTTATACCCCTTCTCGGCAAGGTACTGCTCGAGAGTCCGGCCACGGTGAGCGAGGTTCTGTACCAAGTCTTGCTCGATCGAGCGAAGCTGGTCAGCCCGCAGCACCTCTGGGATGGCTACTGTGCTGGCATCGGCCAACTGCTTGACGGCTACGTCGCGCAGCTCGTCATCTGCTTCACGCTGTTTTTGCGCAGTAATTTCCTTCTCGATATCTTTCTTGAGATCTTCAATAGAAGTAAATGGCCCAACCTTCGCAGCAAACTCATCAGTCAGCTCAGGCAATGTCACTTTCTTAACCTTCTTGACGGTCGTATCAAAGACGACTGCTTGGCCAGCTAGTTCGCTCGCATGGTAGTCCTTCGGGAAGGTGAGCTCAACCGCCTTCGTTTCACCAGCCTTGAGGCCAATCAATGCCTCTTCGAAGCCTGGAATGAATGACTTGCTGCCAAGTACAAGCGGATAGTCCTTCCCGGTGCCACCAGCAAAAGGCGTACCATCGCGCTTGCCCACGAAGTCAATCGTCACCTCGTCGCCGTCCTGGGCTGCTTCATCAGTGTCCGTACGCTCGGCCATGCTGTGGCGAATCCGGTCAAGGATCTCCGTTACTTCTTCTGGCGTAACGGTTATCTTCGCTGGCTTGAGCTTGAGTTTCTTATAGTCACCGAGAGTAATCGTAGGCATAACCTCGGCCTCAGCAGTAAATTCCAGCTCGCTGCCAGGCACGAACTTCTTAATCTCTACCTCTGGGCGCTTAAGCACCTGCACATCACTCTCGAGGAAGGCAGCAGCAACTGCTTTGCTCAGGGCGTTGTTTAGCGTCTCCTCGGCGAGGAGTTCCGGATTGGTATTCTTTGCAACCAACTCGAGCGGGGCATGACCCTTGCGGAAGCCATCAACCTTGGTTGTCTTGGCGAGCTTGCGCAAAGCAACCTGGCGAGCTGCCTCCAGTTCATCTGCACCGACGGTAATCGTGGCGCGTACTTTGGTGTCTGATAGGTGGTCTAGTGTCGTCTTCATAGTTGGTTATTGTATCATATGTCGCTGGCAGTGTGAAATAGACATGCAACAGACCCAAGCATGCACGCGTATATATAATGCTCCGCAAGACGAGCAAAACGAGAGGCTAACAGAGATGAACTACAGTTGCAACAGAGACACACGGTGACACTACGATAAATCAAAGTCATCATCTTCACTGCGCGATGGCTGACGACGATAATCCTTAACGGCACTGACGACGCGCTCCAGACTGAGCTTCTGCTCCTCGCTCGTCGCAATATTCTTGAGGGTGTAGATCTCGTTCTCCAGCTCATCCTCACCAACAAAGAGGAAATAAGGGATCTGTTTCTTGATCGCTGCCTTGAGTTGCTTGTCTAGTTTGCGGCCAGTGAAATCGACTTCCACATTGACGTTCTCATCACGCAGGTCGTCCGCTAGCTCGAGCGCACCGCGCATTGCCCCGCCAAGGACGATCATATAAATATCGGTTGTGGAGCTAAATTCTGGTAGCAGCTGATGCGCCTCGAGGAAGAGCTGCATCATCGATAGGCCCGGTGCAAAGCCGACCGCACTGATAGGCTCAGCGCCAAACATCCCTACTAAGCCATCATAGCGCCCACCACCAAAGAGTGAACGGTTATTATCTGGATGGGTATCGAAGAACTCAAACACCGTACCCGTGTAATAGTCTAACCCACGCATGAGCGTGATATCGAAGATAGCATTTGTTACGCCACTACGCTCAAGTAGTGTAAAGAGCCGCTGCACATCGCGCACCGCCTCGCTGTCGCGAATCGATTCCGGCAGGTCGGCCATGGTACGTGCCGTCAAGAGCTGAGCAATCCGTTGTAAGCCGACCGGTGCTGCTGCCTCACCAAAGATCTCAATAGCCTGGTCGCGAAAGGCCTGTGGTGGAATCTTATTCTTGCGGTCAAACAACCGAATCATCAGCTGAGCCTGCACAGCATCGAGCTCAAGAAACTGCGCCATCATAAGGTTGATCAACTGGCGATTGTTGATGCGAATAGTGTACATGTCGTCCGTCGCACCAAAGGTCTTCATAACACGGCTACCAAGTGCGATAATCTCGGCCTCGGCCTGCATGTTATCAACGCCAAATATATCGACATTCATCTGCCAAAATTCACGCTCTCGCCCCCGTTGTGGTCGCTCATAGCGCATAAACTGGGCAATACTAAACCAACGCGCTGGATAGGCGATCTCTTGGCGGTGCTTGGCAATCATCCGGCTAACACTCGGTGTCATCTCAGGACGGATCGCTACCTGTCGATCGCCACGATCAATAAACTGATATGTCTGGTCATTTACTAACTCGTCACCACTCTTGGCAGCATACACTTCAACCGGCTCAAGCAGTGGTGCATCGTATTCTTCGTAGCCGTAGCTCTTGGCAACGTGACGCCAGGTCTGAAAGATGTATTTGCGCACGCGAAGATCTTCCGGATACCAATCCCGCGCCCCCCGATATGATTCCGATGAAAGTTTTGTCATAGTTACTGCTATTTTTGCATAAACGGCATGGAAAAACAAGCCCTTGGATGGATTCACTACTCTATAGCACCATCACGCAGTGCTACATACCCCTTCGCTGCCTTATGTTTGAAAAGGAGTAAAAAGAGTAGAATCTCTACTCCTGATCTGGGTGCAGCCGATGCTGCTGTACCCAGGCATACATCGCAATACCCGCTGCTACGCCGACATTGAGGCTACGCGTACTGCCAAACTGCTCGATAGCGGCAATGGACGTGGCTTGCTCAAGCAGCTCGGGACGAATACCAGGCCCCTCTGCCCCAAACAAAAGCACGGCACTACGCGGCAGCGCGACCGAGTGAAGTGGCTCTGAACCAGCAACGTTATCGACCGCAATGAGTGGCCGGTCAGTAATAGCCTGCAAGAAATCTTCAACCGTTTGGTGATAATGCACATGCAGATACGTGTCCGTCATCATCGCACCACGCTTATTCCACTGCCGCCGACCAATGATATGGACATGCCGCACCCCAAAGGCATTGGCACTGCGGACGATCGTCCCCATGTTGAAGTCGCGCACCACATTATCAATCGCAATATGAAGTACTGAGCCATGTTTATCAAGATCAGCAACGATGGCTTGGTGTGGCAACCCTTTGTAGTGGTCTACTACATTGCGGTGGTCAGTTGCCGCAGAGGTAGGCTGTTGGGTGTGCTTCATGGTGCTTATTGGTGATATTATGCTACTATTCCCATAGTGTCAGCATTATTTTCTTTAGCAGACTGCTGCGCCATCCCGCTGATCTCGCGAATGATGCGGATGCCCTCTTCGGTAAGCTCACCCTGTGTTGGCTGTCCGGTGCGTGATGATATAGCCAGGCCGTACAGTAAGCGTTCTGCAGTATCTGGCGTAAGATCTTCGCCCGATCGTGTAGCAATTAAACCTAGCGCACCAACCATCCGTCGGCACACCTCAGCATACTGCTCATCTCCAGCTTTACCCGAGTTGGCGGTGCCGCACTCCTCTCGGATTTCTTCGATCTCTTGTTGTATCCACTCTAGTTTGTCGAAGTTTTGGGACGATGGATGGATAGAGGTCATGTCATACTCCTTGTATAAATGTAAAATAGCGGTAGACCCGCCACAGTTTATTTACCTGATTGTATCACAAAACTCTTTACGCAAGGCCGAAATTCGTATACAATACACGGTAAGAGCCTGCGGTGCGTATATCTGCGGATGTGGCGGAATTGGTAGACGCGCTAGCTTCAGGTGCTAGTGCCCTGCGGGGCGTGGAGGTTCAAGTCCTCTCATCCGTACCAGCAAGCTCCTACCCGAACCCACCCCAG
>ERZ773026.1223-NODE-1223-length-13153-cov-2.439380_pt1 | contig 13153 bp, 10 predicted proteins | sample MGYA00580838_ERZ773026 | MGnify/ENA primary metagenome ERZ773026 (study PRJEB29015, sample SAMEA2738006) | human oral metagenome | biome: human oral; feature: human-associated habitat; material: dental | place: China | collected 2055 ... | reverse complement strand
TTCTAAAACAATTGGTTAAAGAGATTCTGGTCTAGTTATCTAGTACAGCCCCTAATTTTAAGTTTTTAGACAAAACATTATTCCTTATTTATTTCTTAAACGTTTTGCCGCACGACGTTTCATACGGCGAATCCAGCGGGTAATTTTCCAAGCGCGTGTAATAGAATAAGAATATAAAAAGAACAAAATAATGAAGGCAATAAACATGATCCATTCATTAATATAGTAAATCTCGCCTAAAATCCCGAAGCCTGCGCATAGTGCTGCAACAAAAGTAATCAACAAAAATGCTTGGCGAGAACTTAAACCGGCACGCACCATTAAATGGTGAACGTGTAAGCGATCCGGCCGAAACGGACTTTTCCCCTTTCTTAAACGACGGTAAATAATTGCCACCATATCAACTAACGGAATAGCAATTACCCAAAGCGCTGTTACCGGATTCATTGGATGGCCTTTACCTTGAGTACTTAAAAGCAAAATCCAAATAATGGTAAAGCCGATTAAGGTGCTTCCGGCATCCCCCATAAAGACTTTAAACTTAGGCCCTAATGGAATTCCTAAATTCATCATTAAATAAGGTAGCACGGCAATAATTAAACCAAAGCTCCAATAGGCCAAATCCATTTGTCCATCGCGATACATTAAAATACCAATTGCCGCAAAAGACACACAAGACAGGCCTCCAAGCAAGCCATCTATACCATCAATCATATTAAACGCGTTAATAATCCCGATAGTTGCCAACACAGTGATAATTAATCCAATCGATCCTAATGTTAACTGGAATGGCCCTAAAATCTGTCCCAAATGATCGAGATATACATTCCCCATATCAATCATCAGAATCGCCAAGAAGGCCTGGATGCCCGCGCGTAAAAAAGGACTTATATCATAACGGTCATCAATGATTCCCATCAACAAAAGCACTAAGGTACTGAATAAATATAGATAAGGAAGCCTAGTTTGATCCCATTGCATGAGGTAGAAGCATAGATTCCCTATAAACAAGGAAATCCCACCAATGAGCGGGATAGCGCCTTGGTGACGTTTACGATAATTCGGTTTATCCACTAATCCAATATGGATAGCAATCGGACGCATCACGATTAAGGTTAGAAATGCGCCTAAAAAAGTAATAAATAACGTTAGCAACATAAGCTCTTTCCGTGAAAACAAGTGCGCAAAGCATATCATAAAGGAAAAATCGTACATAAATATTTTTAACAATATTCTCTTTTTTCAGTACAATAGCTTACATTTTTTGAACACAAGGATAAAAAAAGATGACAAATTCAACCGCACTTTTTTCCCGCGCACAACAAGTGATTCCCGGTGGCGTTAACTCCCCTGTTCGCGCCTTTAATGGCGTAGGCGGAATGCCTGTATTTATTGAAAAAGCTCAAGGCGCTTATATTTTCGATACAGAAGGCAAACAATATATTGATTATGTAGGCTCATGGGGGCCAATGATTTTAGGCCATAACCACCCGGCGATCTTGAAGGCTGTGCTCAAAACTGCCGAAAACGGTTTAAGTTTCGGTGCGCCGACATCATTAGAAATTGACCTTGCCGAATTGGTTTGCCAACTGATTCCATCGATTGAAATGGTGAGAATGGTCAGTTCCGGTACCGAGGCCACTATGTCCGCCATTCGCTTAGCCCGCGGCTATACCAAACGTGACAAAATCATTAAATTTGAAGGTTGCTACCATGGCCATGCCGATTCGCTATTAGTAAAAGCAGGTTCCGGTGCGTTAACCTTAGGCCAACCGAATTCTCCCGGCGTACCGGCCGACTTTGCCAAACACACCCTCACTTGCACTTACAACGACCTTAACTCCGTCAAACAAGCATTTGAGCAATATCCGAATGAAATCGCCTGTATTATCGTAGAACCCGTTGCCGGCAACATGAATTGCATTCCGCCAAAAAACAATTTCTTACAAGGGTTGCGTGAACTTTGTGATCAATACGGCGCCGTATTCATTATTGATGAAGTGATGACCGGTTTCCGTGTAGCACTTGGCGGCGCACAACATTATTATAATGTCACACCGGATTTGACCTGTTTAGGCAAAGTGATTGGCGGCGGTATGCCGGTAGGCGCTTTTGGCGGCAAAAAAGAAATTATGCAACATATTGCACCGACAGGGCCGGTATATCAAGCCGGTACCTTATCCGGCAACCCAATTGCCATGGCGGCCGGGCTTGCTTGCCTGACCGAATTAAAGAAAGCGGGCAATGAGCAAAAATTAGCCCAACAAACCGAAAAATTGGCGAAAGGTTTGCAACAGCTTGCCGATAAGCATCAAGTGCCGTTTGTCGTGAATTATGTAGGCGGTATGTTCGGTCTTTTCTTTACCGATAAAAAAGAAGTGAGTTGCTATCAAGATGTGATGGCCTGCGACACTGAAAAATTCAAACGCTTCTTCCATAAAATGTTGGCCTTAGGCGTGTATCTGGCACCTTCCGCATTTGAAGCCGGCTTTATGTCCCTTGCTCATTCCGATGAAGATATCGACCGCACTTTAGCGGCGGCAGATATTGCCTTTGCCGAGTTGGCTTAGTTCGAGGAATAAAAAGTGCGGTGGATTTTTAAAGCGTTTTTAAATCCACCGCACTTTTATTACGAAAAAACTAGTTTAAAATATGCAACAATCGCTCTAACAACGCCTTTCTTTCCATCTCGTTCAACGCCCTGCCCTCCTTATTGGTCAAAATAAAGAAGTCTTCCGCTTTCTCGCCGATAGTTGTGATTTTGGCATTACACAAATTCAGTTCAAGTTCGCAAAATACCGCACTGACATCCGCCAGTAAACCCGCTCGATCCAACGCAAACAATTCCATTTCCGTTTGATCGGTTTTGTCGAGATTCAAAAAACGCACTTCGGTTTTTACCTTAAAATGCGCCAACTGATGTTTTTCGCGTACCCGTTGCCTGTTAACCATACCGGACGTTAAACTTTCCGTCAGTGCGGTTTCCAGCATACGACGACGATCAAAAGGCAGTTCTGAACCATCCAGTTCGGTAACAATAAAACTGTCCAACACATAACCATCTTTAGTCGTGATAATTTGTGCATCGTGAATACTCAGTTTTTTTGCTCCGATAGTGGTCACGACTTTATTAAACAAGTTCGGGCAGTCTTGTGTATAAATGAAAATTTCAGTGCCGCCACCGGAAAATCGGTTACTCACCTTCACCAATAAATCACCCTTAAACTCGGCAAGTAAGCAAGTATGCCAACTAATTTGTTGCGGTGAATTACGCAAAAAATAATCCATTGGACAATGTTGCCACAATTTTTCGATTTGCAACGCTGAAAGTGCGGTGTTTTTTGCGCGTATTTCCAATAACGCTAACTCCTGATGTTCTTTAGCTTTCGCTTGATTATCCAACAACGTTTGCAAACCTTGGCTAAACTGCTGTTTGGTATAATCATAAAGTGTTGCCATTAAGGAGCGTTTCCAACTGTTCCACAAGGTTTCGTTAGTTGCCACAATATCTGCCACGGTTAAACAGGTTAAATAATCCAAGCACACCTGATTACACACCTGTACGGCAAAATTCAGCACCACTTCCGGATCATGAATATCGCGTCGTTGAGCCGTCACAGACATCAATAAATGCTGCTCCACCAACCACGCCATGGTTTCCGTTTCCCGCTGGTCAAAACCATGTAATCGGGCAAACTCACGCACATCAACAGCACCAAGTATTTCATGCTCTCCCCCCTGCCCTTTGGCAATATCGTGAAATAACGCAGCGATATAAAGCAAAGTGCGGTCGGGAATTTGGCTAAATATTTGATAGCAAATCGGATGTGCCTTGGCAGATTCTTCGGATAAAAAACTCTCTAGTTTCAGCATCACGCGCAAAATATGTTCATCCACCGTATAACAATGGAATAAATCGAATTGCATTAAGCCCACAATATTTCGCCATTGCGGCAAATAGGCCGTCAACACGCCATATTGATGCATGAGGAAAAACGCTCGCTTGATTGCCAAAGGCTGATTAAAGAGACGAATAAATTTCTCCCGTGCCGATGGCGACTCACACAAATAACTCAGTTGATGCTCTTGGCGATACTCAAGCGTCAGATGCAATTCACGCAATACGGAAGAATGAATCTCGGCATCCGGATATTGGGTAAGATAATAAAAAAGATCGAGAATGCTGTCCGGTTGCCGCTCAAAACATTGCTGATTACGCAAACAAATGGCTTGATTTATCAAGCTAAAATTCTCATCCAATACCTGTTCATGAATGATTTCGTAATCAATCAGAAAATGCTCCTGATAATGTTTCACCAACAATTCACTTAGCAAAGAGATGGAATGTAACGCCCGAAAAAAGCGTTTCATCATAGTTTCTACGCCTAGATTACCTTCGCCTTGAAAACCTAATAATTCGCTGACTTTCAACTGGCGATCAAATAACAAGCGGTTGTCATAACGTTTTAAAATCAAGTGCAAAGCATACCGCACTTTAAATAAAAACTGCTGGCTCTTCAGCAATAAGGCGTGTTCGGCAGGATAAATAAACCCCGCCTGTAAAATTTCCTGTAAATTTTTCGCACCGTTATGGCGCAAGGCAATCCAATATAACAAATGCAGATCGCGCAACCCGCCGGGACTATATTTAATGTCGGGTTCAAGATTATAAGAGGTGTTGTTATAGCGTTGATAACGCGTTATTTTTTCTTGAATCTTCGCCTGACAAAAATCAATTTTTGACCAAAAATCTTCCTGCCTAACCAACTGCACAAGTTGCTCAAATAAGGCATGATGACCGCACAAATAACGAGCTTCCAACAAGTTAGTGGCGATGGTGATATCCGCTTTACCTTCCGTTTCACATTCTGCAAGGGTACGAATGCTGTGTCCCACATTAAAATTGCAATCCCATAAAAATTGCACAAATTGCGCGATGTTGTCTTGTAAATCTGCAGAAATCGACTGCTCGGCTAAAATTAAAATATCCAAATCGGACAACGGAAACATTTCTTCCCGCCCGTAGCCGCCCACGGCAATAAGGCTTAATGGAAGCTCTTCAAACCCGAAATGCCGCCACAAATGCTGTAACAGATGATCGTAAAACGCCGTACGATTAGCAATCAGGCGATCTACGTCAAGCTCGGTGAAATGAGCCAATTCAAATTGCTTTAAATTTTCTTTCTGAATTTTGACCGCACTTGGCGTCATTTCGGCTTCTTTGTCGTAAGGGAAAAGCATAGGATCACTCACTAAAATTTGAGCTATAAAAAAATCCGTCACAGAATTTAGCGACGGATTAGATCATTAAACATTTACCATGAAACGCTGAATACGCCCCTCGGCGATTTCTTCATCTCGAATGGTCATCACTTCACAACCATTTTCGGTAACGACCAGCTGGTGTTCAAATTGGGCGGAATGGCTACGGTCTTTGGTTTTCACCGTCCACCCATCCCCCATTAAACGAACTTCTTTTTTGCCGGCGTTGATCATAGGTTCAATAGTAAAAACCATACCCGGTTTTAAAATCACGCCGCCATCATCTGCATAGTAGTGCAACACTTGTGGTTCGCAGTGAAATTCCGTACCGATGCCATGACCGCAATATTCACGCACCACGCTGAACGTTTCGGATTCCGTATATTTTTGCACCGCTTTGCCGATTTCATTTAAACGGATGCCCGGTTTAACCGTACGCAACCCCACATAAAGAGCTTCTTGTGCTGCGTCCACCAGTTTTTTACTGCGTAAATTGGTTTCGCCGACGATATACATTTTCGAGTTATCACCGTAATAACCGTCTTTTATCACCGTCACATCAATATTCACAATATCGCCATTTTTCAGGTGCTTATCAAAACTTGGGATGCCATGGCAAACGACTTCGTTAATGGAAATACAGGTTGCTTTCGGGAAACCTTGATAATTCAGGCAGGCCGGGATGACTTTTTGTTCATTTACCATATATTCATGACAAATGCGATCCAGTTCTCCGGTAGTAACGCCCTCTTTCACATAAGGCTCAATCATCACCAACACGTCTGACGCCAATTTACAGGCTTCGCGTAGTTTAACAATTTCCTCTTCTGTTCTTAGTGGAATACCCATATTCATCTCCCTAATAAAAATTAATGGGCGGAATTATAGCACTTACCTATTGAAAAATCCTTGATAAATTCTTGAATGCCTTAGAGGGTTATTAGATAATACGCGCTTAAATAAATAGTGGGGAATTACATAACATGACAGATATATCCGTTCCGTTAACTTTTACCGATGCTGCGGCACAAAAAGTTAAATCTTTAATCAGCGAAGAAGAAAACCCTGATCTCAAACTTCGGGTTTACATTACCGGTGGCGGTTGCAGCGGTTTTCAATACGGTTTTACGTTCGATGAAAAAGTAAATGATGGCGACTTAACCGTAGAAAATTCAGGCGTACAATTAGTGATTGATCCGATGAGTTTACAATATTTAATCGGTGGCACCGTCGATTACACCGAGGGCTTGGAAGGCTCGCGCTTTGTCGTCAATAATCCAAACGCCTCATCTACTTGTGGCTGCGGTTCTTCTTTTAGCATTTAACATGGATTTCCAATTTACCTATCACAACGGCAATACTGTGGCGACCTGTTCAATGGAACACGAAGCCTTCGCCAACTGGTTTAATATTGAAGTGCGGTCGAATCCACAATTAATTTCCACCGCACTTTTTCATTTAGAGAACTTACCGGCGCACTCAGAACAAGACATTATTTTAAGCGGCGCCGAATACAGTCTATACATCAACGTAGATGAAGTAATGGCCAAAGCCAACAATCTCGCTATTGAAAATCAAGATGAGCTTGAAGACGGTTTTTATTATTACGATCAAGAAAGCATCGCATTTTGCGGAACGGAAGATTTCGCTCACTTTTTGCAATCTTATTTAGCGTTCATCCGCCAGTAATCCCCACATAATTCAGCCCCAAACGGTAATGCAAATGGCAACAAAACAAGATCAACAAACCTCTCCTGAACAGCAATCCTCTAAGAAGAAAAGATCTTGGAAAAGTTTGCTTCTCAAAGCCGCCTTTACCGGCTTTTGTATGCTATTTTTCTATTCCGCGTATTTGGATTGGCAAATCCGCAGCAAAATGGACGGCCAAATTTGGCGTTTGCCGGCGGAAGTGTATAGCCGAATCGAAAGCATTCGGTTGAGCGATGAATTAAGTTTGGAACAAATTAAGCAAATTTTGTTGGATAACGAATATCGCCAAACGACCATGATTGCCGCGCCGGGCGATTTTAAAATTGAAGACAATACGATTGTGTTATTGCGTCGAGCCTTTCCATTTCCGGATAAGTCCGAAGCCCAGCGCGTGTTCCGTTTGCGTTTTAATGACAATAAATTGGCGGTGATCGAGGATTTAATCAACGTTAAAGCCATTGAAGAATTTCGCATGGCACCGAAATTGATCGCCATGTTGCAATCTGACAAAGAAGAACGCCTGGCTATTTCTTTGCAACAATACCCCCGCTTATTGATTGACGCACTCCTACTCACAGAGGATCGCCGCTTTTTTGAACATGATGGTATTAGTCCGCTCGGTATTTTGCGTGCGGTCGTCACTAATATTCAAGCCGGACACACCGTGCAAGGCGGCAGTACCCTAACTCAGCAATTGGTTAAAAATCTGTTTTTAAGTAACGAACGGACCCTTAGCCGTAAAGTCAATGAAGCCATGATGGCATTAATTTTAGACTGGCGTTATGACAAAAATCGCATTCTAGAAACCTACCTCAATGAAATTTATCTCGGTCAAAACGGCGACAGCCAAATTCATGGCTTTGAATTAGCCAGCCAGTTCTATTTCGGTCGTTCTATTCGTGAAATCAGTTTGGATCAAATTGCCTTATTGGTCGGCATGGTAAAAGGGCCTTCTTTATATAACCCATGGCGCAATCCGCAAAATGCCTTGGAGCGCCGCAACGTGGTATTGCATTTATTGTTGGAACACAAAGTTATCGGTGAAGAGCTTTATCAACTCTTAAGTCAACGCCCGCTTGGCGTGCAAGATAAAGGGAAAATCAGTCGGAAATATCCCGCCTTTATCCAAACTCTGCAAACAGAGCTACGCCATCAAATTGGTGAAGGCAAAGCCGCCAATTTACTAGGCGCGCGGATCTTCTCCACGTTAGATGTCAAACAACAGAATCGAGCAGAACAAGCCGTTATCAATATGGTATCCGAATTACAGGTAAAACATAAAAACCCGCATTTGGAATCCGCCATGGTTGTTGCCGATTATCAAACCGGTGAAGTACGTGCCGTAGTAGGCGGTGTACAAACTCAATTTGCCGGCTTTAACCGTGCATTGATGGCGCAACGTCAAATCGGTTCTCTGGTAAAACCGTCCATTTATTTGACCGCACTTATGTACCCGGATCAATTCCGCTTGAATACACCAATTAATAACCAACCGATTACCATTAACGTAAAAGGCAGCCCGCCGTGGCAACCGCGCAATTACGATCGTAAATACAGCGGTTCGGTCATGCTAATGGATGCGTTAGTGCGTTCGCTGAATATTCCAACGGTGAATATCGGCATGAAATTAGGATTAACCAAAGTAATTTCCGTGCAACAAGCCATGGGCTGGGACAAAGTGTCTATTCCGAAAGTGCCGTCAACCTTGCTCGGTTCCTACTCTATTTCGCCTTATGATGTGACCAAGCTCTACCAAACTATTGCGAACGAAGGAGCCAGCATTCCGTTGAGTACCATCAACAGCGTTGTGGACAGACAAGGCAATGTGATTTATGAACGGGAATTTGATCCGCAACAAGTTGTTCCTCGCGAAGCAGCGTTCCAAACCCTCTTTGCTATGCAACAAGTCGTGGAACGCGGTACGGCGCGTAGCTTACAAAATGATTTTGCCCACTTGCATTTGGCCGGTAAAACCGGCACCACCAATGATGCACGAGACACCTGGTTTGTGGGAATTGATGGTGAACATGTCGCCACGGTTTGGCTCGGCCGTGACGACAATGGCGATACCAAGCTTACCGGCGCGAGTGGCGCGTTGCAGGTGTATAAAGATTATTTACAACGCTCCGCTATCCGCCCATTAAAATTACACAAACCGCAAGGCATTAAATGGGTCGGCATTAATGCTTATGGTGGCTGGGATTGTAGTAGTACTCGCACTATTCCGGTCTGGGCAGACCAAAATCAATCCTTCTGCCAACCAGCCGTATTGACGCAAACCGCCAATATCGTCACCAATGCCCCAACACAAACAAATGCCAATACCACAGCAAAACCGGAAAGCGTTTGGGATGTATTAAAAGAAGACAAATCGGTACCGGTGGAGGAAGCAAAACCGTCCAATTAAAAATGTTCAAAGGTAGGAACGCATTACATACACCCGATCGTTCTCTGTCCGTGTGAAAATACCGTAAAAAAGACCGCACTTTGGCGGTCTTTGAGTTCTGAAATATAAAACAAACTATCTTTGTCTAAATCCATCAGCTTCCATGCAATATAGTATTGGCAAGTATCTTTCATTAAAACCAATGCCACTTTTGCTTACTTCATAAGAACATTGTGCTAATTTAGTTCTTGTGTCTTCAGCGCTTACACCTTCTTTATACCAATCTTGCGGATGATGACAAGCAGACAAAAGTATCACATTAGCTAATATCAATATTTTTTTCATCTTGCCTACTCTACTTTTTCAGCACTAAAACTGGTATTCAGGCTTTCTAAACGTTGCCCTGGTAAAAGTCCCGGTCCGCTAAATGTTGCTTTTCCTGCAACTTCCTCTGAATTAGGACCAAAAAATTTACCTTCGTATTCCCCTTTTCGTATCCAGCCTGTCGTAACCGCTGTTCCTTTAAAACTATTACCTTTGATGTCAGTTTCCTGTAAATGAATATCTCTACGAGCTCCTTGTATTGATAATTCGCCTCTAATTTTTTTAGTATCAAAATTAGCTGTTAATTCGGATGTACCAATATTAGTTACCTCCCTACGAATATTATCATAACGGGTTGCATTACCTTTATAGGTGACAGAACCTACTTTAGGAATACTTGATTCTGGAGTCTCATATCCTGCATAAAAAACAGAAATACTCTTTACATTTTTTGAGTCTTTCATTGAATTAAATAATGGACTGCCTACAAGTTCGGTTGCTACATCAGCTAACTCAGGAGGAAGAAACTTAGAAAATCCTTTATTAAGTGCAATTCTAATTCCATCAACAAGCATACTATCAGCTTCATCGACTTTCACTTGGGTATCTTTAAAAGCTCCATTAAATGAATAAGTCCGGTTATAACCAGATAACTCACCTATTTTTTGATTTTTAGCTGTTACCGGAACACCATATAACGAGCCCTTATCGAAAGCTTCCTTATTAATAATTATGTCAGAATTAGTTAAACGTGTAGTTGCTTCTTTATCCGGTATCGGTATAACTGGGCTAGATGGAGTGGACGGATTAGATGGAGTCACTGATGTAGAGCGATTATTACCATCATTACTATCATTAGAAATAGTTGTATCAGGTTTAGTTACCCGAGCAGGGCTAGACTGGTTATTATCCCCACCGCCACCACCTCCGCTACAGGCAGTGATGACAATAGAGCTTAACAATAGCGTGGATAACGTAAGTTTACGCATAGTATGGTTCCTTTTAGTTAGTTGTTTAGGTTAGAAAAATATTAAATCGAGAGAATAAGAATTATTTTATATAATTAAATTATTCCTAATAAGGGACATTTAATTAATCTAAAAAATACACATAAAAATAACCGCACTTTAATTTATCAACTCAAAGTGCGGTCTGTTTTTTATATGTTTTTGTGGTATCCAATCACATTTTTGCGTTCACAAAAATACTCAATCTATTGCCAATATTTCTTTTTAGACGTGTGCCCGATGCCCGGGTTGAAACTGTTGGTTGGATCAAGAGACTTATAGAATTTACGTAATTCCGGTTTAGCCTCATACAAATGGCCGACGTTATGCTCCGCCGGGTATTGCGCGCCGCGTTTATCCAACAATTCCAACATTTGATGTTCCAATTCCATGCAATCATTGCCTTTTTTCACAATGTAATCCTGATGGAAAACATGGCACATAAAATGCCCGTAATACAATTTATGGCTGATTTTATGATCAATTTCAGGCGGCAACGTTTCAAACCACTCACGGTCATTACGACGCAAGGCAATATCCAATGCCACAATGTCTTCTACGTCTTTTTCATGAATCGCACGATAACGAATGGCAGCGGAAGCAACGGCAAATCTGTGCAACATTGCCGCTTGCGTTTCCACCGCGTCACATTCGAAGAAAGCACCATTGTTACTATCGCCAAAATAAGTTTTTAAATAGTCACGGGCTTCTTGCACGCCATCACCTCCCATTTTTACAATTAAGTGATGCTCATATTGTTCACGATATTGCAGAAGTTTTTGCGGTAGATGCTGAGGAAGCACATTAGAAAAGGCTTGCATGAGTTTGTCGCTTAAATGGCTAGGTAAAAAAGCCACTTTTTTCGCCAAACGATCCACTTTCGCTTTCAGCGCGAATAATTTCGGTAACCAATGTGTACCAAATTTTTTAATTACCCAAAACGTATCTTTGCCATATTTGGCCGCCACATCAAACGCATCACGATGAATATACTCACCGGAAATCGGTAACTGTTTAAAATTCGCCAACATATGACGACGAAGATCATTTAATGCTTCAGTTTGATTGGTTCCAATGTAAAATACTGCGGTCTTGTTCTCCGCTACAAAGGTATCCAAACGGACAGCAAAAATCGCCAATTTACCCGCACAACCGGACGCCTCATAGTGACGTGCCGGATCGGCATTAAAACGTGCTGGGCTGTCTTCATCCACTTGACGCACATGATTGCAGTAAGCGTGGTCGTGGCCTTTGCCACAATCTAATTGAATGTCTTTGCGCTGATAACGTTGATTATCCAAATTCTCTAAAATTTCTTCCGGCGTTTCCCCTAAATCAATGCCTAGGTGATTAACCAGTTGCAGTTCACCCTGCTCCGTTAATTGGGCATAAAGCGCCATTTCCGTATAAGCCGGACCACGTTGCACCAACGCACCGCCGGAATTATTACAAATACCGCCGATAACCGATGCACCAATACAAGAAGAGCCAATAACCGAATGCGGTTCACGCCCGTGTGGTTTCAAAGCGATCTCTAATTCATTTAGCGTAGAACCCGGCAAACAAACTACTTGTTGTGCATCATTAATTAATTGAATGCCTGAAATGCGCATAGCGTTGATAATCACAATGTCGCGATCGTAATCATTGCCATCGGGCGTGGAACCACCGGTCAAACCGGTATTGGCCGCTTGCGCAATAACAATGACATCCGCCACCACACAAGCTTTAAGAATCGCCCAAAATTCCGTTAAATTTCCCGGGCGCACTACCGCTAAGGCGTTTCCGTTACCAAAACGATAGCCGCTACGATAGGCTTCCGATTTGCTTGGATCGGTAATCAAATATTTGTCTCCGACAATGTGACGAAGTTGATTAATTAATTCGGTTTTTGTCATAGCTGTCACCCGTTGCAATGTTGGTTAATAAAAAGTTAACAAAATAAGTGGAAGAATAACAGAAAATAACGGCCCAAGCACAGAAAAAACAACCTTATTTTTAACCGCACTTGGCGCCAAAAGCGCCACAAACCTCATTTCGGCTGAAACAGTTAAGCTGTATAAATCACAAAATTTAACGAAATGTTACATTTTTTTGATAACTAGATCACATTTTCCCAAAATAGGTATATTTTTTTGAGGGAAAATTCATAGAATACGCGAGATTTTTTTTCCACTTCTAAAGGAGCAAACATGTCTTTCTTCTTAAGCGTATTACCCATCATATTACTCATCTACCTCATGGTTAAGCGAAACGCGCTACCTTCCTATGTTGCCTTGCCTTGGATTGCAACATTGGTGATGGGGGTACATTTGTTACACTTTAATACGGACATCGTCACCATCAGTGCTAACGTTACCTCTGCTATCGTAGCCGTGCAAACACCTATTCCGGTAATTTTCGGTGCGATTTTATTTAACCGTTTCAGTGAAGTCTCCGGTGCAACTGACATTATGCGTAAATG
>ERZ773026.1219-NODE-1219-length-13172-cov-6.669818_pt1 | contig 13172 bp, 17 predicted proteins | sample MGYA00580838_ERZ773026 | MGnify/ENA primary metagenome ERZ773026 (study PRJEB29015, sample SAMEA2738006) | human oral metagenome | biome: human oral; feature: human-associated habitat; material: dental | place: China | collected 2055 ... | reverse complement strand
GGTTCCTGCCCACCGTCTTCTGGAGATCACCAACAGCCACATCTCTCAGCCTGGCTACCTTGCTACTTGAAGGTCTACAGACTGATGAGTAGCATCGGCGTCACGGCGGCAGATTTTAGAGTGAGAGGAGGGACCCCCGTGATGTGTGGTGGCGACTGAGCAGGTGTACAGCATCCAGCACTACGCTGCCTCGGAGCGCTCGCTCTGGGGCAGCTCGTCTTCGAGCGTCCAAACGACGGCGAATCCGCTCTTGGACAGCAACCACCCAGGTGCGCGGAGGCTGAGCGATCTGCCAGCTGCCCGCTTCGGCGATGGGACGATCTGCGCTGCGCGCCCGTTGGCAGCCATGTCTGTGACGCTGACGCTGTCGATGCTGGTGTTGGTGTAGTCCAGGTCGAAGCTGAAGCCACGTGCTGGCTGCGGCAGCTCAACGTAGATGCGGTGGCCCCACGCCGGCGTCACGGTGCGGTAAACGTGACGGATGCGGACGGGGTTGCCCGCGGTGGAGACAGAGGTGTCGACGATGTAGGTCTGTCCACCCTCGTGTTCCGTGCGGCGGATTGGCATCTCCTCGCCGTCGACGGTGAACGACAGCAGTTCGAAGCAACGCCGGCTGGCGGCATCCATTCCGGGCCGTGGAGTCATGAGCCACGTCGTCGTGATGGGAGTGTCCATCACCAGCGCGTTGTACGCCGCCCGATCGGATACGCAGGCAAAGCGGCGCTCACTTCCACTGGGCACAGTGGTGTACTCCCACTCCACCGTCACGTCGAGCAGAGGAGTACCTGCGGTACTCCTCTCTACTGCAGTAGAGAGCCGAACGCGCACCGCCACGTCGTACCACCGCTCAGCGGCGCGGATGGCTTGGTCGCGGATGTCGCGGTAGATCTCGCGGGCGAACTGCTCGTCGCCCAGGCGCTGCGCCATGATGGCCGCCGCCGCATCGTCGAGCCGTTCGGGCGTGGTCAGGCGAGCTAGCTCTGCGGGGTGGCGGGCAAGGCCCTCGCACAGGATGCTCCACAGCTTGGCCGGCGACAGGTCGACAATGGCCTGCTGGGTGCGCTGGATGGCGATGTCCTCTTGGTCGCGTCGGTAGGAGTAGTCCAGAACGGTGGAGACCAGGCCAGCCCCAAGCAACGGGCCACCGACCTCATCCAGCGGCAGATGATGCAGCCAGCTCCAGTCGCCCAGGCTCAGCGTCGCCAGCCAGGCGTTGAGCATGATGAGCAGAATACCGATCAAGGTGAAGGAGACGGCCAGCAACGCCGCTTTGGTCTTGAGCAGCCGACGATACAGCGGTAGTACATCTTTGCTGGCCATGAATAGATATAGTATAGCAAAATACAGACACAAAGAGCAAACGCGAACAGTATTGCCTGAGCGCCGCAAGTGGTGCGCAGATGAGTCGGCCAGCAGGGTGAGATACCGCAGGCAATCCGCCCACAAAGGATGTCGCCAGAAGGGCGCCACACATACAGCACATCCCTGCATTTGCGCAGGTCAGCGCCATTTTTGAATACGACACAAATAAGCGCCCCGACATTGTTTGCCCGCCCGCATTGTGTTTAAATAGAAGTATGACAAATGAAGAACTATCGCAACAAATTGCAGCACTCACAACAACCGTAACCGAGAAATTCGACAGAATCGACACTCGGTTCGAGCAGATAGACAAACGCTTCGAACAGATCGACAAGCGGTTCGAAGACATTGATGGGCGACTCAACACACTACAGGCGGGGCAGGATGACCTGCGTGCTAAGTACGACGATCTGAAAGCTGGCCAGGACGACCTGCGCACCAAATACGGCGAGATGAACGAGAAGCAGGGTCACATCGTCAATGCACAGAAGACCATCGCCAAGATACAGGAAGATCTACAACACATGGTGGAAGAGCAGGCTGCTAAGGTGGAAGAGGACTTCACCGATATGAAAGCGGTGCAGGCGAGTATCCAGCACGACATTGCACGGATCAACCGCAAGATGATCGTCGAAACCGGCGTGCGCGACACGATGCACGAGAGCGTCTTCACCACGCAAGACAGCCACTACCGCGACCTTGACCGTCGCCTCCGCTTGGTAGAAGCCCGCTTGCCCGAGCTGGGGCAGCAGGGAGCGTAGGTACTGCTGGAGCTGTTTCAAGGACGCGTGGCTTTGGTGTCCATCAGCCGGCCTATCGCCCACCTCAGCCGCTGCGCCGTCTCGGGGCTGACGTCCAGCCCGTGGTGCCCGTCGCCGAGGTAGAGCCACTCGTCCACCTCACCGGCGTACTGGTAGCGCACCAGGTAGAGCTCGGTTGGCACTGCCTGTCGCTCGGGCACGCCGTCGCTGCCGTGCCCTCGCTGGGGGACGACGCCCGCCACAGGGAGATGAGCACTCTCGTGGACAACACCATCGAGCTCATCGCTTGCCACATTATGGTTGACGGCGCACCACGCAGGGCAGCGCTCGGCTCCATCTGCTGGCAGCTCAGATCGCACGTCGTGCCTCCTCTCCCCCAAGCACCGTCTGCCTGCACAATTGCAGCCAACCGCAGTGCGAGGTGCGAAGGCCAGACCAGCGGCAGCAGCCGATAGAGAACAGCGATGGCGGGATGAGAAGCAGGGAACAGGGAGCAGCTGGCCACCGCCGACCATCCACTCCCCCGCGTCCATCTCCCTACACTCCAGTGATGCGCGCCAGCACCAGCATGTCCACATACTGGCCACCAACCAGGTAGCGCTGTGTCAGCCGGCCTTCTTCGACAAAGCCGAGACTGCGGAAGAGGCCGAGTGACGCACCGTTACTCGCCAGGATCCATGCCTCCAGGCGATGCAGCCCCAAGTGGCCAACCGCCCAGTCGATGACAGCCCGGCTGCCCGCCGCGCCATAGCCCTGGCCTCGATCGCTCGGCCGCCAGATGCAGATGCCCACCTGAGCAACGCGACTGCGACAGTCGATGGCATGGATCGAGGCCTCGCCGACCAGCCGCCCTTCGCTATCCGCCAGGACGAAGCTGTAGGCCGTGGCCGGCTGCGGACCCGCTGTATCGGCGATCTTGCGGCGCAGCTCTGCGCTGCTTCTCGGCCGCCAGTACGGTGGACCATACTGCGCCAGCTCCTGCCAGTCCGCGCACGCCTCGAGAATGGTGGAGATGTGGGCCTCAGATAGCGCCTGGAGAGTGATGACCATGGCGTTCCTCCCCTCTGCTACCGCGCATCGTCTGCCGCTCGCACCGCTTGATGCTACTCATCAGTCTGTAGACCTTCAAGTAGCAGGTGGCCAGGCTGTGGGTTGTGGCTGTTGGTGATCTCCAGAAGACGGTGGGCAGGAACCTGCGTGCCTACCGGTTGGAGAGAGGCCTGAGCCAAGAAGCCTTCGCAGACGTTCTTGGCGTCCACCGCACCTACATGGGCGGTGTCGAACGAGGCGAACGCAACCTCACCCTCAAGAGCCTGGAGAAGATGGCGGAGCAGATTGGGGTGGAGGCTCTGACGCTCCTGCAGAAGTAGTGTGGAGCGCCAGCCAGCATCAACCCGCGTACTACTTAGCAATTTCGGCAGAAATCATTTTCCTAACCTCATGCGGCTCAACACACGTGACATCCTCAATTCTATATCGTCGTGTGGGAAATATCGACGACCGTCGTCTATTAGCATCATATTCGACACGCATACCAACGAATCCAATATAGGTTTCACAGCCCATAATTTCGATCCTATCCCCAGCCCTCGAGGGCCAGCCATAGGCTTGAGGCATCCAAATCCCTCGACCATCTTGTCCTCGCTCGACTGCCATCCGATGAGCTTCCAACCGGCCAGAATCACGCAATATTTCAAAACTGAGACACCTCACCTCCTTCTTGCCGTCCATGAATTCAATAATTTCATCCGGAACTGGAAGTGACTGTTGACTAAGGAGGCACCCAAATTGTTTAGCAATGTATCGAGCGAGATCAACGACCCACACCCGCCACTCCAGTCCATATAGCACCTTCCAATCGATCACACGAGCCGTAGCTAATTCATTCTGATGGTTCCACACATAATCGGAATAGCGCTCGTAAGATGCATCCATCTTATGGTCTCGACCACCGTTGCAATCTTTGCAAAGACTCTTCGACCATCGAACCGCATTGCCTTTTTTGACAGTCTTCAGTACGCCGTTATACAACGATCCCACGTGAAATATTGAACTTGGATCAGCGTGGCAATTTGAAGTCATGTCGGCCATCTGTCGCAAATCGGTTGCCTTAAATCTATGTTCAGCAGTGCTCGCTGACTGCTCTCGACACCACCAGCAAAGACCGGTGTCCGGCACCCTATAGCGATCCAAAGCTTTCGAAGACTCCATATCGAGCCCCCACTGGTCGTACGCAGCACGGTCACTATCAGTCCACACATTCCGACTCTAGCCACCTTTTGTCAAGACAGCAAATAAAGGCCGACACTATGAAAATTGGGTACCGTGCAAGGTAAGCACTTCAGCAACTCAAATCTACAGACACGGCAGTCATGTCATTTGTGACGCAACCGTGACCATCCATCTGCCGCTACATGACACCTCTCGGTGGGATACTGACAAAGTTGTTGCGCTGATATGCTGCGGTCTCGCACACCGTTGTGCTGGCAATCCCAGTAGAGGCGCTTGGTTCGGCTATATGAGAGAAGGCGTGCCCTGTACCCATGGAGCAGGAGTGGAGGGTTGGGCTGTGTGCCAGCTGCCTTGAGCCGCTCGACCCGACCGAGGTTGGAAAGAAGCACGTCGGCTTCTGCTCGGAGCACTGCCGCCAGCAGGCCGAGAAGATCCGCTACGTCCGGCAGGCGATACGCGATGGCCGCAGCACCGACCCGCTGACTGCCCTGGTCATCTCCAGCAACATGATCACCTTCCTTGCTCTCGACCTGGCATACACCCGGCCACGACTGAGCGACGAGCTTCGCCAGGAGGTGCTGGCACAGAACGGCGGCCGCTGCGTCAGCTGTAACGAGCGGCCAGCGACCGAAGTTGACCATATCGACGGCGGATCGATCGAGCAGAGCAACCTTCGCGGGCTCTGCCGGAGGTGCCACGTGCTCAAGCCACGTGGCGAGATCCCCGACGATCTCACCCGAGACGGCGCAGGCACGATCGACACCAGTGAGCAGTCTCAGCAACTGCGGCAGCTCTGGCGACTGGCACTGCGTAGCCGCCAGCCGCTCGACGAAGCAGCGGAGTGGCGCGCCCTACGCGAACGCGCCGCCGAATACGCCGACACCAGGTTCGGCTGGATCACCCAGCAGATCCTGTGCGACCAGCCGGTCTGCCCAGCCCACGACGGCATTCACTGGCGAACGGAGTGGCCCCGATATAGGCGAGCGTGCCGGGAGTGGGCGAAAGAAGAATCAATACAGAATAAGACAAAATTACAACACCTACATAAATCATTATAGATTATAATGATTACGTTAGCATCAAACACGAACAGCAAGTAACACAATGCCATCTACCAACACTTCTCACACACTTCTGTTGAGCCAAATTCACCACCTCTACGCTTCGGTCGTTTATACACACAAGATTCAAGAAAAGCAAGCAGACATATACTTCCGGTGTCACCGCCGAAGTCGAATCGCTATGATTGTGCTGACGACGGCTAGTGGCGGAACATTCCTTGCATCGTTGCTCAACCTGGTTCTAAGTTCTTCTTTGGCTGCACTCGCAATTTCTTTTGTGTCTCTTCTTGTTTCTGCAATTAACCTGACCGTGAAGACTTTCAAGTATGGAGAACAGATGCAGAAGCATCGTGATGCTGCCGCCAAAATATGGAATCTTCGCGAGTCATATCATTCGCTCATGGTTGATCTTCAATCGGAAATGATCACACTCGCAGAAGGACGAGAACGACGAGATCAGCTACAGCAAGAGGCTTCACAAATCTATGAGAATGCTCCTCGAACCACCGATAAGGCCTGCAAGCTAGCACAAAAAGCCCTGCGCGATGATATGGAGTCAACGTATAGCGACAACGAGATCAACCAGCTCCTCCCAATCAGCTTACGCACAACAAACAAGGACAGCAATGAAAACTGACGATGCATTTAGCGAATTTATCGACAATCTGGCGATCAAGAATCGAGATGAGATAGTGAGACGCCGTGATGAAATAACACGGGTACTCAATCAAGAGTTCCGATCCCTGGACGACTCGACTCATTATCAAATGATGGTGGGTTCATTTGGGCGCTACACCGCCATCAATGGCATATCCGACCTCGATATGTTATACATTCTGCCGCCGTCACTATGGAGTAGCTACAACAAAGACACTGGCCCCGAAAGCGCCCTATCGCGTGTTCGGCAGGCCCTGAAGACACGTTACCCCCGGACTGATATTAAAGTCAATCAGTGCATTGTATCGATACAATTCACTAACTTTCGCTTTGAACTTCAGCCAGTGTTTGAGAATGGTGACGAATCATTCAAATATCCAGACACATACAGCAACAATTGGAAAACAACAAAGCCACGAGAGGAGATCAAAGAAATAAGTAGCACAGATTCCGTAACGCATGGGAACCTACGCAATCTCTGCAAGATGGTGAGGGCATGGCGAAACAAGCACGGGGTTGCAATGGGAGGTTTACTCATCGACACACTAGTCTACAACTTTCTGCAGAGCACGTGTGACTATCGCAGTTCAAGCATATCGTCTTACGGACAGATGGTTCGCGATTTCTTTAACTACCTCAGCAAGGAACCATACAAAGAACATTATTTGGCAGTGGGCAGTCGACAACACGTCAGGGTTAAGAAGAATTTTCAGCGTAAAGCCAAGCAAGCTTGTAATATCTGTGATGAAGCCCTTCAAGCGGAAGGGTCGTCGAACGCCATCTCAAAGTGGAAAGAACTATTCGGCAGGCCATTTCCTGCCAAGTCACGCAAACGCGATAATCTTTCCTACAACAACACTGAAGAGTTTATTGAGGATAGCTACCCGATAGACATCAGGAATACTGTCACGATCAAGTGCAAGGTAACCCAGGATGGGTTTATGCCGCGTCAACTTGGGGATATGTTGATCAAGCATATCCCACTACTTCCTAAGAAAACGCTTGATTTCACTATAACTTCCTGCGATGTAACGAACCAGTATGAGGTGCGATGGAAAGTTCTCAACAGTGGAGATGAGGCGGAGCGGAGGAACGAAATTCGCGGTCAGATTATCAAACCCAACAAGGGGAACGGGCGTCGAGAGACGACTCGATTTCGAGGCGATCATTATGTAGAGTGCTATGTGCTCGACAATGGAGTTGTGGTAGCGAGAGATCGAATCGACGTCCCAATTTCTTCATCGTAGGACGAACACGCTGTCTCGCAAAATTCTAACCGTATTGTTCTCTAGCCTCCATTACCTTGTTGGTGGCCTGGGGCTGGGCCGGCTGCTGTAGGCACGGATGTCTTGCTCCTGTCCGTAGATGCTCCCGGGGGTGAAAGTCACCTGCGGCAGCCGAGCGCTGGTGACTACTGAAAAAGGGAACGATCCACCGCAAAACAGCAGAGGTCTTTCGCAGGCGTGGGTGCGGCGGGGCCGGCCTGTCCACCAGCTGGCCCTGCACCCATGCAGCGAGAGGTGGCAGGAGAGATGGATATCGAGGACATCGACGTCTTCATCGGCATCGACGTCGGTAAGAGCGAGCACTGGGCCACGGCCCTGAGCCGGGACGGGCAGAAGGTCCTCGACAGGGCCCTACCTAACGACGAGGAGCGCCTGCGTGCTCTCTACGAGAAGCTGGCCGACCACGGGAACCTGCTGGCGGTGGTCGACCAGCCCGCCACCATCGGGGCCCTGGCGGTGGCTGTGGCTCAGGACATGGGCACCGCCGTGGGCTAACTGAGTTCTGACCTCGTCGGTTGGGCCTACTACTAGCGTAAACGCGATCAAGGCAAACCGCCTTGGGCCAGGCCGTCCCCGCCCTGGCCTACCGTCGCTTGACACGCCGCATAGGAGCACCCTCGACAGTAGTGCAATGTTGAAGAAGTTCTGAGAGCGGGCTTCTGCTGCTCCAAGAAGGGAAGCTACCGTCATCGCCACCGACCTCCTCCCGATACAGCGCGGTGCAACCGCGACCTTCTCCCCACCCGCTACTACCGCCACCCCACAGTGAGTGGAATACTGACACACTTGTCTCGCTAGTCGTGCGGTCTCGTACACCGTCGTGCTGGCACGTCAGTGGAGGCACTTGGTTCAATTACATGAGAGAAGGCGCGCCTTGCTCTTTCCCGCAGACGATGAAGCATCGTCTCCGCATGCTTCAGCTTCCATCGCGCAACAGTAACCAAGCACCTCAAGGAAGCCGGAGAGACGATGCACACCGACTCTGCCGATCCTGTATTCCAAAAGCGGATACGGGCAGGCCTATGCCAAAGTCGGGACGATAAGACATACCGCGCCGTGGCTAGGTGTCAATAAGAAAGCGTGCGGAAAGTGGGCAATCAGAATGAGGTAGTATAGCGATGCAAAATGCCCAAAGATATATTGGAAATCTTGCCATTTTGAGAGAATCTGCCATAATGAAGTATATGCAAAAATTTAAAAACATCACGCTAGGACGCTGGCTGCTCGCGCTTGTTATAACACCCATTATTTTCGTTGGAGTTATTATCGTAATGATGTTCATACTGATAGCCTACGACGAGATGTTCACAGTCCCGTCGGGCGAGTATAAAGAAATCGCAAACTTTAGGCAGGCAGGCAGTGATGAGTCGAGCCTTGTCATCAAATGCTTTCAGCGCAACAATATTGCATATCGAGTTGTTGACAGTAACTTGGTTCAGGTACGAGAATCCATCCTCAGGAAGGCCGTCATTCGATGTAGTTCGGAACTAAGCGTGGCACACCGAAATGATCGCGATACGAACTGGACTCGCACTTACCAATTTTGGGGTCGGTAGGGACAGCCATTCTCTCTCATGCTATTTTTCAAATCGACGCCTTAGAGACTTCTTACCAGCCTCTGGCTCACGTTGTTCAAGACGTGCGCCAGAGGCTGGAGTGATGAGATGCTCAGCTGTTCACAACAGATACCGGCATAATACCCCTCTGAGATAGCGCACTGATTCTGTGTTATGCAAGAGTAATTGTGACGACATCAGATATCACATCCAGACGAGCGAATAGCGAACGGGTGCGCACCAGCCGCCGGGGCATAAGACAGCGCTACGAAAATCGGATCTGGGTCTTTAGGGTCAAAATCGTAGAAATCATAAACCACATAACAGCCAGGAGATGTCCTAATGAAACTAAACTTGTGAAGGGACAAAGCTAGTTCCTGACCGTCCCTGTCTTGTTCGGCTGTGTAGGATCCTTTGCCACCAACCGGCACTTCTCGAGCCTTTTCCTTAAAATGGGGGTCGGCAAAGAACTCCCAAGGCAAGACAATGGTCTCACCATTTCCAAACAGGTAGTGAAGGAAGAGCTTTTCATACGTTGTTGTGGAAGTGTCATCCAACGAAATTAACCTCCCACTGACCGGACGAGGAATGTCACACTGCGGAGTAACAGGATCGTTCGACCCAGTATTGAGGTAAGCGTCTGACACCCACCCGTTGTCGTACCCCTTGATCTTGTACCAGATCCGGCTGCTGGAATACGGCCCCTTGATGTCGTCTCCTCCGTACATCCAGTCGAAGCACTCCAGGGTGACTGTCTGCCCTGCATCGATCCGGCCGATCCAGTTGTAGTCCAGGCCCGCACCGTCTCGAACGTTGACATAGCGAACGTCCGGGGTGTCGAACACCTTTGCAGTGACATCGTTCGCACTCGCCGTCGGCGCCGTGATCACCGATCCGGCGATCACCAGCAACATGCTCATACAGAGCGTCATCAGTTGTCTTGCTTTGCTCGCCTTGCTCATCGCGATCCTCCTCGTGCTGAGTTTCGTCAGTCTTCTGATAGGAACTTTGATGTGCTTCATGACGTCCTCCTTGTGTCAGGTGGTGGTACCAGAGTGCGTCCCATCCGCGCTCCTGGAGCCATATGAGACAAAGTGAGACACTGGTGAGACACTGGTGAGACACTGGCAGCATGGCAAGCTCAGAAGACAAGCAGCAGCAAGATCAAGCCAGGCAGGAGCAAGAGCGGGCTGACTTCGGCCATGCCCTTCGACGTTTTCGAGGAGGAGTCAGTGTTCGTGTGTTGGCAGAGAGACAATGCAACCAAGGCAAGGATAGAATTTCGGTATCCCAGTTGTATCGATATGAGGGTGGCAAAATTCTTCCTGGATTAAAGCACGCCAAGCACCTCGACACTCTATACGGCGCCGACGGTAAACTGGAATTGCATTTAGCAAATCTATGGGACCCTGAATGGGACCCAGACCACCACGGCCGAACAAAACCGGAATATAACCATTATTATCGATGGCCACCAGAGTATTCTGGTCTCGTTTGGGTTCACCTTAAGCCCGCAGCGGACTTAGTCAATTCTCGTCACAAGATTCATCTTCGGTGGGGCCCTTGGAAAATGGCTACTGAGACGGTTATACCAGCAGATGGTGTATATTTAGTCACCGGCAAAGCCGCTGACGATAGCAATCAATCTGTAACTCTCGAGCTCAACTGCGATCTACATGTATTTGCACTGTTCGGCGCAGGCAGAATAAAAAACGAAACCGCGCCCAAGCTAGATATTAGACATAAGTGGACTTGGCGTTGAAATCTAATTAGGAAGACGTTCGGTCACTGTGCGCCGTCAGCCCTAGCCTCACTTCACTAATTATTACGGTTTCATCACACTTCACGGTCCATGCCACTACCGACCGTGTGGGCAATATAGGCTGCGACACGCAGGCGAGGCAGTCTGCTGGAGTCCACTCCATCGCCCTCACTCCCGAGGAGGATCACGATGTGCACGACAACCAACAGGATCAAGCGATTCGGACTCTTCGGCTTGGCGACAGCCATGGCAACTGGAGTGACAACGGTGGCACCGCCGGCTCACGCGGATGGGGCCACCGCCACCGTCTACTCCGCACCTGGCTGGAACTACGCAAACGTCCGGCCGAGCCCTGGCACCGATAGGCAACCGATCGCACAAATCCAAGCTGGTCGCGCAGTCGAGTTAGATTGCTATCAGTACGGAGGTGAGGCCAACGGCCCTTACGGCAGCAGCACCCTCTGGTACAAGATAAAAGGATATGACGAGGGCTGGGTAGCTAACTCGATGTTGTCTACAGGCAGCGACCTACCAGTCACCAGTGAGTGCTCAGCCGTACAGGAAGTTCTGCATTCTGTAAAGGGGGTGGCAAAGTCAATGGGTGGTTGGCTCGTCGCTGGCGTACTGGTCGTGTCGACTGTGTTGGTGCGGCTGCGACGTAATCCATCCGATGACGCTGAAGGAGCCCATTCAATCCCGTTGCTGGAGAAGTTACGTCGCTGACGCTAGCGTCTATCGCGATCGCCCCTGTCGAGTGTGCAAGTTGCTGCCGCCAGCAAGTGCCTGCTGCTGGCAAGGTGCGGGTTGCTGGCGAAGAGGGTGGGCGGGTTGCCGACTGCGTGCGTCGTTACCAGAGTGCGATGCTGAAGATGCGCGGGACCCGAGGGCTGGTGGGGTTTGTCCGCCTACGATGATGGAGTCGCTGCACGAGGCCAGACGAACGAGATGACACCAGGCTGGTCAGCGACGGCGACACCTCACCCAGCCAGCGGTGCCGCTGCTGGCCTGCACTCCCTCAAGTGGACAGGATCGTCATGCTGCATACAGCCGCCAACTGGGCCACGATCATCGGTGCTGTTCCCGTCGCGATTGCTGCCAGCGTTTTTCTTTTCCGAACGGTCCCCACCGCCATACGCCAGCCCAAAGGGCTCCGGCTTGGTCTGGAACCTGCTATCGGCGACCCAGGCTGCTGCGTCCACATCACCAACTACGGCCCCGTTGAGCACTACATCAGCCGAGTCGGTGCCATGCCCGCACACCTGCGGCCACGGTGGTCTGTCTGCACCAGACGGATTAATCCCAAGGGCGATCTCCGAAAGTCGCTCGCCGTCTACACCGTGTGGGCGACAATCGACCAAACTATCGAGCCGGGCCGTCACCTGCCACTGCTCGTACCGCAGCCACTTCCGTTCGATAGAGAACTCCCTGACTATGAACTTGAAAGCCGGCGAGGTATCACCAGGAGGTACTACGAGTGGCTCAAGCAAGAGCAGCCAGGCGGACCACTCCCCCTGGTTCCATACGTCCTCCTTGGCGACGGCAGCGTTGTGCTTGGCAAGAAGACACGAGTCCAGCCGCCACCACAGTGCCTAGCCGAGGTGCCATTGTGCGCCTGCGAGCATGCCATCACACAGCATGCCCTGCGCCAGCGCACGCGACTCGCACCGAGCATGACGATGTATGAGCGGTGTGGGGAGTGCGGGTGCAGAAAGTATGCCGCGCGTGAATAGTACGGACACATCAGATGGACGATGAATGGCCCGCTATCGCTGTCATGGTGCTATTCTGACTGCTCACCTTTGTGTCGCCAGATGCTTCTTGACCGTATCCCGTCCGAAGCCGAGCTCTAGCCCGATCTCGATGTAGGTACGCCCCTGGGCGTGGAGCTGCTGAGCACGCTGGAGGTCGTCACTGGTGAAGCGTCGCCTGCGACGGGGCGGTTGCGTGACCTGGCGGCAGGTAGCACGGACGGTGGTCTCTGCGACGCCGACCTCGGCAGCGATCTGGCTGACAGACATGGCAGTGCAGGCCAGATCGAGGATCTGCTGCTTCTTGGCCGCGCTGATCGGCCGGCAGGCCGTCTTGCGGATGCCGCGGGCCGTCGGGGTCTCGCTCACCTGCCCAGTAGGCGCGACGCTAGCCGTGCCCGGTTCCGGAGCCACCTCGCCCGCGATGAGACGCTTGCGGAAGGCGAGCAAGGGCTTCCAGTTGTTTGTGTCGAGCTTGCTGAAGCGCACCACAGCATCGCTAGACAAACCCTCACCGCCGGTTATCGAGGTGTCGGTGTCGGCATCTCCTCACGGAACCTTTGCCTTCCCGCCTCGAGAGGGGGGACACTGGCCCTGTCCTTCCGCCGCGTCAAGGAGCCGTCATGAAGATCGCCGCCAGAGCCAAGGCCGCTCAGCCGTTCCACGCCATGAGCATCGGTGAACGCGCTGGGATCCTCCAGGCCGAGGGCCACTCGATCGCCAAGCTCAGCCTGGGTGAGCCCGACT
>ERZ773026.1218-NODE-1218-length-13175-cov-107.378582_pt1 | contig 13175 bp, 11 predicted proteins | sample MGYA00580838_ERZ773026 | MGnify/ENA primary metagenome ERZ773026 (study PRJEB29015, sample SAMEA2738006) | human oral metagenome | biome: human oral; feature: human-associated habitat; material: dental | place: China | collected 2055 ... | reverse complement strand
CCTCGCCCAGTCGCAGCTGGAAGAAGCTGATGCAGGCGCGCGGCATTCCCGCCTGTCTGCGCGCCTGCCTGCCGGTGATCCGCTCGGACGGCCAGCCCATCCATGCGGCACCGTTCGGGCTGCTGGCCGACATGCCGCCCGATGCCCACGTGGCCCGCGACAGTGCCGGTCCCCGCGTGCAGCTGTCCTGGCAGCCGACCGCGGCCTTGCTCCCCTGGCTGTAGACGGCGACCCCCGCTGCAGGTGGCGCCCTTTGGCTGTCTCTGCACGTGCTGCTTCCTGTTGCACCGCTTCAGGGCATCGCCGCGTCTGCCCGCAGACGTTTGCACGGAAGCGGGGCAAGATCTGTCCGTGGTTGTCGGTTTTGCCTATGAGACTCGTTTACATCAGAAATAACGGCCTGCACACCCCCGCTGTGCATTTTGGCAACTTATAATCATTGCCCCATAGAGAAGGTCGCACCCGGGGCACGCCAGACGGGACTCACAAGGGTCGTCTGGCGCCTGCACGACGGGGAAACGCCAGCCAGGCGCAGCATCTTCGTTCCTTCACGAATCCCGGAAGCACGGTCTTCGCACCGTCTTCCTCCATCAAGCGGGATCCTCACATCAATGGCGCTCATCGTTCACAAATACGGCGGTACCTCGATGGGGTCGGTCGAACGCATCCAGAACGTGGCCCGGCGGGTTGCCAAATGGCATCGTGCCGGCCACCAGATGGTGGTCGTTCCTTCGGCCATGGCGGGCGAGACCAATCGCCTCATCGACCTGGCCAAGGCCATCCAGGCCGAGCCCGACCGGCGCGAGCTCGACATGCTCGCCTCCACCGGCGAACAGGCTTCCGTGGCCCTGCTGGCCATGGCCCTCAAGAGCCAGGGCGTCGATGCCATCAGCTTCACCGGCTGGCAGGTGCCCATCGTCACCGATGATGCCTACACCAAGGCCCGCATCGAATCCATCGACGACCGTCGCATCCGCGAGAACCTCGCGCAGGGGCGGGTGGTCATCATCACCGGCTTCCAGGGCATCAACCGCGAAGGCCACATCACCACGCTGGGCCGCGGAGGTTCCGACACCTCGGCCGTGGCCGTGGCAGCCGCCATCAAGGCCGATGAATGCCTGATCTACACCGATGTCGACGGCGTCTACACCACCGACCCGCGCATCGTCTCCGAAGCCCGCCGGCTTGATCGCATCACCTTCGAGGAGATGCTCGAGATGGCCAGCCTGGGCAGCAAGGTCCTGCAGACCCGCTCGGTCGAGTTTGCCGGCAAGTACAAGGTCAAGACCCGGGTGCTCTCCAGCCTCACATCGCCCGACATCCCGCTCGACGAGGAAATGAAATCGGGCACGCTGATCACCTTTGAAGAAGAAATGGATGGAACCAACATGGAGCAAGCCGTCATCTCCGGAATCGCCTTCCAGCGCGACGAAGCCAAGATCACCCTGACCAAGGTGCCGGACGTGCCGGGCATTGCTTCCCGCATCCTGGGGCCGGTGGCGGCTGCCAACATCGATGTCGACATGATCGTGCAGAACCAGGCGGTCAACGGCACCACCGACTTTTCCTTCACCGTCAACCAGAACGACTTCAAGCGCACCATGAAGGTGCTGGAAACCGAAGTGGTGCCGGGCCTGGGCGGCGGCGAGGTCAAGGGCGACCCGCTCATCGCCAAGGTCTCCATCGTGGGCCTGGGCATGAAGAGCCATGCCGGCATCGCCGCCCGCATGTTCGAGTGCCTGGCCAAGGAAGGCATCAACATCCGCATGATCTCCACCAGCGAGATCAAGACCTCCGTCGTCATCGAGGACAAGTACCTGGAGCTGGCGGTGCGCGCCCTGCACGCGGCCTTTGGCCTGGAAGGCGAGGCGGTCGAAGAGAAGGTGGTCTGAACGCAACAGCGAAAGGCGTTGTTCAGGCGCGCGGTTTTTTCGCCAAGCGCTTGAAAAATTTCCTTTTCTCTGCCATCATTTCATCTTTACGAAAGTCGCTTGGCGGCTTTCGCTGGAAGTGAAGGGCGCCAGTCAGTGGCCGGGGCCCGGAAACCTTCCCCGGAGACGTGACCGAGAGGCCGAAGGTGCTCCCCTGCTAAGGGAGTGTTTGCTCAAAAAGCGAACCGTGGGTTCGAATCCCACCGTCTCCGCCAGATACCAGCCCGGACGGCGTGACTGCCTTCCGGGCTTTTTTGCGTCCGAGCTGGTACGATCCTGAACGCCGTCCACGGCATGCCAGTCCGCCCTGTCCCTGGGCTGGCCATTCGCCCCTCTGCGCTTCCCAGGAACGAGACAACACCATGCCCACCGACATCGAGATCGCTCAGAACGCCCACTTGGAGCGCATCGGCCACATTGCCGCCAGGGCCGGCATCCCCGATGACGCCCTGGAGCCTTACGGCCACTACAAGGCCAAGGTCTCGCTGGACTGGCTCGACAGCCAGCCCGAAAGGAAGGACAGCCGACTGGTGCTGGTCACCGCCATCAGCCCCACGCCGGCCGGCGAAGGCAAGACCACCCTCACGGTCGGTCTGGGGGATGCCCTCAACCGCATCGGCCGAAAGACGATGATCTGCCTGCGCGAACCGTCAATGGGGCCGGTCTTCGGCATCAAGGGCGGCGCGGCGGGCGGCGGTCACGCCCAGGTCGTGCCCATGGAGGACATCAACCTTCACTTCACCGGCGACTTCGCTGCCATCGGCCAGGCCCATAACCTGCTGGCGGCCGCCATCGACAACCACATCCACCACGGCAACGAACTGGACATCGATCCCACCCGCATCCACTGGAAGCGGGTGATGGACATGAACGACCGGGCCCTGCGCAGCACCATCGTGGGCCTGGGCGGCCACGTGAACGGCCAGCCTCGCGAAGACGGCTTCGACATCGTGGTGGCCAGCGAGGTCATGGCCATCTTCTGCCTGGCCACGTCGCTGATGGACCTGCGCGAGCGGCTGGGCGAGATCGTCTTCGGCCTGGACCGCCAGGGCCAGCCTCTGCGTGCACGGCAGCTGCAGGTCCACGGCGCCATGGCCGTGCTGTTGCGCGACGCCATCAAGCCCAACCTGGTGCAGACCCTGGAAAACAACCCGGCGCTGCTGCATGGCGGACCCTTTGCCAACATCGCCCATGGCTGCAGCTCGGTCATCGCCACCCGGGCGGGCCTGAAGCTGGCCGACTACGTCGTCACCGAAGCCGGCTTCGGCGCCGACCTGGGCGCCGAGAAGTTCCTCGACATCAAGTGCCGCAAGGCCGGCCTCTGGCCCGATGCCTGCGTCATCGTCGCCACCGTGCGTGCCCTCAAGTACAACGGCGGCGTTCCCGTGAAGGAACTGGGCACCGAGAACCTGGCCGCGCTGGAAAAGGGCATGGCCAACCTCGAACGCCACGTCGACAATATCACCGGCCGCTTCGGTCTGCCTGCCGTGGTGGCCATCAACCGCTTCGACGCCGACACCGAGGCCGAACTCGACCTCATCCGCCGCGCCATGCGGGCCCGTGGTGTGGACGTGGTGCTGGCCGAGCACTGGGCCAAGGGCAGTGCCGGCGCCGAGGCGCTGGCCCACGAAGTGGTGCGGCTGGCCGAACAAGGCAAGGGCGCATCGGCAGCCCGCACGGCTCCGAACCCCCTCTATCCGGATGACATGCCCCTCTGGGACAAGCTCCGGACCATCGCCACCCGCATCTATGGCGCGGCCGACATCAGCGCGCCGGCCAAGGTGCGCCGCCAGATCGAGGACTGGCAGGCCCAGGGCTACGGCCATTACCCCGTCTGCGTGGCCAAGACGGCCGCCAGCTTCTCCACCGATCCCACGGCGCTGGGCGCACCCAGCGGCCACGTCGTCAACGTGCGCGAAGTGCGTCTTTCGGCCGGGGCCGGCTTCATCGTCATGATCTGCGGTGACCTGATGACCATGCCCGGCCTGCCCAAGGTCCCCGCTGCCCAGCGCATTGACATCGGTCCGGACGGCAAGGTGGTGGGGCTGTTCTGATCATTCCCCTGCCAGTGCCCGCACCGGGTCCAGCCGGGCCGCCTGGCGCGCCGGCATGAACCCGAAGATCATGCCCGTGGCCACGGCACAGCCGAAGGCCACGGCGGCAGCCAGCGGCGAGAAGGCCATCGGGATGCCCAGCGCCTTCAGTCCCAGGCCAATCAGCAATCCCCCGCTCACGCCCACCGTGCCGCCGATGCCTGTCAGCAGCATGGCTTCCACCAGGAACTGACGCAGGATGTCGGCCTGCCGGGCGCCGGTGGCGATGCGGATGCCGATCTCGCGGGTGCGCTCGCGCACCGTCATCAGCATCACGTTCATCACGCCGATGCCGCCCACCAGCAGCGAGATCGCGGCGATCAGCCCCAGCATCAGCGTCAGCGTCCGGTTGGCCTGCGCCAGCTGCTGCACCGCCTGCGCCTGGTTCAGGATATTGAAGTCCTTGCGGCCATGGCGGGCCGTCAGCGTCTTCACGATGGCGGCCTCGGTCTCGGCGGCATGCCGCATGTCACGGATGACCACGTTGATGCGGCTCAGTTCCATGCTGCCGACCAGCCGCACCGCCGCTGCGCCCACCGGCACGATCACCTGGTTGTTGACATCATCCTCCGGGAAGGGGGCAGGTTTGGGCGCCATTACCCCAATCACCCGGAACGGCACGTTGCCCACCAGAATCTCCTGGCCCACTGCCTGGCCGTGGGCGCCGAACAGCGCCTCGCGCACCCGCTCGCCCAGCAGCACCACCTTGCGCAGATCGCGCTCGTCTTCCGTCTCCAGCAGCGTGCCCTGGCTGACCGGCCAGTTCAGTGCCTGTGCGAAGTGCCGGGTGGTGGCGCTCAGATTGGTGCGCAGCGTCCGGTTGCCATGACGCACGATGATGCCGTTCTGGTCGATGACAGGCGAAGCCTGCTCCACGTTCGGCACCTGCTGCACGGCCGCCACGTCGGCCATCGACAGCGGCCGGGCCTGCTGGGTATCGGACAGCCATTCCCGGAAGATGTAGATCGTGCGCAGCCCGAAGGTCTGCATCTCGGCCAGAACCTTCTCCTGCGAGCCCTGGCCCACGGCCAGCATCACGATGACCGACGCCACGCCGATGATGATGCCCAGCAGCGTGAGCCCGGTGCGCAGCCGGTTCAGCCGCATCACCCGCCAGGCCGAGCGCAGGATCTCCGGCAGATCCGCCAGCAGCGGCAGCCGGCCCCGTCCGCGCAGTGGGGGCAGGTCGGGCAGGCCTGCAGGGGCTTCTGTCGGCGCCTCTGCCGGTGCCTCGGCGCACGGCGCGCCGTCCTTGCGTACCGGCGCATCGGCATGTTGGACCGACGCATCGGCATGCCGGACCGGCAGGCTGTCGTTGGCCACAGCCCGGCCGGTTTCCGGCAGCGGATGCACCTTCCCGTCGACGGGCGCCGTCACATCCCTCACGATCCGGCCGTCAGCCATCGAGATGATGCGCCGTGCCCGGGCCGCCACGGCCGGATCGTGGGTGATCAGGATCAGCGTGTGGCCGGCAGCTGCCAGTTCGTCCAGCTGCTGCATCACCTGCTCGCCGCTTGTCGAATCCAGCGCTCCGGTCGGCTCGTCGGCCAGGATCACCTGCCCGCCGTTGACCAGTGCCCGGGCAATCGACACCCGCTGCTGCTGGCCGCCCGAGAGCTGGTGGGGCAGGTACTGCAAACGGTCCACCAGGCTCAGTCGTGAGAGAAGGGCGGCCGCGCGCTTGTGCCGCGCCTGCTCGCCCACCCCCGCATAGCGGGCCGGCATCGCCACGTTGTCCAGTGCCGAGGATGTGCCGATCAGGTGGTAGCCCTGGTAGACGAAGCCGAACACCTCGCGCCGCAGCGCGGCCAGCGCATCGTCGTCCAGCCCCGAGACCGCCTCGCCCTGGAACAGGTACTCGCCGCTGCTGGGCCGGTCCAGGCAGCCCAGGATGTTCATCAGCGTCGTCTTGCCCGAGCCCGACGCGCCGACGATGGCCACGTACTCGCCCGCCTGGATCCGAAGGTCAATGCCGTGCAGGATCTCCACCTCCGGCACCCCGTCACGCCCCCCGAAACGCTTGCGCACCTCACGCAGCTCGATCAGCACCGGTGCCGCCATGGCCGCCTCCCTTCCCACGTCCCGCCTTTCATGTCCTGCCTCCCACGCACCGGAGCATCCGGGACTGCCTCGCCCCCTTTCCCATGTCCGCCATGTCCCGCCTTCGTGGCTCGTGCCGTGTCCCGGTATCCTGGCCACCCGCTCAGACGCCTGGCATGACCATGCCGGGGCTGGGGTCGATGACGATGCCTGACGCGTCGGGGGATGCTTCGGTTGCGACGTTCAGCAGGACCTCATCTCCCTCGTCCAGCCCTTCCAGTACCTCGCCCAGCACCAGATCGGTCACGCCGATGCGCACGGTGCGCTGCAGGGCGCTACCGTCGGCAAGGCGCAGCCGGGCGCGGTAGGTACCCGGCGGGGCATCCGGCTGTCGTTCCAGCGCCGCCATCGGCACCGCCAGCACGCCCGGCGCCGAACGTGCCACGAAGGACACCTGAGCCGTCATCTGTGGCCGCAGCACCCCGTCGGCGTTGTCCACGTCGAAGAGGGCCGTGTAGTTGACCACCGTGGGTGTCGTGGCCGATGCACTGCTGTCCTGGCCGCCATCACCCTGGCTGCTGCCGGCCGGCAGATCCGGCGCCGGCAGCACCTGTCGCACCTTGCCGTGCCAGCGCCGGGGCGCCTCCTCGTGGCCCAGCCGCGCCACCAGCGGGCTGAACCACACCGGCATTCCCGCCGTCACACCCTGTACGTCGGCCTCGGACACCCGGGTGCGGACCGTCATGGTCGCCAGGTCGGCGATGCGCATCATCCGGGGCGTCTGGTAGGTGGCATTCAGCGTCTGGCCTTCGCGGGCCTCCAGCGCGATGACCGTGCCGTCCATCGGCGCATAGATGCGCGTGTACGAAAGTCGGGTCTCCTCGGCGCGCAGCGTGGCACGCGTTTCCTGCATCTTCGCCTGCAGGCTGGCGATGCGGGCCTGTGCCATCTCCAGCGCCGCCTCCGCATTCTCCAGGTCCTCACGGGTAGCCGCATCCTGCTTCAGCAGGCGCCGTCGCCGCTTGAGCTGCTGGCTGGCCAGCCGCATCTGGACACGTTGCTCCACCTCTTGCGCCTGAAGCGACGCCAGCGACGCGCGGGCTCCCTCCACCACGGCCTGCTGCACCTCCGGATCGATCTCCAGAAGCAGCTGGCCGCGCTTCACATCGTCACCCACCTGCACGTGGATGCGCTTGACCTGACCCGAGACCTGCGCGCCCACGTCCACGTAACGGCGCGGCTCCACCGTGCCCGTGGCCGTGATCAGCAGCTGGATGTCCGCCCGGGTCACCCGGGCCGTGGGAGGCGTCACCGGTGGCGGACGCCACCACCACCAGCCGCCCGCAGCCAGCAGGAGCAGTACCGTGACCATCGCCAGCCAGCGACGCCATGAACGGGATTGCCCGGCCGTGCCGGCGCGGGTCTTGTGGGGGGCGCTCATGCGGGAAAGAAGAAAGCGGCCTATGCCAGGCCAAACATGTCCGACGATGAACCATCGGTCCGTGAATTCTTCTCACTCAACGCGCATGGCAGCCGCCATGTTGACACGATTCAACCATGTTCCTGACGGTCTGCCACACCATGCTGCCGGGATGCCCCCAGGGCCAGCGCAGCAGAGGATCCGCAGGGCGGTGAAAGCACCCTGTTGACGCCTTTCCATTCCTGCCTGTGCCCCCGGCCGGACGCAGGCGGGTGTGCCCCCGTGATCGCTCAGACCGGGTGGCGGAAGCGTTCGATCTCCTCGGTCTCGATCGTCGGCGTCGGCCCGATGTGGGTCGCCACCATGGCCCCCAGCGCGCAGGCAAAGTCCAGCGCCTCGTCCGGCGAGGCGCCGTTGAGCAGCTTGTAGATCAGGCCAGCCAGGAAGCTGTCGCCTGAGCCCACCGTATCGGCCACCTCCACCCGGAAGCCCGTGTGGAAGTGCATCTCGTCGTCGGCAAAATACAGCGCGCCGTGCGGCCCCAGCGTCACGCACATCCGCTTCAGACCGGCCAGCCGCGCCAGGAAGCGCACGTTCTGATCGATCGAGCGGTGCTTCGAGCCGAAAGCCACCGCCAGCTCGTACAGCTCGTCGTCGTTGAGCTTGGCCATGTCCGCCCGCTTCATCAGGCTCAGCACCCGCTCGTGCGTATAGTGCGGCTCGCGCAGGTTCACGTCAAACACCTTGAACGTGTCCGTGCCCGCCGTCCGGTCCAGGATCGTCTCCAGCGTCCGGCGCGTCACCGGATCCCGCGTGCACAGACTGCCGAACACGAAGGCATCCGACTCGGCCACCCGCGCCAGCGCCTCGTCCTGAAGCGTGATCCGGTCCCAGGCGCATGGGTACACGATGTCATAGGTGGCCACACCGCACTTGTTGATGGCCACTTCCACCAGGCTGGTGGGCTGGTCCGGGCAGGTCTGCAGCAGCGCCGTCGAGACATCCTTCTCCTCAATCTGCCGCTGGATCTCGTCACCGTCCGCGTCCGCTCCGCGACTACTGATGATGGCGCAGTCGGCACCCAGGGCCCGCAGGCGAACCAGGACATTGAGCGGTGCGCCACCCAGCTTCTTGCCGCTGGGCAGGTTGTCCCACAGTACTTCGCCAAAGCTGGTGATCTTCATGATGTCCCTTTCCGGTGTCGTGGAGGAGAAGCTGCCATGCCATTGAATCTACCCCAATTCACGTTTCATCACGCGACAAACCCCACGCTGCCGGCGGCGCCCTGGGCGGCCTCGGACACAGGCTCTTGAGAAGCTGCACTGCCCTGCCGGGCCAGGTGGTCGAGGTCCTTGACACGCCACATATTCATTTCGCGCATATCCATATCCATCTCCCGATGAAGTCAGGTGCCAGAATCGCGGCCATTGCAGTCCTGAACAACTGAACGAAACTCCGGGAGAAAAACATGACCGAAACCGTCAAGACCTACCTGCGCCCCATCGACCGCGACGGCCTGCTGGCCTTTGCCGAGAAGGGCCGCAACAACCCCAACGCCCGTGGCACCAACAAGGTCCACACCGTCATGGAAGGCCAGTACCGCTCACTCAGCTACGTAGGTGATCACGCCGCTGTAGTGGTGGACGAGCCGCTGCACCTGTTCGGCCAGAACACCGCGCCCGCCCCGGGCGAGATCGTGCTGTCTGCCCTGGGTGGCTGCCTGGGCGTGGGCATCACCGCCGTGGCCACGCTGCGCCAGGTCAAGCTCAGCAAGCTGGAACTCTTCCTTGAAGGCGACATCGGCAACCCGGCGGCCTGGGGTGCAGGCGGCGCCGAGAAGAAGCCGGCCGAGATGGGCTTTCAGGAAGTGCGCGTGAAGGTGGTCATCGAGGGCGACGCCACCCGCGAAGAGCTCAATGACATCGTCCAGCACGCCAACTTCTACTCGCCGGTGGCCAACACCATCCGCAATCCGGTGCCCTTCAGCATCGAACTGGCCTGATCGGTTGCTGCCTCCGTCCGTCTCGTCGAATCGTCGAACGGTCGGAAAGGCCCGGACCCGATGCGGTCCGGGCGCTGATGCAGGTCCGCCGTGGCGTGACGAATGCCGTCACGCCATCGGCCCTTTCGCAGTCCTTTTGCCCAGGTGCCGCCGTCCGCTGGCTGCGCCGTCTCTTTCTGGGAGTCCCCATGTCCACTGCTGTCCTGGAACAGGAAACCGTCGAACACCTTTCATCGCTGGCCGAGGAAATCGACCGCCCCGATGATGCCGAGATGCTGGAGGCCGTGCGGGAGATCGCACAGGGTCCGCTGGCTGCCATCGTCGATGACATCGACCGGGGGCTGTATCCGAAGGAGATCATGCAGCAGCTGGGCGAAGTCGGGGCTTTCCGTGCCCAGCTGGCCGGCCTGCCGGGCGGTGCCAGCTATGCCGGTGCCATCCAGGCCATTGCCGAGGTCTCGAAGGTCTGTGGCTCCACCGGCTTCCTGATGTGGTGCCAGATTGCCTGCGCGCTGTACCTGGAGCGCTCGCCCCATGTGGAAGCCCTGCAGGACACGCTGCTGGAGCTTGTGACTGGCGAGGCCATGGGGGGCACCGGACTCTCCAATGCCATGAAGAGCATCACCGGCATCGAGGAGAACCGGCTGAAGGCACGGCCCGACGGCGATGACTTCATCGTCGACGGCATGCTGCCCTGGGTGAGCAATCTGGGACCGGATCACCATTTCTGCGCCATGGCCGAAGTCCAGACCGATGACGGCCCGCGTGAACTGATGTTCCTGGCCAACTGCCAGGACGACGGCATCTCGCTGTCGCCGTGCCCCACCTTCTCCGGCATGGAAGGCACGGCCACGCTGGGACTGGGCTTCTCGGGCCACCGCGTGCCGGCGCGCAACATCGTTGCCTGGCCGGCGCGTCCCTATGTGGCCGGCATCCGGGCCGCCTTCGTGCTGCTGCAATGCGGCATCGGCTGGGGTGTCATCCAGGGGGCCATCGACTCCATGCGTGAAGTCGAGGCCTCACTGGGCCACGTCAACCGCTTCCTTGACGATCAGCCCGATGCCCTGCAGGCGGAACTGGATGCTATCGTGACCCGCGTGCAGAAGCTCGCCGCCACGCCGTTCGAGACCAGCAATGCGTTCTTCGTCGAAGTGCTGAAGGTGCGCGGCGAGGCCGCCGAGCTGTCGCTGCGTGCCGCCCAGGCTGCGCTGCTGCACCAGGGCGCGCGCGGCTACCTGATGAAGTCCGCGCCGCAGCGTCGCGTGCGCGAATCGCACTTCGTCGCCATCGTCACGCCTGCCATCAAGCACATCCGCAAGGAAATCGCGCGACTGCAGGCGCTGGGCTGAAACGGCCTTTGATCCACGGGGCATTCCCTGGTTCCGGTTTCCCTTGAATAGAGATCAGATGGCGGCCGGTGGAAGCTGGAATAGGGACCTGGCCCCTGATTGCACATCGACAGGGTTGACCGTGGCGGGGGACCATCCGTTGGTTGCTCTTGTCGGGTCTGACTTAGTCAAGTAGACTTGACCAAGTCAGAGCTGACAAGGACCCATGATGATGCAGGTCAACGTTCACGAAGCCAAGACGCATCTGTCCCGTTTGCTGGAGGATGTCGGCAAGGGAGATGTCGTCATCATTGCCAAGGCCGGCAAGCCCATGGCAAAGCTCGTGCCGTACGACGGGGAAGAGATCACGCCCCGGAGGATCGGCTTCATGCCGGACTTGCCCGAGATTCCGGATGACTTCGACGACATGATGGCAGACGAGATCGCGGAGATGTTCTCGTCTGACAGACCATGAAGTACCTGCTCGACACCCATCTTCTCCTGTGGAGCGCACGCGACTCCGGGAAGTTGAGTCCGACTGCCAGAAGCATCATAGAAGATACCTGCAACGAGCTCCATTTCAGTGCGGTGAGCATCTGGGAGATTGCCATCAAGGCCTCGATGCAGAAGCCGGGCTTTCGTGTCGATCCGTTCCTGTTCAGGACATTGCTGCTCAGGAACGGATACAGGGAGCTAGAGGTCAATGGCAGGCATGCTGCTGCCGTGGTCAGTCTGCCCTGGCTGCACCGGGACCCGTTCGACCGGATGCTGGTGGCCCAGTCTCAGGTCGAAGGCATGACCCTGCTCAGTGCCGACGGGAAAGTGGCCGCATATGGGGCTTCTATACTGAGTGTCTGAACCAGACCGCTCAGGCTGCCTTGGATGAAGGCTCACCCAGTGACACACACGCGCTGCGCACTGCCGCAATGACGCGCAGCACCTGCCGGTCCGAGATCGTCGGATCCATCGGCAGGCTCAGCACCTCGCGGGCCAGGCGTTCGGCCCGCGGGAAGGACTGCTGGCTGACCGGCTGCCCTTGGTATGCCCCCTGGTGGTGCACCGGTGTGGGGTAGTGGATCAGCGTCTGAATGCCCTGTTCGGCCAGCAGCGCCGCCAGCTGGTCGCGCTGCGGATGCCGCACCACGAACAGGTGCCAGGCCGAACGCGTGGTCTCGTCATCGGCAGGGGGCAACATCAGCCCCGGCAGCCCCTGCAGGCCCAGCCGATAGGTGGTGGCAATGTCGGCGCGGCGGCGGTTGTCACGATCCAGCGTCTGCAGCTTCTCACGCAGGAAGGCCGCCTGCAGCTCGTCCATGCGGGAATTGAAGCCTGCCAGCTCGTGGACGTACTTTCGTTCCGACCCATAGTTGCGCAGCATGCGCACCCGCCGGGCCAGCGCATCGTCGTTGGTCGTCACCGCCCCCGCGTCGCCCAGCGCACCCAGGTTCTTGCCCGGATAGAAACTGAAGCCGGCCGCATGTCCCAGGCTGCCGCAGCGCTTCCCATGATGGGTGGCGCCGTGAGCCTGTGCCGCATCCTCCAGCACCGGCAGGCCGTGCCGTTCGGCAATGGCCATGATCGGATCCATGTCCACGGGGCGGCCGTACAGATGCACCACCGCGATGGCCCGGGTGCGGGGCGTGATGGCCGCAGCCAGCGCATCCGGATCCAGACCGCTGTCATCGGAAGTGGGCTCCACCGGCACCGGCGTGGCTCCCGTGTAGCTCACGGCCAGCCAGGTGGCAATGTAGGTGTGACTGGGCACGATCACTTCATCACCTGCGCCAATGCCCCAGCCCCGCAGGGCCAGTTGCAGGGCATCCAGCCCATTGCCCACCGAGATGCAGTGCTTCACGCCGCAGTACGCCGCAAAGGCTGCCTCAAAGGCCGCAGTCTCTTCGCCCAGCAGCACCCAGCCGCTGTCCATCACCCGCTCGAAGGCTTCTCGGAAGGCCAGGCGATGACGCTCGTTGATGGCCTTCAGGTTCAGGAAGGGGATGGGGGCTGCAGCATTCATGGAAGAACCAGGGTAGGGTGAAACGGCATGGGAAAGAGGCTCATGCCGTGCGCTTGAGCGTACCTGCTGTGGAAACGATGTGGGATCAGGTAATGTTCAGAACAAGTTCGTCATCGAATGATCCGGAACGTTCCGATCTGGATACAGTGGCTGTCAGTACAGCTGTTTCCATCTCATCAATCGCCTCGGCCGGCTCCCGTCGGGGAACGGGGGGGGCCGGGGTTGCAAGAGGGGTACCGGTGATGGTACCGACATGAGCAGCCGGCGGCGCATGATGGTGCTGCGCCCTGTGCCGGGTGTGAACCTCCAGCATGAAGTCGCTGTAGTTCCGGATGTAGTCGGCC
>ERZ773026.1217-NODE-1217-length-13179-cov-32.093340_pt1 | contig 13179 bp, 15 predicted proteins | sample MGYA00580838_ERZ773026 | MGnify/ENA primary metagenome ERZ773026 (study PRJEB29015, sample SAMEA2738006) | human oral metagenome | biome: human oral; feature: human-associated habitat; material: dental | place: China | collected 2055 ... | reverse complement strand
AATGATGGGGCAAATCAGTTATAGACAAGCAAAAAAGCCTTGTAAATCAAGGCTTTTCCTGTTGTGTTTAGATGCCCCTGCAGGCCCACGGTCACGGCGCCAACGTGCCCTACGCCAACGCCCAGCCCCACCTCAAGCTGCATGAGCTGCTAGAAAATCCTGACCAGCCCGTGCAGATTCATTAGTCCGCAGGCAAAGGAAGCTAGTGGACCACTCGAAAGAGTGGACCACTGGCTCACACCTTTTCAGGCTTTTGTCCTAGTTCCCGCCCTTTCCCCAGGAGCTAGTGGTCCACTCGACGGAGTGGACCACTGGCTCACGGCTTTTCGGAGCTTTTGATCTAGTTTCTGCCGCTTTCCGAGGAGCTCGTGCTTTCGCTAGCTTTTGACCCATTTTCTGCCCTGACCTAGTTTCTGCCCCCCACCCCACGCCACACAAAAAGCCCGCACCGTGGTGCGGGCTTTTCTCTGTTTTCTTTTCCTTATTACTCTGTCACGTAGACCGGACGTAGGTTAATGGTACGGCCGAATGGCATCACTTCGAAGTTTTTCACGCGGGCTTTGAGTAGGTAAGAAGTAGCAGATTGATAGATTGGCGCAGCGACTGCGTCTTGCTTAATGCCGATGGTTTCGGCTTGGATTAAGGCTTGGCGACGCTTAGCTGGGTCGTTGGCATATTCGTTGCGGGCTTGCTCCACTAGTTTGTCGTATTCAGCATTGGAATATTTCGCGAAGTTAATACCGCCGCCAGTCTTGTACTGCTCGATAAAGTTGAGGGCATCTTGATAGTCTGGCGCCCAAGTCCCGTAGAAGATGTCAAAGTCTGATTGACGTTGGAACTCGAGACGGTTCTTGAGGGGCACGCTAGAAATGGTCAGCTTGAGACCTGGCAAGTTAGCTTCTAATTGGGCCTGCAAGAACTCAGCTGTCCGCTTGGACAAGCCAACGTCAGAAGTCAGCAATTGCAATTCAATGGTGTCCTTGCCTAGGGCAGCTTTGGCCTTAGCCCAGTCAGCTTGGGCCGCTTCCAAGTTATACTCTAACATTGGGCCAGCCGCTGTTTGGTAGTCCTCGCCTGCTTCGTTGACGTCGAAGTCCTTAGGCACTTGGTTGTTGAGGACCTTGGAGCCGTCTTGGATGACAGAGTCTGCATAGACTTGCTTGTCGAAAGCTTGGGCGATGGCGCGACGTAAGTCGGCATTCGCGGTCGCTTCCCGTTGTGTGTTGAAGCTGAGGTAACCGATGGTTGCTTTAGAAGCAGTATGGAAATCGTCAGCCCCAGTGTATTCTTGGACAAATTGGTCAGTTAAAGTGGTGTAGTCCAACTGGCCAGCATCGAAGAGGTCGGCACCAGTGGAGTTTTCTTTGATAACTTGAACTTGGACATCCTTAAGGTAAACGTTGGCCGCATCCCAGTAGTTGTCGTTCTTGACCAATTTCCACTCCAGGTTGGTCCCGTTCCAGTCTTGAATGGTGAAAGGACCGTTGGTCACGACATTGTCAGCGCTGGTCCCGTACTTGTCGGCCTTGGCGCTGTGAACTGCCTTGCTGACAGGCATGTAGCGGCTACCAGACAAGAGTTTTGGCAGGTATGGCGCTGGGTATTCCAAGGTCACTTCCAGGGTCTTGTCGTCTAAAGCTTTGACCCCTAATTCGGAGACTTCTTTTTCGCCTTTGCGGACTGCGGCTGCGTTCTTGAAGACGTCAACCGATTGGACGCTGGCACCAGACTTAGGATCAGCCAGACGTTGGTAGCTGTACTCGAAGTCAGCCGCCGTCACCGGGCTGCCGTCGCTCCATTTGAGGCCGTCGCGCAAGGTAAAGGTGTAGGTCAAGCCGTCGTCAGAGACTTTGACCGATTCAGCTTGGCCGAACTCCACTTCGGTCCCGTTCTTCACCCGGTAAAGGCCTTCGAAGACCTGACCGATCATGTCAGAACTTGACACGTCATTGTAGAGGGCACTGTCCAAAGTAGCCAGCTCCCCTTGGGTCGCGATGCTGAGCTTTTGCTCTACAGAGGCGTCAACGCCAGCTGGTTGAGCAAAGCTTGTCACAGGGCCAGCCACAAAGCTAGCCAGTAAAGTCGCCACAAGGGCGGAACGTTTCAATGCTTTTAATTTCATTAAAGAACCTCCTATTGGGTTTTCATTCTAATCATCATGAGAATATTCTAGCCCTTTTGCCACCAATAGTCAATCATTTAGTTTCTATGACGGGTTATAGGGGTCAGCTATAGTGGAAAGGAGTTGGGTGTGGTGGCTGGTTGTGGGCTTCTGACTTGGTTTCAGCCTTCTCTCAGGGAGCTAGTGGTCCACTCTCCAGAGTGGGCCACTGGCTCACACATTTTCCAGGCTTTTGGCCCTGTTGCGGCCTTCTTCCAGGCAGCTAGTGGTCCACTCTCTAAAGTGGACCACTGGCTCGCGCCTTTTCCGGGCTTTCGTCCCGGTTTCCGCCCCCTCACTGGCTCACGCCTTTTCCGGGCTTTCGTCCCGGTTTCTGCCACTTCCCGGGGAGCTAGTGGACCACTAGCTCGCACCTTTTCCAGGCTTTTGACCCGGTTTCGGCCTTCTCCCGGGCAGCTAGTGGTCCACTCGACGGAGTGGACCACTGGCTCGCGGCTGTTCGGGGCTTCTGTCTCGGTTTTTGCCTTCTCCCAGCTCCTGCCGCCCCACACCACACAAAAGCCCGGGCTAGGCCCGGGCGTCACAATTCCTAAAATTGCTTGAGCGCTCTTGGCGTTGGGCCAGACGCTATTCCTAAAATTGCTTGAAGCGGTCTTGGCGTTGGGCCAGACGCTCTTGGGCCGTTTTTTGGCCTAATTTCTTGAATTCGCGTTTGATCAAGTGGCTGAGGCGCTCTAAGAGGACGTCATTTTCCACGGGCTTGGAGTTGTAGGTCTCAGGCACGATGCGGTCGATAACCTTCAAGTCCAAGAGTTCAGTCGCCGTCAATTTCATCATGTCGGCGGCCTTGCCGGCTTGTTTGGCGTCTTTCCATAAGATTGAAGCGAAGCCTTCAGGCGACAAGATGGAATAAATAGCGTTCTCTAGCATCCAGACTTGGTCGGCTAGGGCCAGGGCAATGGCACCGCCGCTGCCGCCCTCGCCTAGAATAATGGCGATAGTCGGTACGGTCAGTTCACTCATAAGCAGCAAGGAAGAGGCAATGGCTTCCCCAATCCCATTTTCCTCGGACTCAGGCGAACAGAAGGCGCCGGCCGTGTTAATAAGGGTCAGGATGGGCCGGCCGAATTTTTCAGCCTGTTTCATCAGGCGCTGGGCCTTGCGGTAGCCAGCAGGACTGGCTGAACCGAAGTTGCGCTTGATGTTTTCCTTGGTGGTCTTGCCCTTTTGAATACCGATAATGGTCATGGGCTGGTCGTCCACCAGGCCCACGCCGCCGATAATGGCCGCGTCATCGCCCATAATGCGGTCGCCATGGCACTCGATGAAGTCGTCGCCACAGAGGGCGCCAATCACATCCGAGGTGGAGATACGCTTAATGTCGCGGGCTTTTTGGACAATTTGATAAGCCTTCATTCAGCCTTCCCTCCCTCGTGAATGGTCAAGAGTTGCGCCAGCATCCGTTTTTGGCGGTCGCGGGGCACGATTTGGTCGATAAAGCCATAGCCTAGGACGGTCTCAGCCGCCTGGAAATCATCAGGCAAAGGCTTGCGCAGGGTCTGCTCGATGACCCGTTTGCCGGCAAAGCCGACGGTGGCATCGGGTTCAGCCAGGATGACATCCCCCTGCATGGCGAAGCTGGCCGTGACCCCACCGGTAGTTGGATGAGTCAGAACCGCACAGTAGAAGCCGCCGGCCGCCGAATGACGGGCTACGGCTTGGCTGACCTTGGCCATTTGCATGAGGGACAGGATGCCTTCCTGCATGCGGGCCCCACCGGAAGCGATATAGAGCACAACGGGCAGGCCTTGGGCCGTCGCCAGGTCAAAGAGTTGGACTAGCTTCTCCCCCACGGCCGTCCCCATGGAAGCCATGACGAAGCGGCTATCCATGACGCCTAGGGCCAAGGCATGGCCATCCAGGCGGGCTGTCCCAGTCACGATGGCCTCCTTAAGGCCAGTCGCTTCCTGCAGCTTGGCTAATTTTTCAGAATACTTAGGAAAACCTAGGGGATTGTCATTCCAGAGATCGGCGTTGATTTCTTGGAAGCTGCCCTCATCCACTAACCAGTCAATCCGTTCCATAGCCGGAAATGGCAAATGGTGGTGGCAGTGCATGCAGCAGTAGTCCTCAGGCTTCTGCTTGGTGAAGTAGACCTTGTGGCACTTAGGACAGCGGGCCATCAAATCATCTGGAATTTGGGCGACCTTATCCGAATATTTTGCTACGGCGTCCGCATTCAGTTGAATGGTTTTATTACGACGAAATAATGCCATTTACTAGGCCTCCTCTGTTGCTTCAGCCTCTTTCTGGAAGTCCAACCAGGCTGGCATGAAGCTTTCTTCTAACCACTTGGTGTGGTATTCATCCGCTTGGATGTAGGAATCCGCCACCATGGCTTCCAGCAGTTCCACGTTGGTGACCAGTCCATCCACGGCCACTTCATAGAGGGCCCGTTCCATCAGTCGGAAGGCCGCCTCACGACTTGGTTGGTGGACAATGATTTTAGCAATCATGGAATCATAGAAAGGTGGCAAGGTGTATTGAGGATAGATTCCTGACTCCACCCGCAAGCCCATACCGCCAGACGGTAGGACTAGCTGCTTGATATGACCAGCAGCCGGACGGAATTGGTGGAGCGGGTCTTCCGCATTCAAGCGACACTCAATGGCAAACCCTGACAAGACAATGTCCTCTTGTTGATAAGAGAGGGGTTGGCCCATGGCGATTTTAATCTGTTCTTGGACGATGTCGACCCCAGTAATCATCTCGGTCACCGGATGCTCCACTTGCAGACGGGTGTTCATTTCCATGAAATAGAACTCGCCGTTGTCAGCCAAGAGGAACTCAATGGTCCCGGCATTGGTGTAGCCAATGGCCGAAGCTGCCTTAACGGCTGCCCCACAGATGGCCTGACGTGTGTCCTCATCTAGGCAGACAGCGGGCGCAAACTCAATGACCTTTTGGTTATTACGTTGCAGGGAGCAGTCCCGTTCACCCAGGTGGATGACATGGCCATGTTCGTCGCCCAGAAGTTGGACTTCGATATGGCGGGCTGGGTAGATGATTTTCTCGATATAGAGATCTTGGTTACCGTAGACCGACTGGGTTTCGTTCTGGGCCTGCAGGAAGAGGGCTTCAAAATCCTTAGGATCTTCCACCCGGCGCATACCCTTACCACCCCCACCGTCGGCTGCCTTGATAATCAAGGGGAAGCCAATCTTTTGGGCGATGGCATGGGCTTCTTCTAAGCTATGCACCAAACCGTCGGAACCTGGCGTGATAGGCACGCCGGCTGCCTTCATGGTGTTGCGGGCATTTTGCTTGTTCCCCATGGCTTCGATAATGTGGCTCTTAGGGCCAATGAACTTGATATTGACCTCTTCACAGAGGGCAACGAAATCGCTACGCTCGGATAAGAAGCCGTAGCCTGGGTGGATGGCGTCAGCCCCCGTCACCATGGCAGCGGACAGAATGGCCACTGGGTTGGCGTAGGAGTCTAAGCCCTTGGCAGGCCCGATACAGATGGCTTCATCCGCTAATTGGGTATGAAGGGCCTCCCGGTCTGCCTCGCTATAGACCGCCACCGACGTAATATTCATTTCGCGCAGGGCCCGAATGATTCGGACTGCAATCTCACCACGGTTGGCGACTAACACTTTTTTAAACATATTATTTTGCTCCGATAATGAAGGTCATTTCTGCTTCTGCTACTTTCTTATCGCCAACGAAAGCTTGGCCGTAACCAATCCCGGCGTTCTTACGCAATTTGACGATGTCTACTTGGAGACGGAGGACGTCACCAGGTACCACTTTTTGACGGAATTTTACCTTGTTCAAGCCACCTAGGTAAGCAGTCTTGCCTTGGAAACCTTCCATTTGCAAGAGAGGGATTGAACCTGCTTGGGCTAAAGCTTCGCAGATGTAAACACCTGGTAAAACAGGCTCGCCTGGGAAGTGACCTTGGAAGACTTGTTCGTTGATGGTCACGTTCTTACGGCAGACGATTTTTTCACCTGGAATCAACTCATCCACAGCGTCGATGAAGAAGATTGGGTAACGGTTAGGGATAATGTCCATTACTTGTTGAGCAGTTAATAAAGTCATGTTTATTCCTCTTTTCTTTGGGGGTGATGTTTCAATCAGATTAGCTAATGCGGAAGAGGGCTTGGCCGTATTCCACGATGTTTTCATTTTCAACTAAGATAGCAGAGACCACGCCGTCTTGAGGGGCCACAATCTCATTCATGAGTTTCATGGCTTCAATCAAGCAGAGGACTTGGCCCTTCTTGACGCTGTCGCCTACTTGCACGTAAGGATCCGCGTCAGGGTTAGCTTGTAGGTAGACCACCCCTACCATAGGGGCTGGCACCTCCTTACCAGCGGCTTCTGGCGCTGGCGCAGGAGCAGCAGGCGCTTCTACCACTTCAGGCGCCGCCACAGGGGCTGGGGCCGCCAGGCTAGCTGGGGCTGTTAGGGCAGCAGATTCAGTCACATCGGTCACCACGACTGGGGCTGGCGCTGCCACTTGTGGCACTTCCTTAGCCAAGAGCAGACGCTCATTGTCATTGGTGAATTCGAAGTAGGCCAGGCTAGACTGGTCGAGTTTGTCGATTAATTTGACGAGTTCTTCATATTGCATGCTTACTTACCATCCCATCGTTTGAAGGCGAGGACCGCATTGTGACCGCCAAAGCCCAGGGAGTTAGACAGGGCAACTTGGATGTCTTGTTGGCGTCCATGGCCTGGGACATAGTCCAGGTCACAGCCTTCTTCTGGATTTTCTAGACCGAGGGTTGCCGGTACGAAACCTTCTTCCAAGGCCTTAACGCAGACAATGGCTTCTACCCCACCGGCACCACCTAAGAGGTGACCGAAGTGGCCCTTAGAGCTGGATACAGCCACTTTGTAAGCTGCATCGCCCAAAGCATACTTGATGGCTTGGGTTTCGCCCTTGTCATTAGTTGGCGTGCTGGTCCCGTGGGCATTGATGTAGTCCACGTCTTCAGCACTGAGCCCGGCCATAGCCAAGGCTTGCTTGATACATTCACCGGCGCCAGACCCGTCTGGGGTTGGAGCAGTCATGTGGTAGGCGTCTGAGTTAGCCCCGTAACCCACCAATTCCGCATAGATGTGGGCGCCACGAGCTTGGGCAGACTCCAGGGATTCCAGGAAGAGGACCCCGGCCCCTTCACCCATAACGAAGCCATCGCGGTCCTTGTCAAAAGGACGGGAAGCAGTGGCTGGGTCTTGGTTGGTAGACAAGGCTGTCAAGGCTGCGAAGCCGCCAATCCCGATTTCACAGATGGTGGCTTCTGCCCCACCTGCCAAGCAGGCATCTAAGAGGCCTGACTTGATCTTGAGGAAGGCTTCCCCGATAGAGTTAGTAGCAGAGGCACAGGCTGTCACGATGTCCAAGCTTGGGCCCTTGATGCCTAACTTCATGGAAATATTACCAGAAGCCATGTTCCCGATGGTCAGTGGCACGAAGAGTGGCGGAATACGTTTAGCGCCCTTCTCAATCATTTTACGGATGCCTTTTTCGATTTCGATTAAGCCCCCGATCCCAGAGCTGACTAAGACCCCTACCCGGTGGGCATTGTCTTCAATCTTGTAGCCGGAGTCTTCGACTGCTTCTACTGATGCTACTACGGCATATTGGGAGAAGAAGTCCATCCGTTGGGTTTCCCGACGATCTAAGACGGGGCTTGGGTCGAAGTCTTTGACTTCAGCGGCCACAGAGACGCTAGAGCCACTGTGATCGAATTTAGTGATAGGCGCGATACCGCCCTTGTCATGGCGCATGCTGTCCCAGAATGCGGCGACATTGTTACCAATTGGGGAGACAGTCCCCAAACCTGTTACGACAACTCGTTGCATAATTACCTCCTGTAGTACGGGTCTAGGAATCAGACCTTAGATGTGCAAGCCACCGTTGACTTCGATGACTTGGCCTGTGATGTAGTCATTGTCGATTAAGAAGTCGACTGTTTTAGCGATATGTTCCACTTGGCCAAAGCGTTTGAGTGGGATTTGGCCTAACATGGCTTCCTTGACGCGATCCGATAATTGATCGGTCATGTCAGTTTCGATAAAGCCTGGCGCGATGGCGTTGACGGTGATGCCACGGCTAGCCACTTCGCGGGCTAGGGACTTGGTCAAACCAATCATACCCGCCTTAGAAGCTGCATAGTTGACCTGGCCCGCATTCCCCATGACCCCAACAACAGAGGTCATGTTGATAATGCGGCCGCCCTTTTGCTTCAAGAGACGTGGTGTCAAGTGACGGCACATGTTGAAGCAGCCGTTCAAGTTGGTTTGGATGACCGCGTTGAAGTCTTCTTCGCTCATGCGCATCACCAAACCGTCACGGGTAATACCGGCATTGTTGACCAATACGTCAACTTGGACGCCTTGGTCATAGAGGTCGTCCACTAATTGCTTGGCTACGTCGAATTGGCTGATGTCGCCAGTCGCTTGTAAGACTGGTTGTTCATAGCCTTCAAATTGGGCTAAGACTTCAGGGGCAATGGGACTACGGCTGTTTAAGATAACACGGTGGCCTTTAGCCGCTAAGTGGTGGGCAATGGCTAGGCCAATCCCGCGGGAGCTGCCCGTAATCAAACAGGTTAAGGTCATTTATTCTTCCTCCGTTAAAAAGTTTTTGAGGGCGTCGAGGTCTTCGACTTTGTCCAGGACGTGTACCTTGAGAGCCAGGCCTTCACGTTTGAGCAGGCCAGCTAAGGTATTGCCGGGACCGATTTGAACTAGGTGAGTCACACCTTCTTCAACCAATTTATCAATGGTTTGCTTCCAGTAAACTGGCTCAACAAGATGTCGAACAAGTACTTGGGAGAGGCTTTCAGGCTGATGAAGGTCTAGCGTGGTGTTACTGATGACGGGCACGTCCCCTTGCTTAAAGGTCACTTTTTCCAAGGCTTGGGCCATGGCTTCTTGGGCATTGGCCATCAAGGGACTATGGAAAGGTCCTTCGACTTTGAGGGGGATGACTTTCTTGTAGCCGGCAGCTTTGGCGATTTCCTTGAAGCGCTCAACCGCCGAAATGGTCCCAGCCACGATGATTTGGGCTGAAGAGTTGATATTGGCAATGTAGAGCGGCTCTTGATCGGCCACTTGGGCTACCAAGGCTTGACATTCTTCATAAGGTACACCCATGACCGCCGCCATTTGGCATGGACTGTCGCTGGCTAGGGCTTCGCATTGTCTGGACATGAGTTCGCCACGTTCCTGCAATAAGGCAAAGGCGCTGGCTTGGTCTAGGGCACCACTGGCAACCAGGGCGGAATATTCACCTAGGCTCAATCCGGCCATATAGCTTACAGGTGGTAACAAGTCTTGGATGCTGCGGTAGATAGCTAGGCTGGTCGACGTGATAGCGACTTGGGCATAGCGGGTCTGGCCGAAGCGTTCAGGTTCTTGTTGGATCCATTCTCTTAAGGGCCAACCGGTCACCGCTTCTGCCTGCTCATAGACAGCGCTGGCTTGGGGAAATTGACGGTCGAAGTCCATTCCCATGCCCGCATAGTGGGCACCTTGGCCATTAAAGATAAGTGCTAGTTTCATACACTGACTCCTATCCTCAGTTATAGTTCGTTTTGTTTGCGATCATAATATAAAAGGCCCGAAGGCCAGAGCTCACTCCTAAGAGGGATAAAGTCAGAGCAAGCTCTTTGGTTCGCCTACTTACCAGCTAGGGGGTGCCGGCAAGTAGAAAAGGAAATAACAATTATTGGTTGACCAAGTCAAGCTTAGCTTGAATGGTCTGACGGCATTCTGCCAAGTAGTCTTGGATGATGTCGTGACAGGATTGTTCCTTAGAGACCAAACCAGCAATCTGGCCGGCCATGAGGGAACCTGTCTTAACGTCCCCTTCGACTACCGCACGGCGGAGGGCACCTTTACCGATTTTGTTCAATCGTTCAAAGTCTGGCTCTGCCTTGCTGGTTTCTTCTTTTTCCGCTTGCAGGTATTCGGTGGTTAAGGCGTTACGCAAGACCCGCACTGGGTGGCCGGTAATTTGGCCGGTCACCACGGTTTCGATGTCTTTGGCCTTAATGATGGCTTGCTTAAAGTTGTCATGAGCGTTCGACTCATGCGCTACGACAAAGCGAGTCCCCACTTGAACCGCGGAAGCCCCCAACATGAAGGCGGCTGCCATGGCACGTCCGTCTCCAATCCCGCCGGCAGCGATAACTGGGATATTCACGGCATCCACCACTTGTGGGACCAAGGCCATGGTGGTCAGTTTGCCGATGTGGCCCCCTGCTTCCATACCTTCGACAACCACTGCTTTGGCGCCGATGCGTTCCATACGTTTGGCCAAGGCCACAGACGCTACTACTGGAATCAGGCTAATGCCCGCTTCTTCGAAGCGCTGCATGTACTTACTTGGGTTACCTGCACCAGTGGTAATGATTTTGACGCCAGATGCGATTAAGTAGTCTACCACTTCTTCCACATGTGGGTTCAATAACATTACATTGACAGCGAATGGTTTGTCAGTTTTGGCAAACATTGCCTCTACCTTAGCACGAACTGTGTCCACATTGTCGTGGCCAGTCCCAATCACCCCTAAGCCGCCTGCATTTGATACCGCGCTTGCTAAATCAGCGTCTGCTACCCAAGCCATTGCGCCTTGAACAATTGGATATTCAATGTTTAATAACTCCGTAATAGCTGTTTTCATACCTTCAGTCCTAACTTTAAGAAAAATTGATTATAAAGAGTCGATGTAGTTTACTAAGTCTTGAACAGTCTTCAAGTTTTGGTCAGTGTCGATGGTGATGTCTAATTCATCTTCGATTTCGCTGATGATTTGGAATACGTCTAAGCTGTCAGCTTTCAAGTCGTTTTCGAAGTCGGTGGTTAATTGTACTTCTGCTTCGTCGATCCCTAATTGGTTTGCAATAATCGCTTGTACTTTTTCAAATGTCATAATAATCTTCCTCCATTAAATAGATAATATTTTTTGATTTTTAGATGGAAAGGTGTAGGTGACCCCAGGCTAAGCCAGCACCGAAGCCACTTAGGATAATAGACTGCGTTCCATCCAGTCGCAATCGCCCGTCACGAACCAGTTGGTCCAGGAGAATTGGGATAGAGCCTGCTGAGGTGTTGGCCGCTTGGGCAATATTAGCAGGCACCTTGCTTTCTTCTAGGGACAACTTGTCCGCAATCAGATTTAATAAGCGTTGGTTCGCTTGGTGACAAATCAAATAGTCAATATCAAAATCATTCTGCTCAATAAAGTTTGCTAGGGTTTTAATGACGGTCCGTTTGACGAAATTGAAGACGTCACGCCCTTGCATCTGCATAGCCCACTGACCATCGGACGCTTCATGGACCTCAATGGCCGCGCCCCCTGTTCCTTGGGCAAAGACTTGACTAGCATAGCCGCTGAGTTCTTGACCATCATGTTGAATCAGAACAGCCCCCGCCCCATCACCGAACAAGACGGCAGTGGTACGGTCTGTCAGATCCACAATCTGACTCATCTTCTCAGCACCGATGACTAGGGTGTAACCTTGGGTCTGGCTAGCGGCCAGGCGGTTGGCTACTTCCATCGCCATTACAAAACCAGAACAGGCGCCGTTGAGGTCAAAGCCCCAAGCTCCTTCGGCCCCAATCATGGCTTGCACTTGGCAGGCAATGGATGGGGTCGCAGCCTTAGCCGACATGGTTGCGACGACAATAAGACGAATTTGGCTGACAATGTCAGGGGATAAATTCTTCAATAATTGCTTGGCCGCCTCACTCGCCATCATCGCGACGGTTTCGTGCTCAGCTGCGAAGTAACGTTGGTGAATTCCTGTCCGTTGGACAATCCACTCGTCACTGGATTCTAGTTGATAAGCATTGATTAACTGGTCGTTGGACCAGGCTTGTCCAGGTAAATAAGCACCTGTTGCAATAATACGACTCATCTTACTCTCCTAATCGTTGTTTAGCATTGTCCAAGAAACGATGTAAATTACGCAGGCCCTTAACTAGGGTGGCCGCCTCTTCAGGCTCCATGCCGTTTAAGGTCTCGGATACCATATTCAAGTGGAACTTGCGGTGGATCCGATAGAGTAATTTACCCCGCTTAGTTAGCTTGAGTAGCACCACCCGGCGATCGCTGGGTGAGGACACACGCTCAACATAGCCTTTTTTTACTAAGTTTTGGATGGACACTGACAGGGTCCCCATGGTGATGGCAATTTTCTTAGCCACCTCCGAAGAACTCAAGTTGCCGCCCAAACCAATAGCTTCAATCGTATGCATTTCCTTGATTGATAAATCCGAAAATTCACTCATCTTGAGCGAAGTTTCTTCAATTAACAGAATTTCATTAAAGATAGAGACCAAAAATTCGTTCATTTCAAAAATGGTCGAATGGTCCACTCACTATCACCCCTTTAACTTATTTTGAATATCAAACTATTTGATAATCAAAGTTTATCGAAAGTCTGCTCATCTGTCAACACATGTGCTAGACCCTGACAGGCCTTATGAGGCCCTACCCTTGATAAATCAAGCATGGTCGCGTTTGCAGGTTTTTTTGTCATCTTCTTGTTGCCTTAGAGACAGAAAGTGACTGAAAAGCCCTTACCTTGGGGCTGGGCCGGGCTTAAGAGCTTGTGACTCGCAGAAAGCCATCAAAACCAGGGGGAATTCGCCGGTTTGGCGTGAGCCAGTGGTCCACTTTCCTGAGTGGTCCACTAGCTCCTTTGTTTTTGCCGGAAATCAGGGGAATTCACCGTTTTGCCGTGAGCTAGTGGCCCACTTTCTCGAGTGGACCATTAGCTCCTCTGTTTTTGCCGGAAACCAAGGGAATTCACCGGTTTTGGTCTGAGCTAGTGGCCCACTTTCTCGAGTGGTCCACTGGCTCTTCTGATTTTGCCGGAAACCAGGGGTATTCGCCGGTTTGGCGTGAGCTAGTGGTCCACTTTCCTGAGTGGACCACTGGCTCCTTTGTTTTTGCCGGAAATCAGGGGAATTCGGATTAAGTCCCTATAATTGTGTAAAAAGAAAAAGCCAGGTAATCTCTGGTACAA
>ERZ773026.1211-NODE-1211-length-13234-cov-7.045223_pt1 | contig 13234 bp, 20 predicted proteins | sample MGYA00580838_ERZ773026 | MGnify/ENA primary metagenome ERZ773026 (study PRJEB29015, sample SAMEA2738006) | human oral metagenome | biome: human oral; feature: human-associated habitat; material: dental | place: China | collected 2055 ... | reverse complement strand
CAACCCACTACTTCACCTTCGACCAGTTCGAGGAAGCATACGACCTGTTCGCAAACGCCGCCGAGCATAACGCGGTGAAGGTTGTTATCTCGCGCGAACCGATTAAGAAGTAGGGTGTAAGCCCCCTAAGCTAACCCCTCCGGGTTCTTTACCGTCCTTCCCGGAGGGATTCCTTTCGCCCTCTTTCCCAGAGCCAGCCATATTTACCGGGGGTGGTGCACTGTAAAAAGGCTCTTTATTCCAATAAAGCGAGTTTTCCCCATCTTTATTGGAATAAAGAGCCTTTTTATGCAGGAATCTGCTCAAGACGAGCGTTGCTTTACCGACCCTTCGCCAGGTTTTCGAGCTTGGTCACCAGCGCATCAGTGTCTCGGGATGCGCTGCTGAGCACACGATAGATCACGCGCCTCTGTGCAGCCTGGCGCACCGCATCCCGACCTTGCGGCACTCCCCCGCCAGCGCGGGTACGCTCATCGGCTAACTCTTCGGCACGCATGGCGGCGTAGTTGATCTTGGCGGCAAGCTGCATCCTGTCCCGTTCCAGCTGAACACCAGCCCACGAGACGGGCCTGCTGGGGAACGGGCTGTTTGATTCGTCCGCTGCACCCCGGATGCGCTGCGCCTCCTGGGTCAGCTGTGTTGCGTCTACCGCGTCGCCAGCCTGTTTGTACATATCAAGCAGAATATGGAAGTTCTTCGCCTTCTCGCTGAGATACTGCGCGTTGGTTGCCGCGCCTTGAGCTTCGGGGTTCTGGTTCTGATTCGACGGGGTTGACGAAGTCTGCGCAGCGTTCGCAGCCGGAGCGGTCAGAGTCGAACCAACCGCGAGCGCGCCCGCAGCGGGAATGCCAACAGCGGCTGCGCGCAGGAATCGGCGGCGTGAGGTACCCAGTTCAGTCATATGTCCTCCTTATTTATGCGGTGTTAAAACACCATGAGGTGCAGAGTCAGCGCCATTAGGATAAGCGCCAACGCCGCACCTCATGATGCGAAACCGGTAAACCGGTTGGTAGTTTTTAACCGTAACTCACCTGAACACGTTTTTTAGTCAGGGTACGGTTATGCACTACCGTGTTGTCGAGCAGGTTACAGACTGTGTGCTGTGCAGGTTCTCACGCCTTAAGAGTAGTTACCTTCAATAAGCTTGCGCTGAAACGCAACAATGGCCGGTGAGGGACCGTCAAGAACCCCGTCTGCGGTTTGACCCAACCAGCTCTGTAGAGCACTGATTGTAGAGGGTCCGATCAAACCATCAACATCCGTCCCGAGCCAACGCTGCAAATCTTTGATGGTTTCTGAACCGGAGGCGGCATCGTCAGAAACCCACTGCCAACCGCTCGTCAAACCGGGATTAGCACTTGACTGGGATGCGGGCTGACTGTCGATCTGCCCATCGAGGGAAAGACCGCCCTCCACCGCAGAGTTTACGGCAGCTATGCTGTTGAGACGCTTCTGCAGCTCAACCGTTGTTTCGGAGCCCCAGTAACCATCATCTGTAAGAGCATTCGCGCTCGTTGCGGTCACAAGGGTCGAGCCGAAAGCGAGCATACCTGCAGCGGGTACACCAATGGCGGTAGTACGCAACAACTTACGGCGGGAAAGTCCGGGATTTTCGAGAGTCATAATACTCCTTCCTCAACTAAAACTTATAAAAAGTTTGAAGCGATCTTGGCACCAGTCAAAAGCTCACAAGCCCCAATCTCGCTTCCTCACACAATTGGCTGCGAATTATTGAAAGCGGCTGGCATTTTCACGATCAGCATCTTCAGATGCCTGAGCTTCTTGGGCTCGTTGCTGAGCCAACGTTTCGGCTTTTTGAGCAGCATCATGCAGCTGGCCGCTGATATCTTTGACAGCAGCCTCAAGGGCAGGATCATCAAATGCTGCGGCATCAAGATCGAAGCTGTCTGCTAGTTCTTTAGCCCTCTGAGCTTTTTCCTGAAGCTTCTCAGACTCTACTTTCATCTTGGCACCCAAGTCAGTCTCTGCATTCGCAGCTGGGGCCATCACCAGGTTCGCTCCCAAAGCAACCACACCGGCAGCGGGAACGCCGATAGCGGTAGTACGCAGCAGCTTACGGCGAGAAAGATCGGTATTTTCGAGAGTCATAATATCCCTTCTTCACATCACCACATACGAGGTGAGAACATGTCACGCCATTTTCGCGATAATTTATCTTTTAGGCCTCAGTTTCCTGAGAGTTCAGATAGTTTTGCAGAGCCTCGATCGTCGGCGAAGGTCCGTCAAGCACGCCGTCAGCGGTTTGCCCAAGCCAGGTCTGCAAAGCACTAATCGTTTGAGGACCAATAATCCCATCGCCTTTCTCGAAGCCCAGCTTTTCACGCTGCAACCTAGCGATAGTACCTGAACCCTTCACCTGTTCATCGGAAACCCACTGCCAGCCTGAAGCCAGACCGGGGTTCTCCTCAGCACGTGATATTGGCTGAGAAGAAATAGTCCCCGAAGGATCCCCAAAAGGATAGTCAAAAAGCTGGCTCTGACCAAGAACCCCTTGCATAAGGACACTTTGGAGAAGTTCCGTCGTCTCCGTGCCCCAGTAACCATCAGCTTCTATAGCAGCGTTCGCAGCTGGCGCGGTCACGAGGGTCGAGCCGAAGGCAAGCATACCTGCAGCAGGAACACCGATAGCGGTGGTACGCAACAACTTACGGCGGGAAAGACCAGAATGTTCGTTCATCATTTTTATCCTCCTCACATATCTAGAAATTGCGGAGAAAAATCGGGTAACCGATGTATTTTCAGTATGTTGAATTAGTCATAGGTAACCGCGATAAGCTCGGACTGAAGCTTCTTAATGGTGGGAGACTCTTCGCTCAATACCCCATCCTGAGGGAGGTGATAACGCGCCTGAAGTGCAGAGATAGTCTGTGAGCCCATGAGCCCATCCTGGGTCACTTTGAGCCAGCGCTGCAAATCTTTGATGGTTTCTGAACCGGAGGCGGCATCATCAGAAACCCAATCCCAGCCACTCGTCAGCCCAGGGTTAGCATTCGCTTGAGACGCAGGCTGACTTGAGACGATGCCGTCTACCACTGCGAGTTTAGCGAGCCTCTGATACATACGTGTAGTTTCACTTCCCCAGTAACCATCAACTGCCATAGCAGCGTTCGCAGCTGGTGCGGTCACGAGGGTCGAGCCGAAAGCAAGTAGACTAGCGGCAGGAACGCCGATAGCGGTGGTACGCAGCAACTTACGGCGGGATAATCCGGGATTTTCGAGAGTCATAATATTCCTTTCTCAACTAAGGCTTATAAAAGGTTTGAAGCGATCTTGGCACCAGTCAAAAGCTCACAAGCCCCAATATCACTTCTTCACACAACTTAGTTGCGAATTATTTATTCAAAGAGGCTGGCGGCGTCACGATCGGCATCTTCAACAGCCTGAACTGCCTGGTCTCGTTCTTGAGCCATCGCTTCAGCCTTCTGCGCAGCATCACGCAGATCCGCAGCGGCAGAATCATTAATCGCGATGTTATCCTGGTCAAACTTATTTGCTAGATCTGTAGCGTCCCGGGCTTCTTGATGAAGCTGCTCAGATTCTGCCTGCATTGCGCCTGTCGAGTTATCAGCAATCGCTGCATTTGCCGCCGGAGCCGTCATAAAGCCAAGCACTAACAAGGCGCCCACAATGGGAGCCACGAGCGAGGTGACGCGCATCAACTTACGGCGAGGACGATCAGACTTACGAAGTATCATTTTTTCTCCTAAATAGTTCAATAAGGACTGTGCACTATAAAAAACCGGTGAAAGAGCAACACCGGGTTTTAACCGACGTATTGGTTAATCTCGTTCTGCAAAGCCTCAATAGTCGGTGATGGACTATCTAAAGTTCCATCCGCCGTCAGGCCATAATGCTCTTGTAAAAGCTTGATATGAACGCCTGTGATGCTGTAGCCAGTTACATTCCCACCCCATTCCTCAATTTTGAGGAAAAGATGTTGCCCATGAGTCCCGGATCCAAGCCATTGATACATGGCCAGCATGGTTGGGGAACCAGAGGCCTGTGCATCATCGACCCATTCCCAACCGCTGACGATACCTGAGCAGGATGGAGCCATACTTGATGGCTGAGAACTAATAACTCCATCCACCGACAACCCGGCCCCACGCACGGCATTCATAAAGCGTTGGAGCCCTGCAGAGGTTTCCTCGCCCCAGTAACCATCAACGCTAACCGCACTCGCACTTGTTGCGGTCACCAGAGTGGAGCCGAAAGCCAGCAAACTCGCGGCGGGTACGCCTACAGCGGCAGTACGCACCAGCCTGCGGCGAGAAATACCAGAATGTTCGTTCGTCATTTTTATCCTCCTTCAGGATGAAAATATATGTTCGCAGAGAAGCACCAACGTGCTTTTCACGCATCATCAAATCTCACATAGAGCTAACCGACGTACTGGCTAATCTCGTTCTGCAAAGCCTTGATAGTCTCTGAAGGTCCATCCAAGCGACCATCTGCCGTGAGACCGTAGTGATTTTGTAAGGCTTTGATAGTGTTGGGACCAATCGTGCCGTCAGCTTCCACGCCGCCCAGCCAACGCTGCAGGTAATAGATGGTGAAGTCGTAGCCTTGCGCTCCCCCATCGGATTCCCACTGCCATCCGCTGCCCAGCCCAGGATTGGCAGACTGCTGCGATGCAGGCTGATATTTCACAACACCGTCTTCATACCCGTACGTGGGCTGACCGAGTTCCTGCGCAAATATATTGAAGAAAAACTTTTGAAGCTGCGAGGTTGTCTCGGAACCCCAATAACCATCAGCCTCAAGCGACTGAGCAGCCGGGATGCTGACGATGCTGGACCCCAGCGCCAGAACGCCTGCAGCGGGAACGCCTACGGATGCGGTGCGCAGCAGACGACGACGCGAAATACCAGAATGTTCATTCGGCATAGTGATACCCTCCTTTGCGTATTTTCAGATACAGAAAAGCTAGAGCTGGAAGATGCCTTCCTTGTCGGGATGATGGAAATACCACTAGATGACCGATCCGCCCTCCCGACACGTGAAGAACTGTCACATTGGATTAGCCAACGTACTGGTTGATCTCCTTTTGCAAGGCCTTAATGGTCTGCGATGGAGCCTCCAGAATGCCACTGCGGGTAAGCCGATAATGATCCTGCATGAGCTTGATGTGTGTAGGCGAAATTTGGTTGTTGTGCAAAGGTTCGCCTTCTCGGGTCAAAGACGCATTCCCTTCTTGCGTCTTTGCCTCAAGAGTATCGTCTGGATCATGAGTCAGCCACATAAACATCAACTCGATAGTGGGAGATCCCTTGGCCTGAGAATCTTCTACCCACTCCCAACCACCAACGATGCCGGAACAGGAAGACGCCATGCTCGAAGGCTGAGAGCTGATCATGCCGTCAACCTCCAATCCAGCACTCAGAAAGGCATTCAGAAACTTCTGAAAACCTGTCGAGGTCTCCGAACCCCAGTAGCCGTCAACTTCAACAGCATTTGCGCTCGTTGCAGTCACGAGGGTTGAACCAAAAGCGAGCAGACCAGCAGCAGGAACGCCAATAGCGGTAGTACGCAACAGCTTACGACGGGAAAGTCCAGGATTTTCAAGAGTCATCAGGAATACCCTCCTTTGCGTATTTTCAGGTATAGGAAGTTAGAAAAAGCCTTGTCGGGGCAGGATTCTTATGTGGAAACATGCCCCGTCCAAGTACCGCGAGAACTTTTATCGATGCTCTTCAAACCATTTACGCGCTTCAGGATCAGGTTTACCTGATAATTTATCGAGCATGCGCTGCAACTTACGGATAACTTCTTCGTAGAGTTCTTTCAGCTTATTTTTAATGTCTTCGTATTTACGCTGCACGTCTTCGCCGACTCCCTCAACAAATCGGCCAAGCTCACCCAACTCACGGTTTAGCTCGTCTATTTCCCGACCGAGTTCCGGATCCTCGTAACTGCCCAGAGCAGAGAGCGTCTGCCGACCTATCAGACCATCCGCTGAGACTCCCAGCCAGTTCTGCATAGCGGTGATAGTTGCAGACCCGGAAGCATCACTATCCGAGACCCAGTCCCAACCGGATCCAAAAACAGCCAATTCTTCCTGTGCAGAGGCAGGCTGACTACCGATCAGCCCATCTACTTCAAGACCTGCCCCAAGTGCCTGATTTAGGAATTGCTGAAGCGCAACTGTCGTTCCTTCACCCCAGATGCCATCAGCTTGAAGGGCATTTGCGCTCGGTGCGGTCACAAGGGTCGAGCCGAAAGCGAGCAGACCAGCAGCAGGAACGCCAATAGCGGTAGTACGCAACAGCTTACGGCGAGAAAGTCCAGGATTTTCGAGAGTCATCAGGAATGTACTCCTTTGCGTATATTTTTCAGGTGCAGGAAGTTAAAAAGCCTCATTGGGGCGGAGCAACGGTATCAACCTCCGCCCCATCGAGTGCGATATCGACGTGTGCGTTGCTAATTAAATAATTTCTTTATCACATCATTCATATGGTCGTTGGTATGGTCGCTGATGACGTACTGGTTTATCTCGTTCTGCAGAGCCTGAATCGTAGGCGAAGGTCCGTCCAGTGTCCCGTCAACCGTCAAACCGTAGTGGGTCTGCAAAGCACTCACGGTCTCAGCACCAAATAATCCATCTGCGCTTACACCCAACCAATTCTGCATCTCCACAATTGCTGGGGAACCAGATGCCTGAGAGTCCTCCACCCACTCCCAGCCACCGACGATGCCGGAGCAGGAAGGGGCAAAGCTTGAGGGCTGCGAGCTGATTACACCATCAGTCGTTAAACCGGAACCCCTGACAGTATTCATAAACTGCTGGAATCCTAATGATGTTCCCGAGCCCCAGTAGCCGTCAACATCAACAGCATTTGCGCTCGGTGCGGTCACAAGGGTCGAGCCGAAAGCGAGTAGACCAGCGGCAGGTACACCAATGGCGGTAGTACGCAACAGCTTACGGCGGGAAAGTCCGGTATTTTCGAGAGTCATGTTACTTATCTTCCTTTCACATGGTGGTTGGATACACGCACTCGCCACTGTAGAGCTACAAAAGCGAATTTTGAATGCGTACTATCTGTGAACGCCTCATAAAAGAAGGCGCAGGGTTATGACATTTCCTCTTGCGGAGCGAGGATTTTATTTAGGGTGCTCAGAATATATCTGCAAGAGCTGCATACCAGCAACACATCTCAAAAGTGATTTTTGGTCACCTCATATAATGCATTTACTGCGTAGCGCTTTCCTGAACGCCTCTGCCCCTACCGTAGAAGCCACACGGGCGAGTTTTCAACCCTTTGAGGCTGTTTTGCTGTATCGCACAAGACAGAAGTTCATGTATTTTATGCTCTATATCAGAGTGGTCATTGTTCAAAATTTTTAAATGTCATATTTCTTATTCGGGCATGTCACATAAAAATATAATGTTGTGGTCCGTAAGTTTTTATAAATACTTCATTCTTTAAATATTTTTTCTTAGGTGTTTCAAGAAGTAAATCTCTATAAGCACGCTTTAATCCCCGCGAGCAGATAGTATTGTGGCGAGCAGATAGCAATCCGTTATCTGCTCGCGCCTCATCAAAACTGACACATAGGGACTTTAGGATCCGTGGAAACTAATTCTAGGCCTGTTCTTCTGCCGCTGATCAGATAGATAATCAACAACGATGAGAACTGCAATAGCAACGTCTTGAAAACGCTGGTCGTACACAGTGATCTGATATTTGTCGCGCATCTTAAACCTAGGCTTGTGAATAGCGGCAACGATACTTCCTTCGAGAACAATCTCAAAGTTACCTTCCCAGAAACTACCCCCGATCTGAAGCGGAGTCTGGTTGAGGTAGGCTTCTATGTTGAGTCCCGCGAGTTTAAACCGTTTGCGCATATGCAGCTGGTCGCCGGTGGAAAAGCCAACATTGAAAACGGTACCGAGCCCAAGCTGCCGCTCTAGCGTGAACTGCACGCCGGTCTCAACATTCGTCACATTCATATTTTTGCCGAGAACCCGGTAATTCTCATCGACCTGATATACCGTGTACCCGCCCTCGTCGGTGACGACATAGTGGTCGGTAATTTTGAAGATTTTCTGCGCCGCGTAAAGCTGCCGCATCATGCTCTCCTCTCTATGTGTTTCGGTGGTGTCGTTGGTAGCTCAACCATAGCACCGCGTATGCTCTCAACGACGGAATGAAAGGTTTCAGCCTTTACCTTTTTAGGAGCTTTAAGGATTTACTCACCACAATAACGACGATAATACTTATTAATATTTCTCCGAAAAATACTATTGACAGAATCGTGTCATACAACACCGGAGATGATTCCCGATCCATTGGAAATGTCACAGCGAAAAGCATAACCGACATAATAGGAGCAACTAATATACTGTATATATTTATCCAGCGCACACTTTGCAGCTTCGCCCATTTTCTACACTGCATATAAGCCCTGAACTGCAAAGCAACATGGATAATATACGGAACCGTGAAAAGGGTTAGGGGACCAAGATGCCCAACTACTATGCTGTAATCGGGGATTTTCCCACAGGGCTGAGGGGGAGCATTGACCAAATTTACAACCCAGTACCATATAAGACCAACCACGAGGACGGAACCCCAGATGGTTCTTAACACGTGCGCTCCAAGAAGGAATTTACGGAACGGGGTTTTGGGCGTGGAATCGCCAAGTGCAGCCGAAGGCAAAGGGATTCTAGAGCGATTCATCGGGCACCCCTTCGGATACCTCATGCTGCTTTTGTTCTGAAGATTTGTCTGTCTTTTTAATACTATTTGTCGTGACAACAATCATTAAGATACCCAAAATAACCTCGTAAAGGGCTACTATAACCCCCACTATTGTAAAAGAGATCTCGGCAGATGAAGATGGATCAAGAATCCGCTCTAGCATAAACGGCACATAGGTAACCTCGGAGATCGGGGCAACAATAAGGCCGTAAATATTGGCGCCTCGTATCCACCGAAACTTGACTGATTTCCTAAACCGCATAAACGCGACAACCTGCAAGATAACGTGAATCATGTAAGGAAGTGCAATAACGGCAATAATAAACATACCCGCCAAGATAAGATCATCATATCCACTGGGCGCAGACACCAAAACGTTAATGAATACACAGACAAAAACAACCAGCATGATGAGTACAGGAATAATAATCAGAATATTCCTGATAGCCTGTGCGATGAGAAGAGGCTCACGGGTGTTGGGATCTATATCAAACTGTTTTGATATGCGTTTATGAGGCTCTTCCTTTCCCTCAGCACCCTGAGGCTCTGGGGACGCCTGGGGATCCAAGGACATCTTACCGTCGGCACCTTCTAAGCCATACAGCTGTGTATATTTTGGCTCTTGACGCACACTCTCCGGATTATTGCCCAATGCACTTTGCTTTTCCACGGGAGGCTGCGGGTCATTGTTCTCGGAGGTTGAAAAATTCTTATCGGTGCTCATTGCTGTTCACCCTGATCTTTCTTCTGGGACTTAACGTTAACGTGCTGCCAAGGAATTTCTACAATCGGATCTTCATGGTGCTTCTTCAGGGTTTTTAAATCATCCGTTTCGTATATTGCATTCTTGAAACCAGATAAAGTATTATCTGGCGTTGGGCGTTTATCAGTATCCATATTTTTATTATGAGAGGATAGTTTTTTATTTTTCCAGTTATATATACTCACTACAATAATCGTGAAGATACTCATGATCGCTTCAAGGACGCAGGCACCTAGCATCCACTGTAATAGTCGGATATCGACATTTGAAGCCGTCATCTCCATCACGAACCATGTATAAAAAGCAGCAAGGGGCGCAACGATGAGCAGACTATAGATGTTTGTCGTCAAGACCCATGCGGTTTTGGTTCCCCGGATCATCTTTATACATGCCACAGTTTGCAGCAGAATATATACGATAAAGGGCGAAAAAAGGATGAGCGTAAGAAGAAGTAATCGAAAATCAACATAACCAGAATGATTGGGAAGGGCGGAAATCATCACGCCCTGGAGAAGCGTGGTTTCGAGCATTAGCCTAATAATCTGCACAGTTATAAAGCTAGAAAGAAGCAAGTTCCGCTTCTCAGTCGAATCTGCCTCAGATTCTTTCTTTATCTCATGAACATCTTGAGCCTGGATCGTTCCATGCTCAGGTTTTGGAAGGTCTTTATTAGTAGTCATGGCTTCACCCTAAGCTTATAGCCTGGGTATTCAGTGGAAGCTCCCTAAATATTCTCAAAAATAATGTTTTCAATTTTCCTAAAATCAAAAAGGTCATTTATGTGAATAAAGCAGGGTTTCTAACGCTTTATGGGGTATCTATTAGTGGGGTACCCCCTAGATAACAGTAAATCGGGAGCGCAGCTCTTCTTCGGAGTGTAGGCTGCGCTCTCACCGCAAATATCTGCCCCCCGTTTTATATTTTCCTTCTATGCCGTTTCCCGGCAGCACCCATCCTGGGTATTGACAACCAGTTGTCATATTTGTAAACTGGTTGTCACAATTGCTGCTGGAGGAAAAATGGATGCTTCATTACTGAGCGAACTCGTGGTGCAGATCTTCCGTATGAACGGGGCACTCACCACATGGGGAGACCGGTTCGCCGCCGAAAGCGGCCTCACAACAGCGCGCTGGCAGGTATTAGGCGCAATCTCAATGGCGAAAGAACCGAGTACATCACCTCAAATCGCCGAACGCATGGGAATAACCCGGCAGGGTGTGCAAAAGCAGCTCAACCTCCTACGGGATGAGGGGCTGGTTATGCCCATCGAAAACCCCGCGCATAAACGTTCCCCGCGGTACTCCCTGACCGAACACGGCGAACGGAAACTAGCGGAAATCCGCAAACGCTGGCGCCAGCAGGTTGAACAGTGGAGCGGGGGGCATCAGCATGAATCTGTGAGCGCCGCTCTTAAAACCCTAGACGTTTTATCTCAGCAGCTTAAGGAATAAAACACATACGAAAAGCTACCGGCGGAGGTTTAGATATGAATCCCGTTCTATTAACCGTAAACACTATTTCTGCACTCGTAACAATCGCCAGCGCATTTTTGGCAATATATCGTCCGGGGCTTATGGTTCACGCATCTTCCGTTGATGCTAATGCTCGTTTCTATGTGTACATGTATGCTGTGCGCGCCATACCGGCCGGAATAGCCGTGCTTATTGCACCCTTCTATTTTCGAGGCGGTGCCGTCTCCCTGCTTCTTGTGACTTTTGCGGTCATACAGGCGGGTGACGCATTCATTGGCTGCACCCGCAAAGAATGGGGCATGGTACTTTTCCCTTCACTTAGCGCGGTGATTCATACAGTTGTTGCCTGTGCAGTACCAGGCGTATAGAGGCCAACCCTGTGTTGGGGCCGCCGAACTTTAGGAACTGTGCGTATAATTTCTGCTCCTATACAGCTCCGCCGGGGTAGAAAAGTGCTCTCTTTCTGCGGCTGCGTTTAGACTATTGTACAGTTGGTGCGAGAACATAAAGGAGAAATATGCTGCAAAAGATGGTGACCGAAGCTGTCATTCACGATTTTTACGGTCTGCAAAAACTGGCAGGGGAGAAAACCATCTACGGCTGCGCCTTAGTGACAGACAGCGACTTCGGCTCGGTCTTTATGAGCATGAACACCGTACGTGAAGCGGGCGACCCCACAAGCTACGACTGGGATATATACAGCTGGGAGTACACTAACGACCAGCTCAATAACAGTAAACTGCCGGGGGTGAGCAAGGAATTGTGGCAGCTGCTGGATCGTTCAGGAGATTCACTGCAAGACACCGTTCTGCCCGTGTTTGTTCAAGCCCTCAAACACCTGCAACAAGATGTTGCGCGCACCGGGTACGATGCCGGCACCATCTGCTTTTTCGTGACCATAACAGATGACGACAATGCCGAAAATATAGAAAATATGACTGCACGCGATATTAACTCAGGCCGAACCCTCAACGCTTTCCTCACCCGGCCATAAGCATCCGGTCATAACTAAATGCAGCATAAACCTGGGAACTATAAAAGCACGCAAAAACAGCTCTCGCACTGTGGGCATGCGCGTTCAAGCTCCTGTGAATGAGACAAGAGAACCGGGAGTACCGCACGGTTTAGCCCCTCAGCAGCGTACAAAAATGCTGTTGGTACCACAGCACCGGGGGAGTATGCCGTAACAATCACGACCGGTACGGCAGAACATAGCCCCTAGTCAGCGCGATAATGGACACACTATTTCCTTCAACCTTCCCCTGCCGCTACACCTAAAACTCACCTAAAGATTGCAGGATGTGTGAGTGGAAAATGTAAAGAATGTGCGTATAGAATTGAGAATAAAGAAACTTCCGGGCCATAAAAAGACCACCTCAACTAAACACTAAAAGAAACCTGCAACACCTTTTCGCGGGTATTTCTTAGCCTTACTTTAGTCGGGTAGTCTGCGATGGGGAGTACCATAAACACATACTCCACTATTCACTCAGCGATGGAGCTACCAATGTCACTCAACTACGAAAATATAACCCCGTCACGGTCCGCAAAAAAATATGCGTGGACTGGCGGGTTCCACAGGGGCTCAGCTGAGCACCTGGCGTACCGGCGTGCCCGCCGCGCCGAACGCGAAGAAGCAGTCGATAAAGTCATTAATGTTCTTTCCGTCGGATGCGCAGGCATCCTCGGGTGGGTGATCCTGCCGTGCACACTCCTGTGGTCGTTCACAGTACTATTCGCCCCCGCCGCCCCCGCCACCGCGCAGCTGGTCTCCACGGGGGAGACCATCACGGAGCAGCTGGGAACATCGAATCAGCTCTCACTATGGGTGCTGCTGGGCGTACCGTTCCTGCTGGTGTCGCTGGCACTCGTGCTGAACTTTGGACTGGGCCCATACTCGCTGTACTTTATGCGTGAAACCACCGTCGCAACCCGCATCAAAACCCTGCTGCTGGGCCTGCCGTTCACCCTGGCGGTGGGGTCGCTGATCGCGTGGCTCATGGCAGACGGGGCCGCGCTGGGGGCCTAAAGCACACCCCGCCCCAGAGGTCTTCGGGCCTACCCCAGCAGATGGTTTTTCTATTCAGAAAAGTTTTTGTACTCAGAGAATTAATATGGCTTCTGAATACAAAAACCTTCTCCGTAGACGGGGTTACGGAGCTCACCCTACAATGAGGGGAAGTACCCACCAGAAGACAATAAATAAAAGGAGCGTGCACCATGAAAACCCTAGGCATTATCGGCGGCATGAGCCCTGAGAGCACCGCCCTGTACTA
>ERZ773026.1207-NODE-1207-length-13254-cov-59.372074_pt1 | contig 13254 bp, 14 predicted proteins | sample MGYA00580838_ERZ773026 | MGnify/ENA primary metagenome ERZ773026 (study PRJEB29015, sample SAMEA2738006) | human oral metagenome | biome: human oral; feature: human-associated habitat; material: dental | place: China | collected 2055 ... | reverse complement strand
AAGTCGTTAAGCAAGTCGCAGGTGTTCACACCAAAGACCAGCTCAAGGCTATTATCGCGGAATTGAGTTAATATCAGAGCTAAAAAAATCGTTACGCTATGTAACGATTTTTTTATTTAGCTGATGACAGTAAAGGTTATACAATTTTGGGAAGAGCAAGTATACTATCATAGTGCGCAAAATAGTAAAGAAGTGTTTGCTCAGGCGTTTCCCTATTACTTGTCATAAGCACTTATTGTGAAATGTGCAAAATTTCAAATGTTGGTAGTTGTGTATTGGGTTTATTGGTATAAAAAGTAAAGATACATTTTTTCCATTTATCAGGATTGAAAATAACGACTTTGCCACTTTCGTTGGTTTGCGTTTGCTCATGAATGGCAAAGGATTTCAAACTTTCAGATGCTTCTATATCAATGACTTCTAATGTAGCGTATTTACTTGAGTCGAAATAATCAGATATTTCGACTGATGAAGTCACTCCGATTTCAATATTTTGCCAGCCAAAAGAATTTAAAATATGATCAAAGTAACCATCAAATATGAATTTTGTCATTCCGTTGGTATTTTTCCAAATATATAGCGGACAATAACTGTTAAATAATTGGCCTTCAGACTTTTCAGAGATTAAATAAACTTTGAAAAATAAATCATCGAATCCATCCATTAAATGGCCTGTATTTCGGACACGTTGTCTAATGATATCCATATCATAATCTGATGGTAATTTTATAGTATATTGCATTGCTTGCATAGCGGTACCCCTTTTCTAATGAACTATTGACAGTATAAATGATTTTTATCATGTTGAATAATACTTAAAAATGATATAATTATCACAAAAAGTGATAGGGTGTTTTAAATGAATTTTAATGATATGAGCATTTTTGTGACAATCTATGAGACAAGGTCAATAAACAAAAGTTCAAAGATCTTACAATATGCGCAATCTAATCTCAGTGCTAGATTGAAGGTGCTTGAAACTGAATTAGATACAAAATTATTTTACAGAAAATATAATGGTTTAATTCCGACAGAAAGTGGAGATTTATTTTATCAATTTTGTAAGGAAACTTCTAACAAGTTAGAGAAATTAAAAAAGAAATGTAAAACCTCGAAAATATCCATCTTAATTTCAGAATTGTTATTCAATCACGATATTAATAATTCACAAACAATTGATTTGGATAAAAGTGAGATCAATATCCAAAAAACTTCGGATATACCAATCATTGCTCATCAGGAAGACTTTGATAAAATTTTTTGCTTTCAAAAAATTGAAAATTTAAAGCATTATGATGAGACTATCGGGCATATCGAGTCAGTTTATGCTTGTTCGAGCAATATAAAGGCTACTGAGGAAATGCCTATATTCGTTAATAAAGATAAAAATTGCCCTTTTAGAAAACAAAGCTTAATGAAGTTTGCTCATTTAAAAGCAGTTGTAGAAATTGATTCTTTTGAGAACATTATCAGCTTAGTTGAAAACGGGAAAGGAATCGCACTATTGCCTAAATGGTTAAATAAGAGAGCGAAAATCAAGCCATACGACCAAGACATCGTTCTGATCCCATTTTATCAATATGAAAGGCAGAACCTAATCAAGTAGACTATTTAGAGGAAATGCTGGTGCTAGAAAGAAACGCTTGACAAATATTATAAATGTACTTATAATAAGTATACATATTATGAAGGAGTTGTTGTAATGGAATTTAGTTTCAGTTTAAGCATGAAAGCAGCAAAAGAAGATGTATGGTCCTACTATGAAAATATTGAAAAGTGGTACGAATGGGAAGAAGATTTAAAAAATATTACATTAAATGGTGAATTTAAGACAGGATCTTGTGGGATGATGGAACTCGAAGGAATGCCCCCAATGGAATATCAGCTGACACTTGTCAAGCCCTTTGAGGAATTTTGGGATAAAACAGCGACCCCGTTTGGAGATATCCTTTTTGGTCATCAGATCATTGAGAACGATGATGGCACTGTAAATGTCAAGCACACCGTAGCTTTAGATAGCAAAGATCAGCAACATTTGGAATTTTTAAGCCAAGTTTTCTCAGATGTTCCTCAATCTATTTTTATTTTAAAAAATTGTTTGGAAAAATAAGAATTCTTTACTTAGCTAGAGAATTTTTTTATTTTTTCTAAATGTTGAGAAGGGATCAGCAAGAGGTACAGATGATTTATTGTTCTTTTTATGCTCTTCTTTAAAGAAAAACTTGAAATAAAAACGAAATATGAAAGCGCTTTATTTTATTTTTAAAAGTGTTATAATAACAGTGAAATATATTAACAATTTATCCAACTGCTGCCTCTATTTGAGAGACAAAAGAGCTTTTAACGATTGGAAGGAGGAAATCGTATGGAAGAAAAAGATTCTAAGCAGTTAAGTTGGCTCATGATAGCTTTGATAGCCTTTAATATTGTTTGGGGCTTAGGCAATGTCGTGAATAATTTTGCTCAGCAGGGAATTGTCGTGATCACTTCATGGATTCTCTTGCTGATTATCTATTTTATTCCTTACACATTAATGGTTGGGCAACTAGGTTCAACATTTAAGGATAGTGAAGGCGGGGTTAGTGACTGGATTAAGTTTACCTCTACTAAACAGCTAGCTTTTTTTGCGGCTTGGACCTACTGGGTTGTGCAGATACCATATTTGGCTCAAAAACCTCAAACAATCTTAATTGCTTTAGGATGGGTCTTTCAAGGAAATGGAAGGATTTTGGAAAGTCTGTCCATGCCAATGATTGTCTGCCTTTCTTTACTAACTTTCCTACTCCTTTTGTATATTTCGACCAAGGGTTTGAAAGCCTTGAAATTTTTGGGAACATTAGCCGGTGGAGCTATGCTGGTTATGTCGGTTCTCTTTATTCTAATGGCTGTTGGTGTGCCATTGATTAAGCCAGATCTACAATTGGCCACTCAACATATGGACCAGTTATCGACTTATATTCCAAAATTTGACTTCTCCTACTTTACAACGATTGCACTCTTAGTCTTCTCAGTAGGAGGAGCGGAAGCTATCTCTCCTTATGTTAATAAAGTGAAAAATCCTGCAAAGGGCTTTCCAAAAGGTATGATAGCTATGGTTGTCATGATAGGAGCCTGTGCTATTTTAGGATCTCTTGCCATGGCCATGATTTTTGATAGCAACCATATCCCAGCCGATTTGATGAGGAATGGCGCTTACCAAGCCTTTGCTGTTTTAGGAAAGCATTGGGGAATAGGCAATTTCTTAGTTACTATCTATGCTCTTACCCAAGCAATAGGACAAGCGGCTACACTAGCTATTTGTATTGATGCGCCTCTACAAATCTTTTTGGGTAGCGCAGATAAAGATTTTATTCCAAGCTGGTTGCGTAAGCGTACCAAGTCAGGAATGCTGATTAATGGCTATCTTTTAACAGGGGTACTAGTAGCAATTATCATTGTACTGCCACTTTTTGGATTGAAGGAAATCGATGGTCTGGTCGTATGGATGACCAATCTCAATGCTATCGTTTCTCCCATGTGTTTCCTTTGGGTATTTGTAGCTTATATGTTCTTGTATCGTAAATGGGACAAATTTAAAAACGTTGAATACAAATTTATGAAAAATCGTAGACTAGGTTTTCTAATGGGGGCTTGGGGATTTGCTTTCACTGCTTTTGCTTGTATTCTGGGTATGGCTCCACAAGTCGAGATGGCAACAAATCCAACTGAGTGGTGGTTCACCCTCATCACGAATATTATCACTCCGATAGCTCTCTTGGGTCTAGGCTTGCTTCTACCGCTGGTTGCACGCCATGAGAAGAAATAAAGAAAGTTGGGACAAGTCAAAGGACTGTCCCAGCTTTTTTTAAGATGTCTTAGGGATCTAGCCTTTTTCAAGTATGGGCTTTGTGTTATAATAGATTATATTTCTTCTGGTACTGGAATAAATGTGATTGTATGAGGTAAGCAATGTTTTTTTCAAGCAATATTTTTTCTCGTTATTTTAAGCAGTTTGATTGGACGGCTATTTTAGATGATGCTGTTTCCAAGTTGATTTCTCTGCTCTTTTTATTTATTTTATTTTACATTGCCAAGAAGCTTCTTCATGTCTTTGTTAGAAGAATTATCTCTCCATCCTTAAAGTTTTCTAGTACTGATATCGCCAGACAGAAAACCATTAGTCGCTTGATAGAGAATGTTCTTAATTATGCCCTTTATTTTCTTTTAATCTATTGGATTTTATCCATTTTAGGTTTGCCAGTTTCTAGTCTTTTAGCTGGTGCAGGGATTGCCGGAGTAGCTATTGGGATGGGTGCGCAAGGCTTTTTATCGGATCTGGTCAATGGCTTCTTTATTCTTTTGGAACGCCAGCTAGATGTGGGCGATAGCGTTCGCTTGACCAATGGTCCTATCAATATAGCTGGAACAGTCGTTAGTGTTGGGATTCGAACAACTCAGATTCGGGATGCAGATGGCTCGCTTCACTATATTCCTAATCGCAATATTATGGTCGTCAGCAATCTTTCGCGTGGAGATATGCGGGTTTTGATTGATATTCCGATTAATGCACAAACCGATTTAGATAATATTGCTCGTGTGATTGAGAAAGTCAACCAAGCGTCCCTTAAAGATTATCCTGAAATTTTACAAGAGCCAAATATTTTGGGACCTCAGTTAGAAGACAATAGCCAATTTGTTTTTCGTGTTAGCATGATGGTTCAAAGTGGGACTCAAACTAAAATCTACCATTCCTTTTACAGACTTTATCATGAAGCTTTACTAAAGGAAGGCATTGATTTGCCAAATTGATATTCTAAAGCTAGTCCTTTAGACAGAGGAGAAAATATGAAATATGATCCCCCACACGAAATGATTGATGCCGATGGGAATCTCTATCAAATTAAAAAACCTTTACATAAACAGCCATTATTTTGGGTCAGTGTCATCAGTTCTGGCTTGGCCATCATTCTATCTTTGGTAACAGTTGCTTTACTGCTCATTAATTTCAGCCTTTCAGAGGATAGTTTGAAAATAAATGGCAGGATGGATAGTTCATATCGGGCTTATGATTATAAAAATGAGCATCCTAATCATTATTTTGGCGATGCTGTCTTTTTTCAAAATGGAACTAAAATCACAGTTCAGGCAGCAAAGACGGATTCTAGTAAAAAGATGAGTGACGATGCTGCTGGAGTTGCGGTTGTTGTGTCTGTAAAGGTTAAGAATACTTCCAATCGGAGGATATTATTGAATCCCTATGATTTCGACTTATTTGATGAAAAAGGAAATCTTTATATTTTAGATGGTTCTACCTTTGATCATGCTCAGGTAGGGATGAATATAGTTCCTGGGAAGACGATTAGCTTTGACTTGGTGTTTGATGGCGAGAAGGGAGATGAGCATTCCTATACCGTAACTTATGGTGAAGATAAGTGGATGATGCCCAAATCAAAAAAATAGCGATCATTTCAATGAATGAAAGGAATATAAATAAAACCCCAAACTTTCCTATTGATAGGATGAGCATGGGGATTTTTTATTAGAGTTTTTCTTTTGGCCAGCTGCTCATTTCTGCAACAGCAGTAAAAAGGACGTCTGTAGAGGAGTTCAAGGCTGTTTCGCAAGAATCTTGAATGACCCCAATCACGAAGCCAACACTAACGACTTGCATAGCTAAATCATTAGAAATGCCAAAGAGGCTACAAGCAACAGGAATCAGTAGAAGAGAGCCACCTGCAACTCCAGATGCACCGCAGGCAGAGACAGCTGCAACGATGCTCAAGACGAAGGAAGTAGCAAAGTCTACTTGAATTCCCAAAGTGTGAACAGCAGCAAGGGTCAAAGTATTTATTGTGATCGTAGCACCAGCCATATTGATGGTGGCTCCCAGAGGAATCGAGACAGAATAAGTTTCAGGGTTTAGATTTAAGTCTCGACAAAGTTTCATGTTAACAGGAATATTAGCTGCAGAACTACGTGTAAAGAATGCTGTAACACCGCTGACTCTGAGGCAACGCCAAACAAGAGGATAAGGTTTTTTTCGAAGCATGATAAAGACGATCAGGGGATTGATAATCAGGGCGACAATCAGCATGGTGGCAATTAGGACTAAGAGCAATAAACCATAACTTTGTAGAGCCTGAAATCCCTTGCCAGAAATAGTAGTGTAAACCAGCCCTAAAATCCCGAAGGGAGCGAGGTTGATGATCCATTTAACGATTTTAGAAGTAACTTCAGCTGAGGTTCGAAGCAGATCCTTGCTGTGATGACTCGCTTCGCGCATGGCAATCCCAAAAACTACAGCCCAAGAGAGAACGCCGATATAATTAGCTGAAATAAGAGCATTGAGGGGATTGTCAACCAGCTTTAGCAAGAGGTTGCTTAGAACTTGTCCGATGCCGTCAGGAGGTGAGAGGGACTGTTTAGCGTCTGCCAAATCAATTTCAAGCGGAAAGACGAAGCTCACAAGGACTGAAACAAGGGCAGCAGCAAATGTCCCCAACAGATAGAGCAAAATTACTTTTTTCATATTGCTCTTTTCACCCTTCTTCTGCTGTGATAGGGCATTGGCAACAAGGGCAAAAACCAAAAGAGGGGCAATTGCTTTTAGACCGCCAACGAAAATTTCCCCCAATAGGCCAATTGCTGAGGCTTGGGGAAAGAGGACGGCTAATAGAGTACCACAGAGGATGCCAATTGAAATGCGTTTAATAAGATTTGTTTTTTTTCCAAGTAAGAATTATTCGATGAAGCATGGCTATTTCTTTCGTTACGATAGAATGTCTGCTCCAACAGTTAAAGAAATTGCTGAAGCTTGGCTGTAAGAAAGCAGAGCTCTCTCGTCGATAGATGAATTGATTCAGTGGCTTTCAAATTGCTTAGAAAGCAGAAAAAATCATACTCATTAGATTCGTATTATTTGAATGTGCCACAGAGTATTTCTTCATTATACAATAGAAAGCTAGTGAAAGCAATGCTGGTCCTAGCTGGTCATTCCCTATATTCCCCAAAATCTGCAAGTGGAAGTAGCTGATTTCATAAATAATAAGAAGATTTGAGATAAGTTTTAAATCTTTTTCTTGACCCTGACCTTAGGGGAGGGAGTATACTAATGATAGATAAGAAAGGAGATTATTATGCAAATCAATATGATTCGTTCAGATAAAGTTTATCAAGAGATGCTCGAGCTACCTTTAGAAAAGAGAGAAGGTTGCTTTCGAGCTAAAATATTAGCACCTTTTGCTACGAAATACCAAACTCAACATATTCCTTTAAAAGCAAAGTATCCCGGAGGATTTGATGCTCTGTTTCTGCTTGGCTTTATGAATCTGTTGCCCGCAACTCTCTCAGAAAAGGATAGACCGGCTATTGACGCTCTGATCTCTGATCAACTCTGGCAGGATTGTCAAGATACCATCAAGAGGAGTATTGGTCTTTTTGAGCAGGCTGGCTATGACTTAGAGGTTGAGGATTACCATTTTACTATTTTATTGGGCAATCCAGAAAAGCCTATGCTCCAGCTCAATAAGGGCTACAGCGGAGATGGTGGAATTCCTGGTTACCTCATGCTTAGTCTACTACCAAATGACTATACTTTGCCACGTGTGCAGGCAGCGTTGGCTCACGAGTGCAACCACAATGTCCGCTTCCAATTTATCAAATGGAATCAGCAGACGACACTAGCAGACTGGGTCGTTAGTGAAGGTCTGGCAGAGTCTTTTGCAGCTGAGCTCTATGGCAAAGAGCTCATTGGACCTTGGGTCACTTCAACCAGTCCAGAGCAGTTAGAAGAGATCAAGTCCATCATCTCAAGTCAGCTTCAGCTAACGGGGATGGCGGAAATGGCTCCTTACCTCTATGGTGATGAAATTGCAGAGATACAGGGTCAAATACCGGTTGGTATGCCTTATGCTGCGGGCTATGCTTATGGCTATCATCTGATACAAGCCTATCTGGAAAAGACTGGCAAGAGCATTATAGAGGCTACGGTGTCACCGACAGAAGATATTTTAGAAGCGACTAAAGACTTTTGGAAATGACACTTTTGCTTGAAAATCTACCAAAATTTGATATAATGTAGGTGATTTCTGGAGGTATCAGTATGCATTATAAAAGAATTGAATTAAAAGTCACAAATCAGGGTATCCATGAGCGAAAGATTTTTCAAGGGGTTAAGATTTTCAGCCGCAGCAAGTTATCCAAAGATCAGAAAAGCATTTTGACACAGAAGATTTACCTGACACCGAAGCAAAACATTGTTTACTATCAACGGACAGATGCCAACTATGACCAGAACTGGCATCATAATAAGGACTATTACGAACTAGTTTATGGCCAATTGGACAGAGAAACTGTTTTTAAGGTTTGTCAAGATTTTGATGAACTAAGTCCTTTTCTGGAGAATGAGCTGCTGGGGAAGCTAAAAGAAAAGCAAGCGACAGGCACATTTTTTGAAAAATTAGATATATAAAAATCCGACTGCTCATGAAAGCAGTCGGATTTTTTTGAGTTCTAGTTAAATAGTACTTAAACAGGACCTTGCGCAATCATAGCTTTGGCTACATTTTAGAAGACAACAATATTTTCTCCTGCAAGGTAGTCAGTGCCAAGACCGTATGTTTCAGCAGTTGTTTTAGCTGTGTTGAGGATTTTGGTCATGATGTCCTCGAGACGACCAGAGTATACTAACATCTATTCATCTGATAAGAGGGATTTTATCATCCATATATTCATAGCTGGGTGGCCGGCGGCGTTAGAAAGTGGTTGTTGTAGTGCTGAAAAACCGTAGTGCCGATAGATGGCCACGGCCGTAGCCAGTTCAGTAGAGGTTTCTAGATAAAGCTGTTCATAACCTGCTAGGCAGGCTTCCTGGAATATCCGCTTTATCAACCTGCTGGAATAACCTTTGCCACGGCTATTTTTAGTGACGTACAGTTTTTGTAATTCAGCAATCTTATCAGACACAGGTGCAAAGCCACCACAGCCAACGAGTTGACCTTCATCTTCCAGAACAAAGTAAGCTGCCCTCTCTTGCTGTTGATAATAGTCGGCCAAATGATCTAGATGAGAATCAAAGTAGACAGTTCCTGGTTTGTCAAGCCCGAATTCTTCTAGGCTAGCTCGAATGAGCTGCGCTACAGCTGGATTGTCTCTCACTTCCATTGGCCGTAAGTTCATCATTTGTCCTCCGATAGGATGTATCGACTAGTTAAACAATACCTTGGGCAATCATAGCATTGGCTACGTTTTCGAAGGCAGCGATGTTAGCACCAGCTAGGTAGTCTTTGCCAAGTCCGTAAGTTTCAGCGGTAGTTTTAGCTGTGTTGAAGATGTTGGTCATGATATCTTTAAGACGTCCGTCAACTTCTTCGCGAGTCCATGACAGACGAAGGCTGTTTTGGCTCATTTCCAGAGCGGATACAGCTACACCACCAGCATTGGCAGCTTTGGCTGGTCCGTAGAAAATACCATTTTCTTTGTAAACTGCGATAGCATCCAGGTCGCTAGGCATGTTGGCACCTTCAGATACACAGATAACTCCTTGAGCAACTAAGCGTTTGGCAGCTTCGCCATTGATTTCATTTTGTGTCGCACATGGCAGAGCGATGTCGTATTTCTCAGCGTAAGTCCAGACAGAACCTTCATGGTAAGTAGCGGTTGCTTTTTCAGCAGCATATTCTGTCAAGCGAGCGCGGCGTTTTTCTTTAACATCAACCAAAAGATCAAAGTCAATACCGTTTTCATCGATAACATAACCGTTTGAGTCAGAAACAGAGATAACAGTTGCACCAAGCTCAGTTGCTTTTTGAAGAGCGTATTGGGCTACGTTACCAGAACCGGAAATAACCACCTTCTTGCCAGCAAAGCTTTGACCATTAGCTTTAAGCATTTCTTCGGTGTAGTAAACCAAGCCATAGCCAGTTGCTTCTGGACGGATCAAGCTGCCACCAAATCCAAGGGGTTTACCAGTCAAGACACCAGCGTCGAATTGGTTAAGGCGTTTGTATTGGCCATAGAGGTATCCGATTTCACGTCCGCCAACACCGATATCACCAGCTGGAACGTCAAGAGATGGGCCGATGTGTTTTTGCAATTCTGTCATAAAGCTTTGGCAGAAGCGCATCACTTCAGCATCTGTCTTGCCTTTTGGATCAAAGTCAGATCCACCTTTACCACCGCCGATTGGCAGGCCAGTCAAGACGTTTTTAAAGATTTGCTCAAATCCGAGGAATTTCAAGATCCCTTGGTTTACAGTTGGGTGGAAACGAAGTCCGCCTTTATAAGGACCAACTGCTGAGTTAAATTGTACGCGGTAACCACGGTTGACTTGTACGTTACCTTCGCGGTCTACCCAAGGAACACGGAAGCTGATAACGCGCTCAGGCTCAGTAATACGCGCTAGGATGTTTTCTTCAATGTATTCTGGGTGTTTTTCAAAAACGGGCTCCAGAGTATTGAGAAACTCTTCAACAGCTTGGAGGAATTCTGCCTCGTGTCCGTTGCGGGCTTTTACGGTCTCGAAAGTGCTTTGGATATATTCTTTAGCAGTTGTCATCTGTCATTCTCCTTTAAATAAAATAGTAAACCATCCTGCCGGAAGCTGCTTGCAGCTTGTGTGACGAGGATGTGTTTAAATTTTTAAAACAGGCATCTTTTAGATGTCATATTTTGTTACATGAAACATTATAGCAGACTTTTTTTCTCTTGTAAAGAAAAAAGTTGAATTTTCTAAAAATTTCCACAATTTATTTTCTGAAACATTCCAGAAAATAGCTGAGCGAACTGGATGTTTTCCGAACGTTAGTCAGGAATTGCCGGTTAAAAAAACGAAAAAGTGGAGTTTGGTGATATAATAGAGGAAATGAGCTAAAGGCACTCGCCTTCAGAAAAAAAGGAGCGTTTTACTATGGTTTCGACATCTACACAGATTGCTGGTTTTGCATTTGACAACTGCTTGATGAATGCAGCTGGGGTTGCCTGCATGACAAAAGAGGAACTGGCGGAAGTCAAAGATTCTGCTGCGGGAACCTTTGTGACCAAGACGGCAACGCTGGAATTTCGTCAGGGAAACCCAGAACCGCGCTATCAGGATGTTCCGCTGGGGTCTATCAACTCCATGGGCCTGCCCAACAATGGTTTGGACTACTATCTTGACTACCTGCTGGAACTCCAGGAAAGCGAACCAAATCGGACTTTCTTCCTCTCTTTGGTAGGTATGTCGTCAGAAGAAACCCACACCATTCTTAAGAAAGTTCAGGCAAGTGACTTTAAAGGCATTACTGAGCTCAATCTCTCCTGTCCCAATGTCCCTGGCAAGCCACAGATTGCCTATGACTTTGAAACGACGGAAAAAATCTTGTCAGAGGTTTTTGCTTATTTCACCAAGCCCCTAGGAATCAAACTGCCTCCTTATTTTGACATCGTGCATTTTGACCAGGCCGCTGCGATTTTTAACAAATATCCGCTCAAGTTTGTCAATTGTGTAAACTCTATCGGAAACGGCCTTTATATAGAAGATGAGTCAGTGGTTATTCGTCCGAAAAATGGTTTTGGAGGTATCGGAGGTCAGTACATCAAGCCGACTGCTCTGGCCAATGTCCATGCCTTTTATCAACGCCTTAAACCGGAAATCCAAATCATCGGAACTGGTGGTGTCCTGACTGGCCGCGATGCCTTTGAGCATATCCTCTGTGGAGCAAATATGGTGCAGGTAGGAACAACCCTTCATAAAGAAGGGGTGGCAGCCTTCGAGCGCATCACTGAAGAACTCAAGGCTATTATGGAAGAAAAAGGCTATGAAAGCTTAGAAGATTTCCGAGGGAAATTGAAGTATATTGAGGAGTAATTAAAATACGGCTGTTTCAGATTGAAGAAAGATGCATCTTTCTTCAATTTTTTTTGAAAGCGATGATAATATCTGAGAACTACTGACCTCCACCATTTAAAGAATATCCTAAAATTGTGTTATACTACAAATAAAATAAATTGATAAGATATTTGAAGGGGAAATTACGATGAATAAAACATTCTTATGGAGTGGGCTCAGTATTCTAGTAGTTACGGGACTGATTATCATAGGATTTAGTATGTATCAAAACCAGAAGAAGCAAAAGATGATATGCATTGCGACTAGTAAAGAAGCTAGAAAGGTTTATGAAGAACATATGAGAGAGAATGATCCTAATGCTCTAACAAGAGAAGGAGTTATTCAATCTTATGAAATTGATACTGAGACATTAGAATATAATCCGATGGGAGGTCTGATGGTTCAATTGTATTTTAATAACAATAAAGAATTAGACTTTCATTTTGGATTGATAAAAAATGACAATGGAGACTATGAAACATATGGATATACCGTATCTCCTAAATTATCAGCTTTGTTAAAGGAAAATGTTAAATGAGCAAAAAATATGTAAATGAATAAAATCTTCAGACGGCTATGACTGAATATAACGATAATTCTCTTAATCGTGAAGTAAAAGATCAATATGGCTAAAAAAGTGAGACCGGTTGTCGGTGAGCAAAAAAATAAATATGATGAGATTTTGCCTGTATAATAGTAGTTATAGTCAGTAGCAGAAATCATTTTTGAGTTGAATCACTATAAAATTTACTCCTTTTATGAGAAAATAGACGCAAAGAAATGAGGTGTTTTTATGGCAGAAATTTATTTAGCAGGCGGATGCTTCTGGGGCTTGGAAGAGTACTTTTCCCGCATTGAGGGCGTGGAGGAAACGACAGTGGGCTACGCCAATGGGCAGGTGGAATCAACTAACTACCAGCTGATTCACCAGACGGATCATGCAGAGACGGTTCATCTAGTCTATGACGAAAAGCGGGTCAGCCTGCGGGAAATCCTGCTCTATTATTTCCGAGTTATTGATCCTCTGTCAGTCAATAAACAGGGAAATGATGTAGGGCGTCAGTATCGGACGGGCGTTTACTATACCAATCAAGCCGATAAGACAGTCATTGAGCAGATCTTTGCTGAGCAGGAAAAGCAGCTGGGACAAACGATTGCTGTTGAGCTAGAACCTTTACGCCACTATGTCCTAGCTGAGGACTATCATCAGGATTATCTCAAGAAAAATCCCGGTGGCTACTGTCATATCAATGTTAATGATGCCTATCAGCCCTTGGTCGATCCTGGCCAATATGAGAAGCCTACAGATGTGGAACTAAAAGAGCAGCTGACGGAAGAACAGTACCAGGTGACCCAGAATAGTGCGACAGAGCGTCCTTTCCATAATGCCTACAATGCCACTTTTGAAG
>ERZ773026.1202-NODE-1202-length-13276-cov-40.678844_pt1 | contig 13276 bp, 10 predicted proteins | sample MGYA00580838_ERZ773026 | MGnify/ENA primary metagenome ERZ773026 (study PRJEB29015, sample SAMEA2738006) | human oral metagenome | biome: human oral; feature: human-associated habitat; material: dental | place: China | collected 2055 ... | reverse complement strand
AAGAGCGTTCCAACAACATCGAACTCGCGCTGGCCTACGAAGGCGACCGCGTCCGTCAGCTGCTGGCCGAGCAGGGCATCGAGGTCCCGGGCGAGGCCAGCCGGGAGGGCAGCGAGGTGTTCGTCGTCCGCGACGGCGCTCTGCTGGGGCGGATCGTGGTCGGCGACCAGCTCAAACCTGGGGCCGCGGAGGCCGTGGCCGGGTTGAGGGATCTGGGATTGCGACCGGTGTTGCTGACCGGCGACTCGTGGGTCGTGGCCCGGGAGGTGGCCTCGCAGGTGGGCATCGAAGACGTGCACGCCGAGGTCCTGCCGCAGGGCAAGGCCGAGGTGATCACCGGGCTGCAGGCCGATGGGATGCGGGTGGCGATGGTCGGCGACGGGGTGAACGACGCCGCGGCGCTTGCCACCTCCGACCTCGGCATCGCGATGGGCGCGGGCACCGACGCGGCCATGGCCGCCAGCGACCTCACCCTGATGCGCGACGACCTGATGGGAGTGGTGGATGCCATCCGGCTCTCCCGCGCCACGGAACGCACCATTCGGGGCAACCTGCTGTGGGCCTTCTTCTACAACGTGGCGGCCATCCCGGTGGCGGCCCTCGGGCTGCTGACCCCGATGATCGCGGGCGCGGCCATGGCCTGCTCCAGCGTGTTCGTGGTGCTGAACTCTCTCAGGTTGCGTAACTTCCGTTAAGGCCGTTCCTCACGGCTCCCCCGGTTTCCACCCATCCTTCCCGGAAGCCGGGGGATCGCTGTGAAACCCGTGGTCACGTCAGGATTCACGCCCAGGGGGGCGGGCGTCGACGAGGGTCCGTTCCCAGTTGGGAGGGTCGAGGGCTACAATCGGATTGCGCAGCCCTGAGAGATTCTCAGGATTCGTTTGGAATTAAATCGGTGCTCGGCTAGGCTGGCCCAGCCGGTAAGGTCCGGGAAGTCTTAGACCAGGAAGAGATCTATGGCCAAGAAACACGTGGTTATTGCCGCAGTGGCAGGCGGTGTGGCGCTGACGATCGCCGGTGGCGTCGCCGTCGCGATGGCACTGCACAAGAACGATGTGGTCCTTTCCGTGGACGGGGAAACCCACAGTGTCTCGGTTCGCGAGGACACGGTTGGACAGGTGCTCGAGAAGGACGGGATCACCGTCGGCGAGCACGATGTGGTGGCTCCGTCGCTGGACACCAAGATCACCAACGGCATGGAGATCAGCGTCCTCTACGGCCGTCAGCTCCAGTTGACCATCGATGGCGAGGCCCGCACCGTGTGGACCACCTCCCGCACCGTCGACGACGCCCTGACGCAGCTCAACCTCAACGACCCCGACTCCAAGCTGTCCACCTCCCGCTCGGCCGCCATCGGCCGCGAGGGGCTCTCCTTCAACATCAGCACTCCCAAGAACGTGACCGTCGACGCCGCGGGCACCCCGGTCGAGCTGCGGGTCGCCGGGACCGTCGGCGACGCCCTGACCGCCGCCAAGGTGACTCCCGACGAGGACGACGTGGTCACCCCCGCCGCGGACACCTCCCTCACCGATGGCCTGGCCATCTCCTACACCAATGTCGAGAAGCGCGCCACCACGAAGGAGGAGGCGGTCCCCTTCGAGAAGAAGGAGGAGAAGTCCGACGAACTGGAGGAGGGCAAGACCAAGGTCACCACCGAGGGTGTCAACGGCGTCAAGACCCAGAACTTCGTCGAGGTCTACCACAACGGCACGCTGGTCTCCTCCGAGCTGCAGAACGAGCAGGTCACCAAGGAGCCCGTCGCCCAGGTGACCAAGGTGGGCACCAAGAAGGCCAGCAAGCCTTCCGAGGGTGGCTCCGGCTCGGGTGGCGGCGGCGACCTCAGCCCCGCCAACGGCAGCTCCTGCCAGGCCTCCTACTACTGGCAGGGCCAGACGACGGCCTCCGGTGAACGGTTCAACCCCAGCGACCTCACCGCCGCCCACAAGACCCTTCCCCTCGGCAGCAAGGTCAAGGTGACCAACCCGAGCAACGGCAAGACCGTCGTGGTTCGCATCAACGACCGCGGCCCCTACGTCGCCGGACGCTGCCTGGACCTCTCCAAGGCCGCCATGGAAACCATCGGCGGCACCTCCTCCGGTGTGATCACCGTCAACTACGAGGTCCTCTGACAAATATAAACGTGGCTTTCGAAGCCCTTCCTCAATTCCCGCCGAACCCCTGCACGAATCAGTGCAGGGGTTCGGTGGGTTCTGAGGGTCTGCTCTCCCTGCTTCCAAGCCGGTTGAGCCGACCCGCGGTGAACTTCTCCCAAGCTGGTTGAGCCGGCCTGCTCGCTCTGCGAGCTGGTCGTGTCGAAACCGCGGTGTGCGTGTCCGGGGAGCTGTGGTCGAGTTCTATCTACCGAGCGCCAGTGATGGTTTCGACTCGGGTCGCTCCTTCGTCGCGCCCCGGCTCAACCGGCTTCGGGGAAGGGGCCGCTCATGCTGGCTCAACCAGGCTCATTGGGGTCGGGCGAGGGCTGCTCCTGGCTGCTGCGGGTGGGCATCGTGAGTGCGGCCAAGCCGGAGACGGTGTAGGCGATGACGATGACCCACAGGCCCGCGGTCACGTTCTGGCCACTGTCACCGGTTGCTCCGAAATATGCGGTGCCGGACAGTGCGATGCCGAACACCATGCCGACTTGGCCGGAGGTCGTGAGGGTGCCGGACGCTGCTCCGGCTTCGGTCGTGGGAATCTCCACCAGGGTGATTGAGGTCTGCGGCATGATCAGCACCATCATCCCCACGCCGGCGAGCGCGAAAGGCGGCAGGAGGCTCCAGCCGTTGAGGGTCGTTCCGGTGTGTTCGAGGGTGATCGTGACCCAGACGAAGGCCGCGGCCTGCATGATCCCGCCGAGGCACACCGACCACTTGCCTATTTTCTTCATCAGGAGCATGGCCACCGGGGTGCCGAGGATCGACCCGATGGCGATCGGCAGCAGCGTGAGTCCCGCTTCGAAGGAGGTGAAGTGAAAAGCGGCCTGCATGTGGAACAGGAGGATGAGTGCGAAACCGCCGTGGCCGATCGAGGAGAGTATCTGTACGAGCAGCCCGCTGGAGAAGGAACGGATCCTGAAGAGCGGGAGCGGCAGGAGTTGTGCCCCGGCCCCGGTCGCCCTGTGATGTTGTTGCCAGATGAAGGTGATGATCGCGAAGGGTGCGGCGATCAGCAGGGCCTATATCCACCACGCCCACCCGGCTGCGCGGCCCTCGGTCAGAGGGAGAACGAGGAGGACGACGGCCGTGGCGCCAAGGGCCGAACCAGTGAGGTCCAGTCGTAGGGGGTGCTCGGAGCGGCTTTCCGGGATGCACAGGAACGCCATCACCGTCAGGACAACGCCCACCGGGACATTGACGAGGAAGATACTGCGCCATCCTGTGCCGAACAGGTTTGCCGTGACGAGCCAACCGCCCAGGAGAAGTCCGGTTATCACACCCAGGGCGTTCAGGGAACCGATGATGCCGAATACCGGCCCCCGCTCTTCTGGCGCGTACATGACCTGAACGCTGGACAACACCTGCGGCACCATGACGCCGGCGAAGGCGCCTTGAATGATCCGGGCCGTTATGAGGGCGTTCCCACTCCAGGCCAGGGAAGCGAACACCGAGGCACACGTGAAGCCGATGACGCCAACGAGGAAGACGCGTTTCCTTCCGTAGATGTCTCCCAGGCGGCCTCCCGTGATGAGAAGCGTCGCGAAGGCGACCACGTAACCGACGAGTGTCCACTCCAGTTGAGCGGGTGTCGCACCCAGGTCGGTACTGATCGCGGGGAGCGCGACATTCGTGATGGTGGAGTCCATCAAGTCCATGAGCATTGCCGTCATCAAGATGATGGTGGCCGTGACCCGGTGTGTCACTTCTACTCCTTCCGGGGTCGAGCGAACGCTGCGTACGATGTACGCATGCAGTGGTGGGTACACTGTACGCAGATGGATCTGTGTCGTCAACCAGGAGGTCGCATGCCCGATACGACACCACCTCGCTGGATTGCCCTGTCCTGGCAGCTTCGCGAGTCAACCCCCGTCACGGATGGACTCAGCATCGCTCGCATCGTCCGGGCGGGAATCGAGATCGCGGATGAGCACGGATTGGGGGGGCTTTCCCTGCGCAAGCTCGGTGAACACCTCGGAGCGGGCACGATGGCCGCCTACCGGCACATGCGGTCCAAGGAGGAGCTGATTCACCTCATGGTCGATGTGGCATTCGGCCAGCCGCCCGAGGGGATCATCGAGGCGGCGGACTGGCGCACCGGTGTCAGGCTGTGGGCCGCTGGGATGGCGGAACGCTATCGCCAGCACTCATGGCTTCTTGACGCCCCCTTGGTGGCGATGTCGATGACCCCGAATCGGCTGCTCTGGCTCGAACACATCCTGCGACCGCTCAGCGAGACCGGATTGGACATCCAGCATCTGCTCGACGCGGCATTGTTCGTCGATGGGCACGTCCGACACGTCGCCTACCTGCGACGAGAACTTGGCGCACGGACGTCGTCGCCCCGGCAAGCGATGCCCCCCTGGCTTTCCGCGCTGCTGGATGACGACTCTTTCCCGATGGCGCGTCGCGTTTTCGCGGCCGGTCTGCTGGAGGATGGTGATGAGCAGGACATGGAGCACGGTCTCGACTGGATCATCGCAGGAATCGAAGCAAACAGCCCCAGGCCTGGCGAAAATGGCGGCAACAGGAAAGGTCGCGGCCACGGGGCAGCCGAGGCGCGTTCTGGCGTCGTGTAAACAGGCGCTCTTTGTGGAAACTGGTTGGCCCGGGTCGTGACGGAGCAATAGCCGTGTCGAAACCATGCGGCGAGTCAACGGCGGTCGGGTTCTACCCACCGGGCGCCGGTGATGGTTTCGGCTCAGCCGTTCGCTGGCGCTCACGTGCTGGCTCAACCAGCTCCGGGGAAGGGAGGTTCGCGCCCTGGCTCAACCAGCCTGGGGGAGGGGGCGGCGCCGGGCGACCTGCTGGTAGATGCGAAGCATCTCCTGGGCCTGTGATTCAATCGTCCACTGGCCCGCCAGGCGGCGTGAGGTCTCGGAGGCGCGGGCCCGCCACTGGGGGTCGGGCAGTTTCTCGATGATCCGCATGATGGCGGCCGCCAAGGACGCGGGGGTGGGGCTGGCGAGTTCGGCGTTCACTCCCGGTTCCAGCACCAGTTGCAGCTCCGGATCCACCGAGACGATCGGCAGGCCCGCCAGCGCCGCCTCGTGCAGGACCAGGGCCTGGGTGTCGGTCTGGCTGGGGAAGGCGTACAGGTCGCCCATCTCGTAGAACGCCCCCAGCGACTCGCGTTTCTGCTCGCCCGGCAGGATGATGTGGCCGCGCCGCCTGCCCGCGTCGAGGACCTTCGCGATCTTCGGATAACGCTGCCAGTCACCGACCACCATGAGCTGCGCATCCGGACACTGGGCGACGACCAGCTCGAACGCCTCGCACAGCAGCGGCAACCCCTTCTCCGGGGCGATGCGACCCACGTAGATCACCAGCGGGCCCGGACCGCGCGGCACCGGTGGGGGACCCGACGGCAGCGGGTCGACGCCGTTCGGCACCACGACCAGGTTCGCCTCCGGAGCCAGGGAAAGACACCGGGCGGCGGTCTTCGGCGACGGCGACGTCACCAGGTCCGCCGAATCCAGCATCTTCTTGCACAACCCCAGCAGCGTCGCCGTGGAGCGGCCCCGGTCGGCGAACCGGACCGCCGCGTCGCGCAGGTCATTGGAGTTGAGGATCTCCCCGTGGGTCAGCCTCGCGAATGCCCGCACCACCCCGTGCAGCAGCGGCAGGACGGCGGCGTAGTGGTCGGCATAGGCGTCGAAGTCGGTGTGCCAGGTCATCAGCATCGGCTTGTTCAGCCTCTTGGCCGCCCAGGTGCCGAGCACCCCGACGGTTCCCAGCCCGTGGACGTGGATCACGTCGGGATCGAGTTCCCCGATCTGCTCGATGGTTCGTTCGAAATGCCTGCCGTTGGCGACCCGCGTGGGCATGTTCGGCACCCGCACCGACGGCAGCCGCAGCTCGACGCGGCCCTCCCGCCCCAGGTGCGGGTTCGGTCCCTTGGCCTTCGGTGCGACGACCACGACCTCGTGGCCGGCGTCGAGCAGGTTGCCCTCCAGCTGCTGGACGGCGAACATCAGACCGTTGCTGCCGGGACCGTAGTTGTCGGTGAACTGCGCAACCTTCAGGCGACGTGGTGAGTGCTCGGGGTCTTCAGTCACGCCCGACACTCTAGCCGAACCGCACCTGGCGCGGGTTTCTGCGCCAAGAATGCTCCGCGGACGAAGATTCGGAATCAGAACCGGGTCGTCAATCACCACGCTCCCAGCAGGAGATGCGGAAGCTCAGCGCCGCCATCGCGTCGCCCGTGACATCACCGTGGGTAACGGACGGGATGATCCGTTGGGCATCGTGCCGCGTGGGAGTTCTCAGGAGAGCAGTCGTCAGCGTCATGGGGGAGCGTTGTCCCGCCTCCCGTCGACTTCAACCGCTCCCGGGCGGTCGTGATCACAGCGAACTGGGCCTCGTTGTAGACGCACTCCTCCATGGCTGAGTTGAGGTCGACTGTCTTCTTGCTCATCGGTGGAAACTCCGCGAGGATCGGGCCAAGGACCCTGACGTAGTCGTCGATCAGCGCCGTGATCTCTTCCGGGGAGGTGTCGGGCTCCAGGGCTTCCAGTCGCGCATCCAGCTCCCGGAGCTCTCGGAAGTTCGGGTCGTCATGTTTCTCGATGGAGGCTTGGATGAGCGTTGTGTACTTGAGTTGGTCGCGCTCGTCTGCGAACGCCGCGAGTAGTTCGAGTTCAAGTTTCAACCGGTCTTCGGCTTCGAGGTCGTGTTGTGTCTCGGCACGGGCGCGCAGCAGATCAGCGAACTCGATGGCGACGTCGAGCGGGGCCCGGGCGTTCTGGATCTCCTCGATCTTGGTGCGCTTTTCCTGGAGTTCGTCGATGTGCTGGGTGAGGAGCTGTTTTTGCGCCTCCAAGGCCGCTGTGGCTTCAGGGCCCGTTGGATCGTCCATGATGTCACGCACCTGCTGAAGGCTGAACCCGAGTCCCGTCAACCGCTTGATCCGGATCAGATCGATGATGTCCATGACGGTGAACAGGCGGTAGTTTCCGGAGGTCCGCTCCGCTTTGGGCAGGAGGCCGATGCTCTCGTAGTAGCGCAGGGTGCGTGGGGTGAGGCCGACCATGCAGGCAGCTTCCTTGATCGAGAAATCCATCCGTTCGCCCCCTTCTCCGTTGTGGCGGCTGCCCGAAGTCTATCGGTGGAGGCGCAGAGCATTGAGCTCCGGGGTGAGGAGGCCCGGTCCTGCTGGGTCTGTTGGGCGAGCCAGGCCTCACGGTCGCGTTGCTCCTTGGGGCCGAAATGGAACAGCCCGGCCAGGACCGCAACGACGAAGACCGTCAGCATCACGAAAAACAGCGGCCACACGCCAGTGAGGTAGATGATCGGAATGGCCATCGCGGTGACGAGGCCACCGCCGAAGAAGGGTTCGAAGATGAGTTGCTTGTAGCCGAAGGCCTCGAAGGCGGGGGAGGAGGCGTCGGGGCCGGTGATGCGCATGAGGATGACGCCGGTGGCGGTGACGCCCATGGACTGGCCGAGGTCGCCGATGCCGCGTTCGAACCAGAAACGGCCGATGACGCGCGGCGTCAGCCACAGGAACAGGACCAGGTTGATGACGATGCCGCCCACCGAAAGGACGAGGAACGCCCCGAGGTTCTCGCCGACGGCCTTGATCGAGACGGTGGCGATGGCGGAGATGACGAGGAAGTCGAGGGCCCAGCCCTGGATGCGGAGCATCATCTGCGGGTCGATGACGTGGGAGACGCCCAGCGCCTTCGCGATCAGCTGGAGGATGACGCCTCCGATCAGCGCCATGGGGAACAGCGGCACGTACGAGAAAATCTCCAGGGGAGTGTTCTCGCCGATCATGATGGAGGCGTAGGTCGCGCGTTCGATCCAGCGGAGGCCTTCGAGGATGAACCAGCCGGTGAGGATCGCCAGCGCCATGATCGCGATGTGCAGGGACAGGGGCTCGACGGACGTGGGGCGGCTGGTCATCTTCCCGGCGGAGCAGTACTCATCCTTGCGGAACAGCCCGCGCTGTTCGTCGATCGAGAGCTGGACATCGTTCTTGAGGATCTCGGTCTTGCCGTTGCGCACGCCCCAGTTGATGAGCGCAATGCCGACGGTGATGCCGCTGACCAGGCCGACTGTCGCGACGCCAACCGCCAGGTCCGCGCCCTCGTTGAATCCGAGCTTGGTCATCACGTCGCGCATTCCGGCGGCGGTGCCATGGCCGACCTCGAAGCCGATCTCAATCAACCCTCCGGTCATCGGCGACGACCCCAAGAACAGCACGAGAAACAGAGCCGCCAGCAGCAGACCGACGACGTACTGCGAAGACGCGAACGCCGTCCCCAGCGCCAGCTGGAGACTTACCAGCTTGGCGGTCCCTTTTCGGGCTGGGCAGGTCCTGGCCGAGGAACATCGTCGCGAACACGACGCGGATCATCTTCCCGACCAGCAACCCCACGCTGAGGATCAGCAGGGAGAAACCGGTGGTCCGGGGTTCGTGTCATCACCTCGCAGTTCGTGGAATACCGGTCCCCCTAACCTGTTTGTCCGAGCGGGGCCGGGTGGTCCGCCCGCGATGAAACACCCTTGAAGCGGCCAGCGGGCCGACTCGGCTCGAGCCCGCGTCGTCACGGGACCGGGAATTCCGCACCGCCATTGCATTCCAAGATTTTGTGGACCCGCCGGTACCCGTAGGTTTGTTTGGGCTCGTTGAAGAAACATGTCACAAAAGTGATGAGTTCTTCACGGTGCTGTTTCTGACATGCCCCCCTGCTCCGCAAACACCAAAAATGAGCCAAGTCGGGTCGAATTGGTTTCACAGCCCCGCGTCGCGGATGATCATGGCGGCGGAGACCCGGTTGTCGACGCCCAGTTTGACGAACAGACTGGTTAGATGGGATTTGACCGAGGCGAGACTCAGGTGCAGGCGGGTACCGATCTGGTTGTTCGTCAGCCCCTGGGTCATCAGGACGGCGACCTCGCGTTCGCGTTCGGTGAGGGCGGCAACCAGGGCCCGGGCCGACGGGTCCCCCGCGGCCGGCGTATCGGTGGCCACGGTGATGAGGGTGCGGGTCACGTCGGGGGCCAGGACGTTCTCGCCCGCGGTCACCCGCTGGATGGCCTCGACCAGGCGGGCCGGATCGGCGTCCTTGAGCAGGAAGGCGTCCGCTCCGAGCTTCAGGGCCCGCACCACGTAGTCGTCGGTGTTGAAGGTGGTCAGCACGATGACCCGCGGCCGCGTCTGCCAGCCGCGCAACTCCTCCAGGGTTGCGAGCCCGTCGAGACCCGGCATCCGCACGTCCAGCAGCACGACGTCGACGGGCCGGTCGCGCAGTTTCGTGAGCGCCTCGGCGCCGTCGCCCGCCTGCCAGGCCACGTCGATGCCGTCCTCCCCCTTCAGGATGAAGTTCAATCCGGTGCGGACCATCGGGTCGTCATCGACCAGGGCGACGGTGATCATGCTGTTCCTTCGGGAGCGTAGGGAAGTGTTGCCTCCAGTATGAATTCTCCCCCCTCGATGCCGTGGGAGAGGTCACCGCCGACCAGATCGACGCGTTCGGCGATGCCGACGAGCCCGAGCCCCGAACCCGACCGGTCGGGCTGTGCGAGGTCCGCCAGGCGATTCCTCACGACCACCCGGAGACGGTCGGCGGTGGTTTCCAGCGACAGGGTCACCGGCGCCCCGGGGGCGTGTTTGCGGGCGTTGGTGAGGCCCTCCTGGACGATCCGGTAGGCGTGGCGGGACACCCGGTCGGGCACCTCCGCCGGGTCCCCGTCCAGCTCCACCGCCACCTGCTGCCCGGCCGAGCGGGCATCCGCCAGCAGGGCGTCGAGCCCCGAGAGGGTCGGCTGGGGCGGTTCGGGTGGTGCCGCGTTGCCGCGCAGCCGGGCCAGCATGGTGCGCAACTCGTCGAGGGAGGACTGCGCGTTGGTCTGGATCGCCCGGGCCAGGTCACCGGCCTCGCCCTCATCGGAGCGCATGTGGTGCGCCAGCGCGCCCGCGTGCAGGGCGATGAGGGAGATCCGGTGGGCGACGACGTCGTGCATCTCGCGGGCGATCCGTTCGCGCTCGACCAGCCTGGCCTCGTTGAGCTGCGCCTCCCAGGCGTCCTGCCGGGCCGCCTGCGCCGCTGCCCGCTGCTGATTGGCGTCGGTGGTGCTGCGGCCGAGCAGCCCGACGAGCAGCGCGATGACCACCCCGGTGGCGGAGATGAGCACCTCGACCCGGACCGCGGAGTCGCCCGGGGCGTCGTGCAGCATGACGACCGACTTGGCCGCGACGAGAACGCAGGCCACGGCGATCGCGTCGATCCCCTTGCGGTGCCGGGCGATGTGGGCCTGCGCGGCCATCGCGGGACCGAACACCGCGGGAGACAGCAGCCACAGCCCGGCCAGGGAGACCGCGACCGGCATCGGGGCGCGACGCAACCACACCAGCAGGAGCATCGCGACCAGCCCCGGGCCCAGGAGTATCGCGGCCCGTCCGGGATCCAGGTGGCGCGACGGGTTGATCAGGGGGATCACCAACGGCTGGCAGTAGTACAGGAAACCGAGCGCGGCCACGACCCAGGCCACCGGGCCGATACCGGGGCGTGCCGCGTCGGTGGAATCGCTCATGCGATCAGCCTTTCACGTCCGGCCGGTGGCAGTCGCCAGCCGATGGGCCAGGGTGTCTCAGCCGATGGGCCAGCGCGACCACTGGCCGGACGGAACCGGATCACCGGCCGGTTGCCCGATGTGGGATCCCGGGTGGCTCCGGTGGAGTTGGTGCCATGCTCGAACTGACTCATGTGACCAAACGTTTCGGATCCGTCCTCGCCCTCGACGACGTGACCTTCACCGTCCCCTCCGGCCAGATCGTCGGTTTCCTCGGCCCGAACGGGGCCGGCAAGTCCACCTGCCTGGGCATCCTGACCGGGCTGGTGACCCCGGACGAGGGAGGCGCCACCGTGGGTGGCGTGCGCTACGCCGACCTGCCCAACCCGGCCGCGACCGTCGGGTCGCTGCTGAGCACCGAGGGATTCCACCCGTCACGCAGCGGCCTGGAGACCCTGCGGATGGCGGCCCTCACCCTGGGACTGCCGCGGCAGCGGGTTGGGGAGGTGCTGGCCGAGGTCGGCCTGTCGTCCACGGAGGCCCGGCGTCGCATCGGCGCCTACTCGCTGGGCATGAGGCAGCGACTCGGGGTGGCCCAGGCGCTGCTCGGCGACCCGCAGGCGCTGATCCTGGACGAACCGGCCAACGGCCTCGACCCGCAGGGCCAGCGTTGGCTCTCCGACCTGCTCCGGAGCCGCGCCGCCCGCGGCTGCGCGGTGCTGCTGAGCAGCCACCAGCTCCACGAGGTCTCGCGCCTAGCCCATCGCGTCGTGATGATCGGCGGCGGGCGCCTGCTCGCCGACCACACCACCGGAGACGGCACCGACCTCGAGGAGCAGTACTTCGCCCTGACCTCCGGCACCGACCGCGCCGCCTGACCCCTTCCCCGAATCCCCTCCCCGCCACCATCCCGATACTCGCCCGAAAGGCATCACCATGACACTGACCAGCTCCCCCGAACTCACCGCCGCGACCCGCACCCCGTCTCCCCTGACGCTGACCCGCACCGTCGCCGTCGAGGCCCGCAAGGTGACCAACACGGTCTCCGGCAAGGTGTTGCTGCCCCTCGGGGCGGCGCTGATGGCGGTTTTCGGCCTCGGCCGTGCATTCCTCCCGGCCGCTGACATCACCTTCGGCCGCATCGCCACCACCGCCTGCATCCCGGGGTCGTGGGTCATCATGGCGGCCTCGGTTCTGCTCATCAGCGGCGAGTTCACCCGGCGGGAGGCCGCCATCACGTTCACCCTCGACCCGCGCCGCGGCCGGGTGCTGGCCGCGAAGGCCGTCGTGGCCGTGGGGTTGGCGCTCGCCGCCGCCTGCTGGGCGCTGATCGTCGCCGGAGTTGCGTACCTGCTCGCCCCCGCCCTCGCCGGTGTCACGCTTTCCCCCGACCTCGAACCGGGCCGCATCGCCGTGGTGTTCGGGGGGCTCGTCTTCACGGCCCTGGCGGGGCTGGCCCTCGGGTTGCTCACCCGCAACGCCGTGGCACCCATCGTCGTGATGCTGGCGTGGCCCACCGTCTCGATGCTGGTCGCACGGTCCTCGGAGGTCGCGCAGAAGATCATCGCCTGGATCGACCTCGAACCGGTGGCCGCGCTGTTCCATTCCTCCGCCCAGGCGTGGGCCCAGCTCGGCACCTCGGTGCTGGCCTGGATCGTCCTGCCCGGCGCGATCGGCGCCTGGCGGCTGTTCCGCGGGGACCTGTGACCCGTCACCTGGCTGCTCCCGGTCCCGGACGCGCTGCGTCCGGGACCGCCGTCATGCCAGGTGCAGTTCCCGGTCGCAGGCCGCGACCACGGCCGGGTCGTGGCTGATGACCAGCACCGCCCGCCCCTCGCAGGCACGCCACACGTCACCCATCAGGGCCTCGGCGGTGGCCTGGTCGAGGTGTTCGGTGGGTTCGTCGAGGATCCACAGATCGCGGTCGGCCACCAGCAGCCGCGCCAGGGCCAGGCGGCGGCGTTCCCCGCCGGAGAGGGTGCCGCCGTCCTCCCCGACGAGCCGGCCGGGATCCAGCGGCAGGCCGGCGCGGTGCAGGGCGTCGCGGACCTGCTCGTCGGTGGCGTCCTTGTCGCCGATCCGCACGTTCTCGGCGACGGAGGTGGTGAAGATGTGGGCATCCTGGGCCAGGTACCCGACCCGGCCGCCCCGCCGCACCGTGCCCGCGCGAGGCGGGATCAGCCCCATGGCGGTCACCGCCAAGGTGGTTTTGCCGATACCGGAGGCGCCGGTGCAGGCCACCTTCTCCCCGGGTTTCACCACCAGGTCGAGGCCGTTCCGGAGCACCGGGGCGCCGGGCCAGCCGATGGCCACGCCGTCGAGTTCCAGTCCGGGGCCGGCCTCCCCGTCCGGGACGACATCACCGGTGCCGACCGGGTCGGCGTCGAGAATCTCCCGGACGCGGGCCAGGGAGGAACGAGTGCGGGTCCACGTCTGGGCGGCCGCCACGAACGTCGCCAGCACCTCGTGCAGGGCAAGCGGCACCAACGCCAGGACCGCCAAGAAGGTGGGGTGCATGGCTCCGGAGGCGACGGCGGGCCCGCCGATCGCCAGCCCCGCGACCACGGCACCCCCTGCGGCGAGCACCTGCGCCGAGGTGGCCA
>ERZ773026.1200-NODE-1200-length-13281-cov-13.886436_pt1 | contig 13281 bp, 11 predicted proteins | sample MGYA00580838_ERZ773026 | MGnify/ENA primary metagenome ERZ773026 (study PRJEB29015, sample SAMEA2738006) | human oral metagenome | biome: human oral; feature: human-associated habitat; material: dental | place: China | collected 2055 ... | reverse complement strand
CATCTGGTATCAAAGATGCACTTTCAAAATGTTTATGCTGTTTTTGCATAAAAAACTCAATAAATTTCTCCCTAATTTCGTTACCTGTTAACATTTTTCCTCCAATTAATCTAGTCTAAATTTTTCCCCTAAATATATTCTTTTTGCTTCTGGGTTATTTGCTATTTCGCGTGGTGTCCCCTCTATTAGAACTTTACCCTTTGCCATAATATATGATTTATCTGTTATACTTAAAGTTTCTCTTACATTATGGTCTGTTATTAATATTCCTAAACCTCTTTTTTTTAGGTGTCTTATAATATTTTGTATATCTTCAACTGCTATTGGGTCAACACCTGCAAAAGGTTCATCAAGTAGAATAAAACTTGGATTATTTGCTATTGTTCTAGCAATTTCTATTCTTCTTCTTTCTCCACCAGACAGAGAATAACCTAAAGAATCTCTTACATGTGTAAGTTTAAATTCTTCAAGCAATCTATCTATTGTTTCTCTTTGCTCTTTTTTTGATATATTTTTCATTTCAAGTACAACTTCTATATTTTCTTCAACTGTTAAATTTCTAAAAACAGAAGGCTCTTGTGCAAGGTAACCAATTCCCATATCTGCTCTTTTATACATTGGTAAATTTGTTATATTCTGTTCTGCACACATTACCTCTCCACTATCTGGCTTTACTATTCCTGTTATCATATAGAAAGTTGTTGTTTTTCCAGCTCCATTTGGACCAAGAAGTCCAACAATTTCACCTTTATTAACTTCTAAGCTAACCTTATCTACAACTTTTCTTTTCTTATATGCTTTTACAAGGTTATCTGCACTTAAACTTATCATTAGTTACTCCTTATTATTTTTTCTTTGTAGATGTCATATCATTAAATATAGTACTTGTTGATTTATCACCTGTATAATCAACATGGACATTACCCTTTGCTCTTATTTTTCTATTAACTATATCATAATGCCCTTCATTTGCAGTTGTAACAGAGTCTTTTGTAACAATTTTTACCCTATCATATACATCTGCCATCTCTCTTGTTACAGTACCTCTATCAGCTGTTAAAACTGTTTCTTCTTTCTTTTCATTTATATTTTTTACATAAACATTTTTATTTAATTTTATTAACTCTTTATCTATATAACCAGTGACATCATCTGCTTTAACTAAAGTATTTCCTTTTGATCCATCATCTATTGTAAGTACTGGATTTTTCTTTGCATAGACTTCTTTCTTTATAAGGTCAAGTTCCAAATAATTAGAATCTATTTTTCTATTTAATTGAGTAAATGTAGATTTTGAATCAACAATAACTTTTTGAGCTTGATATTTATCATCAACTTTACTCATATATAAGTCTGCTTTATCACCTGTAAAGAAAACATCTCCTTCTTTTTGTTTAGATTTTCCTTTCACATTTCCTGTAAAATGAACTACATTATTTGTATTTCCCTTAGCTTGATTTGCTGAAAATTCATTACCATCTATAGATTTTACATCAGCATTTTTTACAAAAACTGCTCCATTCTCTCTATTTACTTTAGCATAACTAGATTTTATAGTATATTGGTCATAGTTTATTACACTATTTGAAGGAGTTTCAGCATCTTTTGTATCAAGATAGTAAACTATTTTAGGACCTGATATATTGTCCTTTCCTGAACTTAGATAAGCATTTCCTACTAATTCCAATTTTCTTTCACCTTTATTATATAGAACTATATTTTGAGCCTTTGCAGATCTATCTGGTTCTTTCATATTAAAATTAGTTCCTCTTAATATAGAATCTTTAGGGCTATAAGTTGCTGAACTTACTGAACCAACCATAGAACTTACAGGATCATTAAATTTAACTGGTGTATTCACATGAATTAACTCATCTTTGTATGAATATCTAGCATTTGCAAATTCCATATTTGTTGTTTCTCTTCTTGCCTTTATTGGTCCAATTAAATCAACATAGTCTCCTTTTTTTATAATAAGTTCCTTCGCTATACCTGACATATTGTCAGCTTTATTTTCAAAAGGAATAGGTCCTTGTATTTTTCCTAGTCCACTTATATTATTATATACTAAATCATGTCCTTTTATTATAGTTCCTTTATTATCTACAATAATTTCTCCTGGGCTTACAAGTTCACCTGTCTTTTTATTATATGTAATACTATTTCCATTAACTGTTGAATCTCCACTACTAGATTTTATAACATAAGGTTCAGGTGCTGTTAAAATTCCTGTTTCTTCTTTATATGTTACATTCTTAGTTGTTAAACCATAATCTTTACTCTTTATAGTAATATTTTCTTTTGAATAAAAATCTTTAGTTCCTAGGTTGTATACTATATTTGTTCCTGTTAATCCATCACCTTTAGCATTCCAAGAATCAAAAGGTTTATCAGTTGTTACTTCTTTTGTAACAGTATTATAGTGAATATATTCTGCTTCTAAGTTATTATCAGGTGAAGTATATTTAATTTTATTCCCATACATATCAGCTTCTTTTGTTTGACTAGAATAGATAAAGTTATCCAAAAGTAATCTTTCACCCTTTGTAGAAGTTATATCAACATTTCCAAAGACTCTTATTTTCTTATCATTGATATTATATTCTCCCTTATCTGCTAATACAGAATATATAGGGTTTCCACCTTTAATTTTTCCATAGATATTTATTATATCACTATTAGGTTCTTTTTCAATATAACTAACATCAAAAATATAATCTTGATATGTAAACTTTACATCATCAGTTACTTTAAAACTTTGTGTTGTTTCATTCAAAACTATATTTCTACCCTTTAATCCAACTTCATCATATTTTAAATCAAATCCATCTGTTGCATATAGATTTCTTTCATCTAAATTAAAATAAACTTTTGAAAAAGTTCCTGACATTTCTTTTTCAGCTTTACTAGCACTATTGTCTTGAACATCTTTAACATCTTTAAGAGTATTGATATCTCCCACTTCACCAATTCTATTAGATAATCTTATATTTCCTTCAAGTGTTATAATTTTGCTAGAATTATTATAATTTGCCTTATCTGCCAAGATAGAAAACAATTTATTTTTTATGATAACTCCATCTTCTAATGTTATATTATCCATAGAAATAGTTGTTTTAAATTTATTTGCCAAAACTTCTACACCCTTTTCTGCATTCTTTGCATACATAGGTTTTACTGAAACAAGTTCTTGAGTTTCCTTATTATATTTTAATTCAGAAGCTTTAATTTCCCAACCATTAGGGCTTATTCCTAGAATATTAGTATCTAAAGTTAAATTTTTATCCTTATCAAGAAAAGCATTATCTCCACTTAAAAGCATTCCTTGAATTGTAGCTTTTGCTTTTTCAAACTTACTTTCTTTTTCATCTACATAATCTATTTCTTTTTCAGCTTCAACACGAATATCATCACTTTCATAAACTGCATTAATTGTTTCAATTATTTTTCTTATATCTCCAACTTCTTTATCAGAACCAAAATAGTTAAAGTATCCAAGCACTACCGCTATTAATCCCATAGCAATATATATAATTTTTTTCTTACTCATCAGTTCCTCCAATAAGAATTTTTTTCAATTCATTTAATTTTAATAAGCTTTCTAAAGGACTTAGAGAATTTAAGTCAATATTTTTTAATAATTCTAATACTTTACTTTCATTTTCAGAAAGTATCTCTGTTTCTTCTTCTTCAAATTCTTCCTCAAATCCACTTCCAAAAAGCATCATTTGTTCTGCTTTTATTTTATTTTCTATCAAATTCTTTCTAGTTTCTAATTTTTTTAAAATCTTTCTTGAACGATTTAGTACTTCCTTTGGAACACCAGATAATCTAGCTACTTCAATACCATAAGATTTATCTGCTCCACCTTTTACTATTTCTCTTAAAAAGACAACATTCTTACCGTCTTCTTTTACTTCTACTCTAAAATTTATTGCTCTTTCAAGCTCTTTCTCAAGTTCTGTAAGTTCATGATAATGAGTTGCAAATATAGTCTTAGCCCCTATAATATTATGAATATATTCTGTAATAGCAGTTGCTATTGAAATTCCATCATAAGTTGAAGTTCCTCTACCTATTTCATCTAAAACTACAAAAGATTTCTTTGTAGCACTATTTAAAATACTTGCAACCTCTGTCATTTCTAACATAAAAGTAGACTGTCCTGTAAGTAGATCATCACTTGCTCCAACTCTTGTGAAAATCTTATCTACAATAGGTATCTTAGCATAGTCTGCTGCTACATAACTACCTATATGTGCCATTATTATATTTAAAGCTACTTGTTTCATATAAGTAGATTTCCCAGACATATTTGGACCTGTTAAGATAATTAAATTATTTTTTTCATCTAAAATAATATCATTTTTTACATAAGTTCCACTTGGAATTAAATTTTCAACTATTGGGTGTCTCCCACCTTTAATTTCTAAAATATCTACATCATCTATTTCTGGTTTAACATAAGAATTTTTAGTTGCTATATGAGCAAAGTTTGAAACTATATCTAAGTTTGCTATTCTATTTGCTAATTTATATAGACTATCTATATGTTCTTTAATTCCAGAAGTAAGTTCTTTAAATAGTTCGTATTCTAAGGCTTCTATTTTACTTTTAGCTGTGATAACTTTTTCTTCATATTCTTTTAAATCAGGAACTATATATCTTTCACTGTTTACAAGTGTTTGTTTTCTTATATAGTCTTCTGGTACTAGATGCTCATTTGCCTTAGTAACCTCAATAAAATATCCAAATACCTTATTATATTTAATTTTTAGACCTTTTATACCTGTTCTTTCTCTTTCTCTTTGTTCTATTTCAAGTATAAAATCTTTACCTAATTTAGATATTTTTCTAAGTTCATCTAATTCAGAATTATATCCATCTTTTATAATTCCTCCTTCTCTAACTGAAAAAGGTGCTTCAACGTCTACAATTAATTCTATTTTATTGTAGATATCCAAAAGAATTTTAACATCTATATCTAAAATATCTTTTATTTCTTGATGTTCTTTTAAAAGTTTATAAGTTTCCAATGATTTTCTTATAGATTCTTTTAGTGATAATAGATCTTTACCATTTTCTGTACCATAAATTATTTTTCCAGCTATTCTCTCAACATCATAGATATCTTTTAAGTGCTCTCTTATATTTTCCCTTAAAAGTACATCATTATAGAAATAATCTACATAGAATTGTCTTTGTTTGATTTTTTCTATATCTAAAAATGGATTTTTAATAATTTTCTTAAGTTCTCTACTACCAACAGAAGTTACACAATTATCTAAAACTCCCAATAGTGTCCCCTTAGCTTCTTCTGTTTTCTTAGGTACTAAATTTAGGTTATTTTGTGTACTTATATTTAGTTCCATTATATTATCAATATTTTTATATTCTATTTTACTAAAAGGTAGCTCATTTCCTTTTTGTAATTCATCAATATAGTGCAAAAGATTTGCTGATGTTGAAATAGCTAAATCTTTTGATTTTAAAGAAAATACTTCAACAGACATAATATCAAAATATGTAGTCAAATATGATTCAGCTTTTTTTACATTAGATACTTCTGTAAATTTGACTCCTAAAAATGATATTTTTTCTTTTAAAATTTCTACATACTCAGAATATGTCTTCTCATCAAGTAAAATTTCACTTGCTTGTATCTTATTCATTTCAGCCAATGCTTTTTCAAAGAAATTTTTTCCTTTTATTTCAAAAACTGAGAACTCTCCTGTTGTTATATCTGCATAAGCTATTGCAGCTATATTTTCTATTGTATTTATTTTTATACAAGCAATATAATTATTATTATTTTTATCTAAAAAATCTACATCTATTATTGTTCCAGGAGTTATAACTCTTGTCACTTCTCTTTTTACAATACCTGTTGCTGACTTAGGATCTTCCACTTGCTCACATATAGCAACACTATAACCTTTTTCAACTAATTTTGCTATATATGATGCTACTGAATGATAAGGAACTCCTGCTAAGGGAACATCTTGCCCTTTCTCTCTATTTCTTTTTGTAAGAGTAAGTCCTAATTCTTTTGAAGCTGTCTTAGCATCTTCAAAGAACATTTCATAAAAATCTCCCAATCTAAACATTAGGATTTCATTTTTATACTCTTCTTTTATTTTTTTATATTGTTGCATTAAGGGTGTGTCTGCTGACATTTATCTACCTCTCAATTTAATTTTTCTTTTTCACTATAACTTATATATTTTAACATATATATTAGAAAAATTACATTATTTTATTTAGAAAATTAAATTGTTAAAGCATTTCTTCTAATATTTTAATAATCTCATCATAATCACTGATAGTATTTATTTTTCTCTTAGCTTCTGTACAGTTCTCCATTCCCTTTAAATACCAAGAAATATGTTTTCTCACATCAAAAATAAATTGATTATCATTATCAACTCTTATTCTTTTTAAATGCTCTATTGCCATATTAATTTTATCTTCTTTTGTTGTAGGAGTTTTTATTTCTCCATATTCTAAAATTTCTCTAATATCTCTAATAAGCCAAGGATTACCAAAAATTCCTCTTGCTAACATAACTCCATCAACATTTGAATATGATATTTTTTCTAAGGCATCTTCTCCAGTAAAAATATCCCCATTTCCTATAACTGGTATAGAAATATTATCTTTAACTTCTTTTATATATTTCCAATCCGCTTTCCCAGAATATAATTGTTCTCTAGTTCTTCCATGTATAGTGATATGGTCACAACCAATTTCTTCAGCTATTTTTCCAATTTGAACATAATTCTCTGGTTCTTTATACCCTATTCTAATTTTTACTGAAAGTTTTGTATCATCATTTAAAGTAGATTTTATTTCAGATAATATTTTCTTTATTTTTTCTGGTTCTTTAACTAGGGCTGCTCCATATCCACAATTTACTATTTTTTTCATAGGACAACCACAATTTAAATTAATATGTTTTACACCTAAATTTTCTATATATTTTGCACTTTCTTTTATTTTTTTTATATCTTCCCCAAAAATTTGAACTGCATTTCCATCTCTTAATTTTAAAATTTTTGAAATAGTTTTATCATTTAAAACTGAAAGTGCATTTACACTCACCATTTCTGTAAATATTAAATCAGGTTTAAAATCTTCCAGTATACCTCTAAATGTGTAATCTGTTACTCCTGCAATAGGAGCTATATAAATTTTTTTCATATTCTTTTCTCCATTCTCAAATATTTTTAAATTTTAACATATTATTTTATATTAGAAAAGTGTATAATATATTAAAGTATGAATTTTTATTAAAAGGTGATTCTTATGAAAAATAAATTATTTAATATTATTTTATATATTTTTCTTTTAAATAGTATTAATATTTTTTCCTCAGATACTGACATCAAGGAAATTGAACCAATTGAATCAATACATTCAGATAATAATAATTCAATTTCTGTTAATAATAATCAAGATAATACAGAGGATATAACAAAAAAAGATACTGATTCTATTGACCTAAAATCTAAAAATACAATAAGTACAAATAAAGATTTAAGAAACAATAAAAAAGAAGAAGACAATAGAGAAGATAGGTTTGAAGAAATAACTGACAGAACAAATAGAATAACAGCTCTAGGTTCTGCTATGGGAGCAGTTGATTTGAGTAAAACTCCTGCTAATAAATTTAGAGTTGGAGCTGGTGTAGGACATTCTGCTAAAAATCAAGCTGTTGCTGTAGGAATTGGTTATGCTCCAACAGAAAGATTAAGACTTAACACAAAAATATCTACCACTACAAATTCTACAAGGGCCAATAGATCAAATGGTATTTCAATTGGAGCTTCTTATGATTTAGATTGGTAAAATAAAAAAGCTATTACATTTAATTATCCTGTAATAACTTTATTTTATTACTTAATTAATTTTGAGCAGGTAAATCTGTTACTTGCCCTTGTCCACCATAAAGTCCTATATAAAGGTCACCTGGGTTTTCTATTTCCCATTTTCCTTCTATTTTTGTCATTTGAATTTGAATATCTGACTCTGAATATTCTAAATCTTTTTCATTCTTTAATAGTTCAGTTAAATATTCAACAGCTATTTTATTAATTTCTTCATCTGTTGATTCAGCACTTGCAGTATTTTCTAAATGGGCAGATAATTCATCCAAATATCTTCCTAAATTTACTGCTTTTATACTTACATCTAATTGAGCACTATCTCCACTTTCTTCAACTTTATTAACTTTATATGTTGCTTTATTAAAGATTTTTGCTACTAATTTTGTACTTTCTAAACCTTCTTCACCACTTTTAGTAACTTGCTCTTTAATTTCTTTAACTTTTTCATCAAAAGCTTTTTCTGAATCCTTTTTACCACAAGCTACTAACATTAAAAACATACATACTAGTATTACATAACGAAATATTTTTTTCATATATTTTATTTCTCCTTATTTTAAAATTATTAAAAACCTATTAGACCTCCTGCACCACCTAAAACAGCAGATACTAATGCTTCAGGATTAGTTATTCTCCATCCTTCTTCTGATTTTTGCATTTGTATATTTACTTCTGTTTCAATATATTCTACATTTTTATCATTTGCTACATTCGTAAAAAAATCAACAGAAAATTTATTAAACTCTTCTTGCTTATCAGCTGGTGCATCTGCTCCATATTTTTCTGTTGCAGCTGCTATGTATTCATTTATATACTTACCTAAATTAACAGCTTTTACAGTTATATTTAATTCTGAACTATCTCCTTTTTCTTCAACTTTATTAACTTTATATGTAGCTTTATTGATTATTTCTGCCATTTTCTTAGAACCCTCATCAGCACCTTCCATATTTGCAATCATAGTAGAATTAAATTCTTTAAATCTTTCCTCAAATGCTTTTTGTGAATCTGGTTTTCCACAAGCTACTAACATCAATACTGCAAAACATAAAATTAGATAACGAAAAATTTTTTTCATTTATTCTCCTCCTTAAAATTTAACAATGTATATATATTAACATATATTTCAGAAATTTTAAAGTGATTATTATTGATTAATTATGTGGTATACCTACAAATTCTTCTAAACCACCAAATATTCCAACTAAAATATCATCTGTATTTTTTACTTTCCATTCCCCATTAATTTTTTCCATATATATTTTTACATTTACTTCAGTATAATCCAAATCTTTTTTTGATAAATCTGAAAAATAATCTGCTGTTGCTTTAGTGAAAGCTTCTTCACCCATATTAGTTTCTATTAAAGGTTTTAGAGATAGCATAAATTCAGATAGATACTTAGTTAAATTTACTGCTTTTATAGTAACATCAAGTTGAGCTTCATTACCATTTTCTTCAACTTTATTAACTACATATGTAGCTTTTTGTAAAATCTTTCCCATCATTTTTGCTGCTTCATTATTGCCTTCATTCATCTTTTTATCTATATCATTCATAGTTTCTTTAAAACCTTTTTCAAATGCTTTTTGTGATTCTGCTTTTCCACAAGCTACTAACATTAAAAACATACATACTAATACAACATATCTAAAAATCTTCTTCATAAAATAATTCCTCCTTAACAAATTTATAATATACTAACATAAAATAATATTAAAGTAAAATATTATTTATCTTTAAACCACTATTTTTTTGAAATCTTTCAATAGACATTTCCTGTGAAAATTCCCCTAAACCTAAAATTTTAGAAAGTTTTAAATAGGAGTTAGTTAGATGAATAGGATTTAAAAATAATTCATTTCCTTTTTTTTCCATAAAAATCATAGGATTTGAAATTGCTTTATTTGCATAAATCATGGGTACAAAAGCTTTTCCATTTGAACCTAACAAGTATTGAAAGTATCTAATAATACAAAGACAAATATAACAAAGTGTAAAATGACCATGAAGATGTTTCTCAGAAAAATCTACATCTGTTATTTTAAATTTATCTTCTATATTCCATGTATGTTGAAAAATATTAGATATTTCCTCTGCTTCTAGTGATTCTTCATCTGTAATTAAATATAAATATCCATTTCTATTATTTTTTTCCATATAATCTTTAAAAGCTCTTTTTCTAGCCCAATAAACATAAAGTTTTAAATTATCATCAATATCTATAATCTTATCTTTTTCTAATATTTCATCTGTTTCTATATCTCTTTCTATCACTTTCCACTTTGTATCTTTTAAAATTTCTTTTTGTATTTCTAAATCTAAATTTTCAAATAGAATAGGACTTATAAAATTTTTACTTTTTATTTCACTTTCTTGTGTAGAAACTAAAATAAATTTTGAAATTTTTAATAAATCTTTAATTTCTTTTAATTTTTTTTCTGAAAATTTTTCTTTCATAAATAAATTATAGGAAATGGGGATTCCATAAGAATCAAAAAACAAAGTCATATCGAAATTCAAATTTTCTTCTACTTCTTGAAAATTTGAAAAAGGTAGTCCATATAAAACTTTCCAATATTTATTATATTTATAACTACTTGTATAATAATATGCTATTTTTTTTTCTCTTTTTATTTTATTTTCAAAAAATTTATTAAAACATTCTATCAACTCTTTTTCTTTTTTTTCAAGTTCTAATAAAGTTTCATAAAAATCTAAATGAGAAACAGATTCTAAATTAAGAAATGGAGTTTTTCTATTTTCTAAAAAAGTTGAATAGGAACTTCCTAATCTATAAATCACAAGGGAAAATAGTGTTTTAGATAGTTGTTCTCCAAGTATTTTAGATAAGTCTATTTCATCCCATAAAGAGTGTACTAAACTATGCCCAAATCGAAAAATAATATTTTTAGAAATACTTTTTTTCTTTTCTTCTGTTAATCTCTTTGCTTCTTGTTTTAAATCTAAGATAATATTTGGATTTTCTTTTAAAAGTATTTCATAATTCCCTATTGTTTTTATAACTACTGTCTTTTTTTTATTTGTTTTTGCTATTCTGTGTTGTTCACAAAACTGGATTACTTTTGATTTTCCTTTTCCTGTAATTGCTACATACATTCTTATCACCTTTTTTAATTATAGCATATTTTTTAATAATAGGACATAAAAGGACAAAGTTAAAAGAATTTGCATTTTCTTATAAAACTTGTTAACCTAGACAAGTAATATAAATTGTCTTTCAAGGAGGTAAAAATGGATAAAGATTATAAAAAAAATAATATTTCTAAACAAATCAATAAAGAAGTTTTAATCACAATAGGACTTTACCTACTTTATTTTGTTTGGTGGTACTATTTTGCCTATGAATATTCTTCTGATAATGTTGAAGAATATAAATATATTTTAGGTTTACCTGAATGGTTTTTTTATTCTTGTGTTGTTGGATTGATTCTTGTTAATGTCTTGGTATATATTTGTGTAAAATTCTTCTTTAAAGAGATTGATTTTGAAAAATATAATAAAACTAATCATTTAGAGGAAAATAAGGAGTAATCAAATGAATAAAACTTTAATTATAATACCAATAATAATCTACTTAATTGCTATGTTATATATTGCTTATAGAGTTAACAATATAAAAAACAATGTTAAGAGTTTTACAAATGAATATTATCTTGGAAGTAGATCTATGGGTGGTTTTGTACTTGCAATGACAATAGTTGCAACTTATGTTGGAGCTAGTTCATTTATAGGAGGACCTGGTATTGCATATAATCTTGGACTTGGTTGGGTACTACTAGCTTGTATTCAAGTACCTACTGCATTTTTCACCTTAGGTATTCTTGGAAAAAAACTTTCTATTATTTCAAGAAAACTAAATGCTATAACAATTTTTGATGTATTAAAGGCTAGATATAATAATGGCTTCTTAAATGTTTTAGCTTCTATAATGTTAATAGTGTTCTTTATAAGTGCTATTGTTGCACAATTTATTGGCGGTGCTAGATTATTTGAAGCTGTTACTGGACTTTCATATTTAATAGGACTTATAATTTTTTCATCTGTTGTTATAATCTATACAACTTTTGGTGGTTTTAGAGCTGTTACTTTAACAGATGCTATTCAAGCTGTTGTAATGTTTACTGCAACTATTGTACTTTTTGTTGTAATATTAAAACATGGAAATGGTATGGAAAATATTATGATGAAAATTAAAGATATTGATCCTAATCTTTTAAGACCAGATTCAGGTGGAAATATTGCTAAACCATTTATAATGTCTTTCTGGATTTTAGTTGGAATTGGAATTTTAGGACTTCCAGCTACTACTATAAGATGTATGGCATTTAAGGATACAAAGGCTATGCATAATGCTATGATAATTGGGACATCTCTTGTTGGAGTTTTAGTTTTAGGTATGCATTTAGTTGGAGTAATGGGAAGAGCTGTTATCCCTGATTTAAAAGAAGTTGATAAAATTATACCAATACTTGCACTTAAAAATTTATATCCAATACTTGCAGGTGTTTTTATTGGTGGTCCTCTTGCAGCTGTAATGTCAACAGTTGATTCATTATTAATAATATCATCTTCAACTTTAATAAAAGATTTATATGTTACTTACTTAGATAAAAATGCTAGTGAGGGAAAAATAAAAAAGATTTCAATGTGGACTTCATTTTTAATAGGGCTTTTAGTATTTCTTCTTTCTATAAAACCAATAAGTCTAATTGCCTGGGTAAATTTATTTGCCTTAGGAGGTCAAGAAATTGTATTTTTCTGTCCTTTAATTTTAGGGCTTTATTGGAAAGGTGCAAATGCAACTGGAGCTATTGCCTCTATATTTTCTGGAATTGCTACATATCTAACTCTTGAAATATTAAAAACTAAAATTTTAGGTTTACATAATATAGTCCCAGGACTTACTGTTGCTATTATAGTTTTTATTATAGCTTCATATTTTGGAAAAAAATCTGATGAAAAAACTATAAAAATATTTTTTGAATATTAAAAAATTTTTATAAAATGAGGATAGAACAAATAATTGAACTATCCTCATTTTTATATATTCTATAAATTTTAATTAGGGTGTCTCTATTTTAGTTAGCTAGTTTTGAACCTTCATATAATCCAAATTTCTTTAAATCTTCTTCAACAGTTGTGATTCCTGCTATACCAAAGTTTTCTACTAAAACTTTTGCTACATTTGGAGATAAGAATCCTGGTAATGTTGGTCCAACATGGATATTTTTAACTCCTAGATATAATAATGCAAGTAAAACTATTACAGCTTTTTGTTCATACCAAGCAATATTAAATACTAATGGTAATTCATTTATATCATTTAATCCAAATACTTCTTTTAATTTAAGAGCTACTACTGCCCAAGAAT
>ERZ773026.1197-NODE-1197-length-13290-cov-13.001738_pt1 | contig 13290 bp, 11 predicted proteins | sample MGYA00580838_ERZ773026 | MGnify/ENA primary metagenome ERZ773026 (study PRJEB29015, sample SAMEA2738006) | human oral metagenome | biome: human oral; feature: human-associated habitat; material: dental | place: China | collected 2055 ... | reverse complement strand
AGGTGGCGGCCAGGGTGTGCCTGACCGCGGAGGACGCGCACGTCTTCCACACCAGTGTCCTGGAGAACCTGCGCGTGGCGCGGGGGGACATCACCCCCGCCGAGGCCGGCGAGCTGCTGAGGCGGGCCGGGCTCGGGCAATGGCTCGAGGCCCTCCCCGACGGCGTTGACACCATCATCGGCACAGATGCCACAACGTTGTCGGGTGGGGAGCGGCGTCGGCTGCTTCTGGCTCGGGCCCTGGCGGCTCCGGCCCCCCTGATGCTGCTGGACGAGCCCGGCGAGCATCTTGATGCCGTCACGGCGGACCGACTCGTGACCGACCTGCTGACAGTGGGTGACCAGGGCCGCGGTACTCTCCTGGTCACTCATCGCCTCAGCGCCCTGGAGCACGCCGACGAGGTCCTCGTCATGGGGCACCGGCCGCAGGCCACCGGTGAGCGGGGGCCGGCGACTATCCTGCACAAGGGCAACCACCATGAGCTCCAGGATGTCTCCGAGACCTACCGGTGGTCGCTCTCTCAGGAGGACCAGGACAGGCAGCAGAATCACGTATCCGGTATGAGCTGAGCACGATGACGACACACGACCCGCAGCACGCAGCAGACGCTTTCCCCGACGGCCTTGGGTTTCCCGGTGTGCCCGAGGATGCGTCGGAGGAGCTCGACGGTCCTGCACCGCCGCGGAGTGAGGAGGCTCCTGCTTCGGAGGAGGCCGCCGCGGCAGGGCGTCTGGCCTACGCCGTCCACGCCGACCAGCTGGTCTCCACCCGTGGCCGCCGGGTGTCGGCCCTTCAGCCGAGCCTGGACGAGGCGACTGTCGCCCTCATCCAGGCGGCCCTGAGCCTCACCAGTTCCCTGCGGGTCCCCGACGCGCTGCGCCGTCTGGTGGAGTCGGCCTGCTCCATCACGGGCGCCTCCTGGGGCACCATCGCCGTGCTCAACCACGCGGACATGGACGTTGACCCGACCGGCGCCCTCTCACCCGATCCCTCCCGCACGGGCTCGGGGAACGGGTTGTGCAGCGGGGTGCCCACGGCGACCCTCGATGAGCTCGCCCAGATGGCAGGTGCCCCCGGTGCCGCCAGCGCTTCGCGCGCTTCCACCGAGGCCCTGCTCAGTGGGCTCGAGGGCACCGGGATGGTGATCGACAACGACCTGGGCAGGGCCTCAGCCTTCACGGGTGCCATTGAGGGTGAGGAGACCGGCAGCCTGCTCTCTGCACCGCTGCGGCTTCACGGTCAGGTCTACGGGCATCTTTACCTGTGCGACAAGCCCGGGGGCTTCACCCGGTCGGATGCCGACGCCGTGCTGACCCTCGCCCAGGCCGCAGCCGTCGCCGTGGAGAACGCCCGCTTGTACCGCGAGGCCCGTAACCGCGAGCAGTGGATGGTCGTCTCCCAGGAGCTGACGACGCTGCTGCTCTCCGGCGCTGAGGAGGATGACGCGTTGACACTCATCGCTCACCGCGTCCGCCAGGTCGCTCACGCCGACACGGCCGCCCTCATCCTGCCCAGCATCGGGGAGCGCTGGATCTGCGAGATCGCCGACGGCGAGCACGCCAGGGAGCTGATCGGCACCTTCTTCCCGCCCGAGGGTCGGGCCCTGACCACCCTGGCCCATCAGACCGGCCTGGTCGTGGACTCCCTGGAGGACGCCTGGAGCGACGGCGACCTGATGGTCCCCCAGCTGGCCCAGTTCGGGCCGGCCCTCTACGCCCCCATGATCCACCGGGGGCGGGGCGTGGGGGTGATGCTGCTGCTGCGCTCCCCCGGCGCGGCACCCTTCACCGCCCAGGACCTGGAGATCGCCGAGCTCGTGGCGGGACAGGCCACCATGGCCTTCGAGTTGGCCGACGCCCAGCACGCCGAGGAGATGGCCACGCTGCTCGATGAGCGGGCCCGGATCGGCCGGGATCTGCACGACCTGGCCATCCAGCAGCTCTTCGCCACCGGCATGCAGATCTCCGCGGCCCGGGAACGGCTGGCCTCCAGCGCGCAAGCGGACCTGGATGCGGTGTGCTCCGTGCTGAGCACCGCCCTGGAGGCGGTGGATGACTCCGTGGGCCAGATCCGCTCCATCGTGCGCTCCCTGCGCGATCGCGATGAGGAGGTCGGGGTGATCGAGCGGCTGCGGCGCGAGGCCTCCCTGGCCCGCAACGCCCTGGGCTACGCCCCCTCGCTGCTGCTGAGCGTCGACGGCCGGGGCCTGGCCCAGGTGGACCGCGACGAGGAGGACCGGCTCATCGCCTCGGTCGACGCCGCCGTCGCACCGGACATCGCCGACGACATGGTCGCCGTCGTGCGTGAGGGACTGAGCAACGTGGCCCGTCACGCCCACGCCTCCTCGGTGACGGTGGACGTCAAGATCGAGGGGGTGCAGCCGGGCTCGGAGCAGTGCTGCGGCCCCGGCGACGACGAGGGTCACGCCTCAGGCGACGCCGAGCCCTTCCGGGGCAGCCCGGTGGTGGAGATCGTCTGCCGTGACGACGGCGTCGGGGTGAATCCCTCCGTGACGCGCCGTTCGGGGACGGCCAACATGGCCGAGCGGGCCCGCCGTCACGGCGGCAGCTTCGTCATCGGTCCACGGGCCCGCTCCGACGGCGAGCGGCGCGGCACCTGCTTCACCTGGCGAGTGCCCTTGGACGGGGGCGGCCGGGTGCGCTGAGTCCGCGTGCGCCCCTCAGTGGCGGGCTCAGCGCGCAGAAGGACCCGTCAGCTGTTGCGCCAGCCTGAGGCCCGCTGACCGGCGACCCAGGCGGCGACCTGCGTGCGTCGCTGCAAGCCCATCTTGGCCAGCAGGGAGGTGATGTGGTTCTTGACCGTCTTCTCTGCGACTCCGAGCCGCTCACCGATCTCCCGGTTGGACAGGCCGTCACCGATGAGGTCGAGGACCTTGCGCTCGGCGTTGGTCAGGTCGGCGGTAGGGTCGTCGTGGTCCGCCCGGCGGCGCGTCACGGTGCGCTCATCGAGCAGGACGCGTCCGGAGGCGACTGCCCGCACGACGTCGCTGATCTCGGCGCCATGGACCGTCTTGAGCAGGTAGGCCCGGGCACCTGCTGCCAGGGCCTCAGCCAGGGCCTCGTCGTCGTCGAAGGAGGTCAGCACGATCGGCAGGGCCTGGGGCACGGAGTCCCTCAGCTCCTGCATGAGCTCGATGCCGGTGCCGTCGGGCAGCTGGAGGTCCACGAGGATGACGTCGGGGCGGACCAGCTCGGCCCGACGCACCGCCTCAGCCCGAGATCCCGCCTCGGCGACGACGTCGAGCCCATCAGCGCGGTCAATGATCTCGGCGATGCCGCGACGGACGATCTCGTGGTCGTCCACGATCATGACGCGGACGATCTCCGACGATGGGGTGTGTGCCATACTCATGACATTACCAGGGTATGGAAACCTACGTCACAACCCTGGCGGCACTGTGGCAATGCTGCGGTGATGCCGTTGTGGAGGCTCCCTGCGAGCGCTGGCGGCGCCTACCGGCGCCGACGCGGACGGGTCTGGCAACGGGGGCAGTAGGTGTGAGAGCGACCTCCCAGAGTCTCACGCGCCATGGTGGCCCCGCAGCGGCGGCACTCCAGCCCATGGCGCCCGTAGGCGCCCAGCTCGCGGGCGAAGAACCCGGCGGCGCCCTCGACATCGACGTAGAGGGCGTCGAAGCTCGTGCCGCCGACCTGAAGGGCCCGGCGCATCACCTCGGCGGTGGACTCAAGGATTCGGGCCACCACCCGTGGGCCGAGACCGGTTCCCGGGCGCAGGCCGTGCACCCCGGCCTCCCACAGGCCCTCGTCGGCGTAGATGTTGCCGATGCCCGAGACGAGTCCCTGGTCGAGCAGCTGGGTCTTGATGGCGCGCCTCGAGGCGCGCAGCCGGGCGACGACGCCGTTGGGGCCGCTCAGCTCCAGGGCCGGGTCGAGCAGGTCACGGGCGATATGGGTGGCGTCGGAGGGCAGCAGTGGCCGCGGGTCGCCCATCCCTCCGGGAGCGCCGTCGTCGGTGGGGGTCAGGTCGACGACGTGCAGGCCGCCGAGCATGCGCTGGTCGACCAGGTCGAGGACCGCCGCGCCGGCGCCGTCGTCGTCGCGGTCGGTGCTGAGGTGGAGGCGCACTCGCAGGTGGCGGGCGGAGGTGGAGATGTCCCGCACGTAGCGGGGCTGCTCGGTGGCGCTCAGGTCCACCGGGCGTCCGTTGGGCTGAGTATCCGGGTCGACCAGGAAGGGGGCGGCGCTCACTGGTCCGGGGGCGGCCTCTGCTCCGGCTGAGGCGGCGGTGCCGCGCACGAGCAGCTGGCCGCTCATGCCCAGGTGGGCCGACAGGGCGCGTCCGTCGTCCAGGGGCAGCCACAGGAACTTTCCGCGGCGGACGGCCGCGGTCAGGGTGCGCCCGGTGAGCTGGTCGATGAAGGCCTGCGCTCCCCCGTCCTGGCGGCGCAGCGGACGCGGATCGAGGACCTCGACCCGGGTGACGGTGCATCCGGCCACGTGCCGGGCGAGACCGGCGCGTACCACCTCGACCTCGGGCAGCTCTGGCATCAGCTCGTCTGGGGGGTCTGCCCGGTGAGCAGGTCGGCGCGCAGGGCCTCGTTGACTCCGGGCAGGTTGAGGCCGCCGTCACCTCGGGCGGCCAGGATAGCGGCGTAGGCGGCCTCGGCGGCGTCGTGCTCGGCGACCTTCTTCGAGCTGCCGGTGCCCTGCCCCAGGACCTCGCCGTCGACGATGGCGCTGGCGGTGAAGACCCGCTGGTGGTCGGGGCCGGTTCCGGTGACCTCGTAGGCGGGGTTGCCGAGCTGGTGGACGGCGGTGAGCTCCTGGAGGCTCGTCTTCCAGTCCAGGCCCGCGCCGCGGGTGCGGGCCGAGTCCAGGAAGCGGGAGACGAGCCGGGTGACGACCGTGCGGGTCTCCTCCAGACCGTGGGTGAGGTAGGTGGCGCCGATGAGGGCCTCGACCGTGTCGGACAGGATGGAGTCCTTGTCCCGCCCGCCCGAGAGCGCCTCGCCCTTGCCGAGCTTGATGAATTCCCCCAGTCCCAGGTCGCGGGCGACGGCGGCCAGGGCCGGCTCGGAGACGGTGGCGGCGCGCATCTTGGCGAGCTGGCCCTCGGGGACCTCCGGGTGGGTGCGGTAGAGGTACTCGGTGACGATGATGCCCAGGACGGAGTCGCCCAGGAACTCCAGACGCTCGTTGGTGGGCAGGCCGCCGTTCTCGTGGGCGTAGGAACGGTGGGTCAGGGCCAGATCGAGCAGCTGGGCATCAATGCTCGGCCCCCAGCGGTAGACGAGGGCCTCGGTGTCGGTGCGCGCGGGCGGAGCGCTGCGGCGCTTGGCCATCAGGCCTGCTCCTCCCTGCTCGTGGGCGCGTCCGGCTCGCCCTCCTGACCGGTGTCGGTCTCCAGCAGGCCGGCCAGGGCGGACCAGCGCGGGTCAAGGACCTCGTGGTGGTGGTCGGCGGGTAGGTCCTCGAGCCGCTTACCGCAGTCGGGGCACAGTCCGGGGCAGTCGGGGCGACACAGGGGCTGGAAGGGCAGCGTGGGCACCAGGGCGTCGCGCAGCGCCGGTTCGAGGTCCAGGGTGGTCTCCCCCACCGCCAGGAGGTCCTCGGCCTCCTCATCGCCTTCGGCCCGCTGGGCCTCGATGACCTCGGGGAAGAGGTAGAGCTCGTCGATCCTCACGCTGCGGTCCTCATCGAGGTCGCGCAGGCAGCGCACGCACTCGCCGTGGACGTGCAGGTCGGCGTCGGCATGTGCCAGGACGCCGTCGTCCATGGAGGTCAGGGTGACGTCGAGGGCGAGGTCGCTGCCCTCGGGCACACCGATGACCTCGGTGCCCAGGTCGGCGGGGGCGGGGGTGCGGATCTGCAGGTTCTTGACCGAGCCGGTGGCACGGGGCAGGTCGACGATATCGACGATGAGTCCTGGCATAGGTTCCTCCACAGCGGGTTGACCGCACCGTACCCAGCGATGACCGAGGGGCCCCAGCGGCATGGTGTCCGCGTGATGCCCAGGTGATGCCCAGGCGATGGACACGGTCCTGGGCGGCTGGTGGGCGGGGTTGATGGACGTGATGTCTGGCGCGAGCGTACCCGGTGGGACGGCGCCGCCGATTCAGTGGGCGGAGGGGTCCACGGACCAGGCCGAACGGCGGCGGACGGGCTCCTGGATCTCCACCGGCTGCCCCGTGCCGTCCCCCAGGCGGCCGGCCAGGACCTCACGGCCCGCGCGGATCTGCTCGGCGACCTTGGCGACCTCGGCCTCCAGGGAGGCCAGGGTGCGGTCGGAGTACTCGTCGGCCCCGTGACGCAGGGAGGCGGCCTTGTCCTCCGCCGCAGCCACGATGCTGTCGGCCCGGTCATTGGCCATGCGCACGATGTTCTCCCCGGCCACGAGACGCTCGGACTCCTCCTGGGCGTACTGGACGAGACGCTCGGACTCGGCCCGTCCCTCAGCCAGGACGGCGTCGGCATCGGAGACGATCTTCTCGGCGCGACGGACGGCGGTCGGAACCGCGTCGCGAGCCCGATCGATGAGGTGCAGGGCGTTCTCCCGGTTGACGATCGCCGAGGCGCTCATCGGCATGGATCGGGCGTTGCTGATGAGCTCGTCGAGCTCATCGAGGATGCGCAGCAGGTCGTCTCCGGCATCACGGCTGGTCGTCACGGTAGGTCCTCTCGAGTGTAGTCGGCGCCGACGAAGCGGCTTGGCGGGGTCCCGGGCGGGATGAGTCCTGAGTCCACGCCATCGTGGGCTGCAGACCCGGGGGCCTGGGACAGCCGAACCTCCAGGGCGTGGGCCACAGCGGGCGGCACGAGGGCGGAGACGTCTCGGCCGTAGCCCGCGACGTCCTTGACGAGGGAGGAGGAGATGTGCGCGTAGGCGGCGGACGCAGGCAGGAAGACCGTCTCGGGCGCCCCCAGGTCGCGGTTGAGCAGGGCCATGGGCAGCTCGGCATCCAGGTCGCTGCCGTTGCGCAGGCCCTTGATGATGGCGCTCGCACCGCGCCGGCTGCAGTAGTCGGCCAGGAGCCCGGGGACGATGTCCACCTCGACGCCGGACAGGTGGGAGGTGGCCTCCCTGGCCAGGTGGAGGCGTTCGTGGACGTCAAGCAGGTGGCGCCCAACCTTGGCGGCGTTGTGGGCGATCCCGATGACGACGACGTCGAAGAGCGTGGTCGCACGGGCGACGATGTCGACATGCCCCAGGGTGAGGGGATCGAAGCTTCCGGGGTAGACGGCCAGGCTCATACGCTCACGCTACTGGCTGGGCCAGCCGCGGTGCGGGACGCGCGCCGCACCGCCCGCGCCAGCACGCCAACGCGGCACCCCGGGATCCTGGGGCGGCGCTGCTATATTTCCCTTGTGTCCACACGCGTGACCCTTAGTGACGTGGCCGAGGCAGTCGGAGTCTCAGCGCAGACCGTCTCCCGCGTGCTCAACAACCACCCGTCGGTCCGTCCCGAGACACGTCAGAAGGTTCTGGCGGCCGTTCAGGCACTGGGCTATGAGCCGAATCTCGCCGCCCGTTCGCTGGCCTCGGGATCCTCCGGGGCCGTGGGAATCCTGCTGACGGCCGGGCTGTCGCACGGGATGGCCTCCACCTTCTCCGCGATCGCCAGGGCGGTGCGCGAGCGGGGGGACACCTTCGTCCTGGCCACTGCCGAGGGCGGCGACCCGGAGTCCGTGCGACAGGCACTGGCCCACCTGCACGGTCACCGCGTGGCGACCATCGTGGTCCTGGCCCAGCGCGCCGACGTCCTGGCCATCCTCTCGTCCCAGCGCCACCGCGGTCCGGTCGTGGCCATCATCTCGGGTCAGCACGAGTTCTCCGAGCTGTCCACCGTCTCCATCGACCAGGCCCTGGGAGCCAGGCTGGCAACGGAGCACCTTCTGGCTCAGGGACGCAGCCGCCTGCTGCATGTCACCGGAGACCTCTCCTGGCAGGATGCCTCGGAGCGCCTGGCCGCCTACGAGTCGGTCTGCGCGCAGGCCGGAGTTCCCGGCCGCTGGGTGGGCACGGACGCCTGGACAGGAGAAGCAGGGGCCAAGGTCGCCAGACGTCTGCTCGATAGCGGCTTACCCGACGCCGTCTTCGCCGCCAACGATGACATCGCCCTGGGGCTGTGCCACGAGCTTCTCGCCGCCGGCGTGAGGATACCCGACGACGTCGCCGTCGTCGGCTTCGACGACATTCCCCTGGCGCGTTGGGCGACTCCGTCGCTGTCGAGCGTGATTCAGGACTTCGACGCCCTGGGGCAGGCCTCACTGAGGCTGTCCGACGAGCTCGTCGAGGGCGCCCCTGCCCACAGCATCTGCCTGAAGCCTCAGCTCGTCGTCAGGGCGTCAACGACCAAGGCCTAGCACCTGCGACCACCTCTCCGGGTGAGCGGTTCTCGACGACCGCCCCACCTGGAGGGCGACTGCCGTCCCCCGAGCACCCGACACTGCCCCCACCCAGTGCACGCCCCAACCAGCAGCAGTCTCCAGCAAAGGGCAACGGCAACCTACATGTCAGCGCTCACTCAAACCTCCTCAACCCACAGACCACTCCTCCGCGACCCGCACCTCCCGACACCTCGACACACCCACTATTTCGCTTCATTTCAGGGCATTCAGCAAGCCACAACGGTTGACACCCTTTTGTGACCAAGTTAATGTTACCGCCATCATCCGCTGCTTCCGACATCGCCGTCGGACCCCAGCGGCTGCAACGAGGCACCCCTACGCACTCACTGAAGAGAGAAGACCATGACCCCACCTTCATTTCCCCGACGCACCTTCATCTCGGCATCGCTCTTGAGTGGGACGGCAGCAGCACTGCTGTCAGCATGCTCATCAGGGAAGAGCAAGAACAATAACGCCCCGACCCAGATGTTCACGTGGGTGTCCAGCGAGTCGGACCGCGCCCAGTGGCAGGCATTCGTCGACGCAGTCAAAGAAACTGACTCCAGCTTCAAGCTCGACTTCTCAGGTCCCAGCTACAACGACTACTACACCAAGGCCAAAACCCGAATGACGGCAGCTGATGCTCCAGGGATCCTGACCACACAGGCAGCCCGAACCAAGGAGCTCGTCGGCATCATGGAACCGCTGAACGATCTCATCAAGAAGCACGGGGTCGACACGTCAGTCTTCAACAAGGCCATGATTGAAGGCATGACGGTGGACGGAAAAATCTACGCACTGCCGTACGACGCAGAGCCCTGCGTCATGTTCTACAACCGGCAATCCTTCAAGGCAGCGGGGTTGAAGGAGCCGACAACCAAGTACACCTACGCACAGTTCCTGTCGGACATGAAGGCCCTGACTACTGGTGGGAAGGTCGGCATGGCCATCAAACCAAATCTCATGGACAACGCTCCTGGAGCATTCGCATACGCCAATGGCGCCACTGCCCTCGACGACAAGGGAAACCTTTCGTTGACCTCCAGCGCCTTCGTCTCATCCGTGCAGAAGGCGTTCGACCTTGCCGCAGTCAACGGCTACGCCAAGGCTCCTTCCGCTTCGGACGGCGACGAGGTCGCACAAGGCGCATTCACCTCTGGTCAGGCTGCCGCCATCATTGACGGCCCGTGGATGTACGCGACCTTCGCCGAGCAGCTCAACGACAACCTGGGTGTGTGCGTCATCCCCAGTGACTCCGGACAGGCCATCGGAGTCATTCAGGGATCGGGCTTCGGGATCGGCAAAAACTGTCCGGACAAGGATGCCGCGTTTAAAAACATCATGAAGCTGGTCAGCCCTGAGGTCATCGGCAAGGTGGCGCGCACCCGCGGGACGGTACCATCCATCGGCTCCCAAATCGACGGATGGGCAGAAGGTAAACCGACCGGAAATGTTGAAGCCATCAAATTCCTCCTGGATCACGGGACCGCTCTGGTAACCCCAGCAAACTGGAATCAGATCGTGACGTCCTTCACCCAGTACTGCCCAGAAGGCTACCGGGGCTCACGTACCGCGGCAGACATCCTCAAGGACCTGCAAGAGAGTGCAGGATGATGGGAGCCGCAACCACCGCTGAGAGTCGAAGGCGCCACAGAGCTCCCCGAGACACACTACGCATCATCGCTTACCTGACACCCGGCATGACAGGGTTTCTGGTTTTCATCATCATCCCCCTGATCGCGTCACTGATCATCTCGTTGTTTTCATGGTCGCTTCTGGGAACATCAGAGTTCGTCGGCCTTGACAACTATCGACGAATGATTTCCGGGGAGGACCCAGCGTTCTACACCATCCTTAAGAACACCGTGGTGTTCGCCCTTCTGTACACAGGTACCAACCTCATCATCTCCACTGGTATCTCATACTGGCTGCAGCACCTCCCCAACAGGTTCTCTCGAGTGCTGCGAATCATCTTCTTCATCCCCGTCGTCACCCCAATGGCAGGGAATGCGTTGATCTGGCGCCTCCTCCTCAATGACGAAGGGGTGGTGAACTCTGCCCTCAACAGCATAGGGCTCCCCTCGCTACCCTGGCTGAACAACCCCAGCCTTGCCATGGGGTCGCTCGTCATCATGAGCTTATGGCAGGGTCTTGGCTACAACATCGTGGTCCTTACTGCCGGTCTCAACGGCATCAACCCGTCCATACTGGAGGCCAGCGAGCTCGACGGCGCAACTGGATTCAGACGATTCTTCCAGGTCGTCTTCCCCATCCTGTCTCCGACTTTCTTCTTCTGCACCGTCATGACCGTCATCGGAGCATTCAAGGTGTTCGCACAACCATTCTTTCTCACAAAAGGAGGACCAGGTGAGTCGACAAACACCATTGTGCTCGCACTGTACCGCAACGGCTTCTCCTTCGACAAGCTGGGCTACGCCTCCGCCCTGGCCTGGATACTATTCGTCATCGTTATGCTGCTGACGGCCCTTCAATTCAGCCAGCAGAAGAGGTGGGTGAACTATGACTCTTGAACACCGATCCAAAATTGGCAAATTTCTCTCCTACTCGCTACTCACACTGATAGCGATAGCATTCCTCTTCCCATTCGCCTGGATGCTGGCTTCTTCCCTCAAGCCGACATCTGAGGTGTTTTCCTCAGGAGCCTCACTCACAGGCACCCGTCTTGCATGGGACAACTACACCGAGGCGACTCAGCAGATTCCTCTGGGGCGCATCATCTTGAACTCTATTCTTGTCTCGACCTGCGGAGCAGCCCTGACCATGGCAGTGTCACTGCTGAGCGCCTACGCCTTCGCCAGACTTCGATTCCGATTCCGAGACCACTTGTTCATGCTGTTTCTGGGAACTCTGGTGCTTCCCCAGGAGGTGCTTGTCATCCCTCTATACATCGGATTCCAGTACCTCGGACTGGTCAACAGCTACACGGCCCTCATTCTTCCCTTTGCCTTCGGAGCCTTCGGGGCGTTCCTCATCCGACAGTTCATCCTGAGCCTGCCCCTCGAGTTCGAGGAGGCGGCCAGAATCGATGGGGCCGGCGACCTCAAGATCCTCTGGCACATCCTCATCCCACTGCTCAAGGCTCCGATACTCGTCGTTGGCGTCTTCTCCTTCATCGATTATTGGTCAACATTCCTGTGGCCTCTGATCGTCGTCAATGATGCGGACCTGGCCACAATCTCGCTGGGACTTCAGATGTTCTCAGGAGAGAGAGGCACGGACTGGGGACCCATGATGGCCGCCGTGTCCATGTCGGTCATCCCTTCCTTTTTCATCGTGGCCTTCTTGCAGAGTCAGCTGGAGAAGGGTGTCACTCTCGGCGCCTTTGGAGGTCGCTGAGTGATGAATCGACCACCTGTATCGCAGCACCGAGATCGCCTGGGAACCCATCAGCCTGAGTGGCTGGACCACACCCCCCTTGGGATCTTCATTCACTGGGGAGCGTATTCGGTACCAAGTTGGGCAGAACCTCACGGAGAGCTCGGCACCGAACCCGATGAGAGGACGTGGTTCACACATAACTCCTACGCCGAGTGGTACTTCAACACCATACGAATTCCGGGTAGCCGCGCCTCCCAGTACCACCACGAGACCTACGGCTCCTTGCCGTATGACGGTTTTCTGGACATGTGGCATGCTGAAAAATTCGACCCTGACGACTGGGCAGCGCTGTTCAAAGAAGCCGGGGCAGGACTGGTTGTCCTAACGACCAAGCACCACGACGGCATCACCCTATGGGAGGCCCCCGAAACCTATGGCCGCAACACGGTTCAACGCGGCCCCCGACAAGACCTCGTCGAAAAAATCTCACGGGCAACACGTCGGGCAGGACTACGTTTCGGCGCATACTATTCGGGCGGAGTGGACTGGCATTACAGACCTTTTCCTGTCATCCTGAGCGAAGAGGATCTTGAACGGCTCGCCAGATCTGTGGACCCTGAGTACGGGCGCTACATCTTCAATCACTGTCTTGACCTGTTTCAGAGGTATCACCCCGATATTTTCTGGAACGACATCGAATGGCCGGATTGCGCGAAGAATTTCGATGCCCACGGACTGGGAACACTGCTTGAGCACTACTACAAATTGTGCCCGGAGGGCGTCGTCAATGACCGCTTCGGTGGGTTCCACTCCGATTACGAGACTAGTGAATATCAGGCAATGCGCGACTCGGAGGCTGCGGACCGGTGGGAGAACTGTCGCGGTATCGGATTATCCTTCGGCTACAACCGGATGGAGGGCGATGAGCAGTACCTCACCGGCCCGTCCGCAGCTCGACACCTGGTCGACGTCGTCTCACGGGGAGGACGTCTCCTGCTCAACGTCGGCCCGCACGCCGACGGAACCATTCCTGATCCTCAACGCGCCTGCCTGAGGGGACTAGGCGCGTGGATGCGAGCAGCGAGATCGGAACTGTCTCGCCCCTCTGCGGAGCTACTGGAGCAGGCTTGTTCACTACCGGGTGCGCGACTCATGTCTCACGGAGACCATGCGGTTCTCTTTGCCCTGGAGAATGTCGCAGTCCCGCTTGACCGCCTGCCTGCGAAGTTCGACTGGAGATCGTCGAGGCCGGGAGATGGACAGACACAGGTGAGTCATGACCATGGAGTCCTCACGACCGCTCCTACTCAACTGGGACCTGGAATCATCCTTGCCAAGCGGATCCACTGAGCATTCTCTCCGCCCACTCGGTACGGCGTGGGCGGAGAGAATGGTGTGAGTGCTTTCCGTCAGGCCGCACTGATGGGCCTGGGCGTGCGCAGTGTGTAGACCCCGTAGGCGGCCACCACCAGGAAGCACCCGGCAACCGTGACGTAGGACACCGCAGGAGACGTGTAGTCCATGATGGCGCTCTGCACCAGGGGCATGGTGGCCCCGCCGATGATGGCCATGACCAGACCTG